>Ga0302202_10000941_pt1 | contig 37060 bp, 38 predicted proteins | sample II_Bog_N3_3_FD_194579 | JGI IMG/M metagenome (GOLD analysis project Ga0302202, IMG submission 194579) | Peat permafrost microbial communities from Stordalen Mire near Abisko, Sweden - II_Bog_N3_3 | ecosystem: Environmental > Terrestrial > Soil > Wetlands > Peat | place: Sweden: Abisko...
CCTGTTCCTGGGCGTCGGCCGTTGGGAACGCGATACCGGCGAAGAAGCGTTGCTTCAGGTTATTGAACAGCGCGTCGTCCGGGGCGTCCATCAGGGGGCGGATCTGCTGCCATTCCGCCTCGGAGCCGGCCAGCATGGATTGCGCTTCCGCCGCCGCGGCCAGGAATCCGTCGATGGCTCCTTCGTTCTGCTTTGCCCAGCCCTCGTGGAACACGAACCCGACCAGGCAGAGCTTGTCGGGCAGGCCGATCGACCTGGCACAGTCGGCGACCGAGACCACCTGGCGATACCCCGCGGCCTCCAGGCGGGCGGCGAAGGTCCAGAAGGTCAGAACGGCATCCAACTCCCCCTGCATCAGCTTGGCGTTCAACAGCGGCGGGGCGCCGTAGACCACGTCGGCGACCCGCGCCAGATCCACGCCGCCCTTCGCGTTGCCGGCCGCCTGCACGACCAGCCACGACTTGTCGAGCGGGCCGCCCGCCACGCCCAACTTACGGTGCGCGAGATCGGCCAGCGAACGGATCGGCGAATCCGCACGCACCATCACACCGCCGAGGGCGCTGGAAAACGGGGCGAAGCTCAGCTTGGTGCCCTCGGCGCGCTGGCTCGCGACGAAAAACCAGTCGGAGACGACGATGTCGGCGGCGCCGGCCAGCAGCGCCACGCGGGCGGCATCGGTGTTCGCAAGCATCACCGTCTGCAACGCGAAACCGTGCGCCGCGTCGAGGTGATGCCGCTGGATCACGTCCGCGACCCACTGCGCGGTGCCGAACTGCAGCGTCCCGAGCCGCACGGCCGGCGTCTCGGCGGCGCGGGCCGGCAGCGCGCGACTGGCAACGCCGGCGATCATGGTGGCGAGGCAGGCGCGCCGGCCGAGACCGGCCAACGGGCCAGGCACGCGTCCGGCCGGTTTTCCGTTCCCCGCGGGAGCCAGTATGGTTGCCGCTGGCGCGACCTGCCGGGAGCACGGCGATGAAGTCATTGCTGCTTGGCCTTTCTCTGTTGCCGGTGCTGAGCGCTCCGGGTGGAGCCGCGACCGGGACGGACGGGGACAGCGGCCGTTATGCCACCGCGACGCGCGCCGACTACGTGTTCGCCTGCATGGCCACGAACGGCCAGACGCAGGACGCGCTGCAGCGCTGCTCCTGCGCCATCGATGTGATCGCATCCATACTGCCTTACGACAGATACGAACGCGCCGAAACCGTGCTGCGCATGCGCCGCGGTCCCGGCGGGGGCTATCTGGCGCAGGAGTTCCGGACCGGCGTGTCGAACGACATGGTACGCGAACTGGAGGAGGCGCAGGCCGAGGCGGAAGTGAGGTGTTTCTGACGGCACCGCCGGTCAGCCGGGCCTGGCGGTCGAACAACGGCGATTCAGCATGGTCATGCGCTTGATCGCGCCATGGTCGTTCCCCCGTTCGGCGATGCCGCCGTTCGCCGGTTTTCTTCGGCGATCCGGTCCCAATATAGGATACCGTGCGTCGTGCGAAAGCAGTACGCAACGTACCTGGACGCACACTGCGGCGGCTGTTAGCGTCCCTTCGCTGCCGCACCCAATAGAGCGGCCGCGTTCAATAACATCGAGGAGACTCCGTCATGGCCTGGACCCGCCCGACGCTTCGGGAAATCTGCATCGGAATGGAAATCAACGGTTACTTCCCCGGCGTTCTGTAGCCGCTTCGCCATCCCTGCGGATGATTGAGGGGCCGTGGGACTGACGGCTCTGGTGCTAGGTTCGGCGGCCGGCGGCGGCTTTCCCCAGTGGAATTGCGGCTGCCGGCTGTGCGAGTTGGCGAGGGCCGGAGACGGAAGGGCACGCCCGGCGACGCAGGCGAGCGTAGCGGTAAGCTGCGATTCCGGCGGGTGGCTTCTGGTCGGCGCCTCCCCTGATCTGCGTCAACAGATCCAGGACAATCCGCAATTGCACCCGCGCCTGGAGGGGCGAGACTCGCCGATCGCAAGCCTGGCGCTGATCGGCGCGGATATCGACGCGATCGCTGGACTTCTGGTGTTGCGCGAGCGGCAGCCTTTGAAGATCTATGCGCCACGGCCAATCCTCGACCTGCTCGCGGCAAACTGCGTGTTCGACGTGCTTGATCCGGCGCTGGTGCAGCGAGTGGAGATAACGCCGTTGCAGCCGACACCGTGCGGCGGCGGCATGACGCTGACGCTGCTGCCGATGCCGGGCAAGGTGCCGCTGTATCTCGAAGACCGTGCGGCCACGCAACCGGAGCCGGGGCCGACCTATGCAGCCCTGGTGCAAGGCAGCGGACGCAGCATCATCGTCGCCCCCGCCTGCGCGGACATCACAGAAGCGGTGCGCGCGCAGTTGCGGCAAGCCGACGTGCTGTTCTTCGACGGCACGCTGTTCGACGATGACGAGATGATCGCGGCCGGCGTCGGCCAGAAGACCGGGCGCCGCATGGGGCATGTGCCGATCGGCGGCCCGGATGGGTCTCTGGCGCGGCTTGCCGACCTGCCGGGACGCAGGATCTTTCTTCACATCAACAACACCAATCCGATCCTGCTCGCCGGCTCCCCCGAACGATTGCAGGTGGAAGCGGCCAGGTTCGAAGTGGCCTACGACGGGATGGAGATTCGGCTGTGACCGACCTGCTGACCCCCGAGGCGCTGGAAGCCCGCCTGCGCGAGGTCGGAGCGCAACGCTACCATAACCTGCATCCGTTCCACCGCCTGCTGCACAGCGGAAAGTGCAGCAAGGGCCAGGTCCAGGCCTGGGCGTTGAACCGCTACTATTACCAGGCGATGATCCCGCTCAAGGACGGTTCGCTGATCGGGCGCTGCGATGATCCGGCGCTGCGCCGGGAGTGGCGCAAGCGCCTGGAAGACCATGACGGCGACGACACCCACCCCGGCGGCATCGAGCGCTGGCTCAAGTTGACCGACGGGCTTGGGCTCGACCGCGACACCGTGACTTCGACGCGGCTGCTGCTGCCTGCCACCCGGTTTGCCGTCCAGGCCTACGTGCATTTCGTGCGCGAGCGCAGTCTGCTGGAAGCCGTCGCCTCCTGCCTGACCGAGATGTTTTCGCCGCAGATTATCAGCGAGCGGATGGCGGGGATGCTGGCCAACTACGATTACATCACCCCGGATACACTGGCCTATTTCCAGAAGCGCCCGCCACAGGCGCAGCGCGATGCGACCTTCGCGCTGGACTGGGTGACGCGGCACGCGCGGACCGCGGAGCAGCAGCAGGCGGTGATCGACACACTCGCGTTCAAGTGCGACGTGCTGTGGTGCATGCTTGATGCATTGCACCATGCCTATGTCTCGCCGCGGCTGATCCCGCCCGGCGCCTTCGTGCCAGCCGACTCGGATGGCTGAGCCAGCGCCTTTGCCGGAGCGCCCGCGCCTGGCGGCGGGTGTGCGCCTGCACTTCGACAAGACGCGCGGTGCCTGGGTGCTGTTGTCGCCCGAACGGGTGATCGAAGCTGACGGCCCCGCCAACGAGATTCTCAAGCGCTGCGACGGGACCCGAACCGTTGGTCAGGTCATCGACGAACTGGCCGCGCTGTTCACCGCGGATCGGGCGGTGATCGAAGGCGACGTGACGGAGATGCTGTCCGAACTTGCGGCGAAGCGGCTATTGGTGGGCTGACGATGGAGCCGGTTCCGGCGGGTTTGCCTGCACCTCTCGGTCTCCTGGCCGAGTTGACGCATCGCTGTCCGCTGGCCTGTCCCTATTGTTCCAACCCGCTAACGCTGGAAGACAAAGCGGGGGAGCTGGATACCAACGACTGGACCCGCGTCTTCCAGCAGGCGGCGGCGCTGGGGGTTCTGCAGGTGCACCTGTCCGGCGGCGAGCCCGCCACCCGCCGCGACCTGGTCGAGATCACGGCGGCGGCGCGCGAGGCCGGGCTGTATACCAACCTGATCACCTCGGCGGTCGGCGTTGACGAGGCACGGCTCGCGCGGCTGAAGACGGCCGGGCTGGATCATGTGCAGGTATCGATCCAGGACGTGGACCCGGACTCGGCCGACCGGATCGCGGGTTATCCCGGCGGCCATGCGCGCAAGCTGGTCTTTGCGCGGCAGGTCGTGGAAGCTGGGCTGGCGCTGACGGTCAACGCGGTGATCCACCGCGCCAACATCGATCGCGTGGCCGCCATGGTGGAGATGGCCTATGCGTTGGGCGCGGGCCGCGTGGAAGTGGCGCACACCCAATACTACGGCTGGGCGCTGCGCAACCGCGACGCGCTGATGCCAACGCGGAAGCAGGTGTTCACCGCGATGGCCGAGGTCGAGCGTATCCGCCCGCGTTACGAACGCCGCATGGTGATCGACCTCGTCGTGCCCGACTACTACGCGACGCGGCCGAAGCCCTGCATGGGAGGCTGGGCACGCCGGTCCCTGAACGTGACGCCATCGGGTCGCGTGCTGCCGTGCCACGCCGCGGAGACGATTCCCGGGCTGGAATTCTGGTCGGTGCGCGACCGGTCGCTGGCGGAGATCTGGACCCGCTCGCCGGCGTTCCAGGCGTTCCGCCGTACCGATTGGATGCCGGAGCCGTGCCGGTCCTGCGACCGGCGGGAGATCGATTTCGGCGGGTGCCGGTGCCAGGCGCTCGCCGTGACCGGCGAGGCCGCGGCGACTGACCCGGCCTGCGAGCTTTCACCCCACCATGGGCACATGCTGGCGCTCGCCGAGGCAGCCTCCGCCGGTGATGCGCTGCCACGCTATGCCTATCGCGGCCGGGCCTTGTAAACTGTAGGGCGGATGAGCGCAGCATCATCCGCCAGTGCCGCCCGCCGCACGGCAACGGCGGATGGCGCTTCGCTTATCCGCCCTACTGTCCCCATTTGATTCCGCGGCGCCAGCCGATCGGCAAGCGCGCAACAACACGCCGTTCACGCGCGATGCTGCATGCGCGAAACCATTCGATATGCTCACGATCACGCGACTTGCAGCCAATAAAGTCCCTAATTACGCTGTTCGGCTCCGGCTTCAAGGACGCCCGCTGATTGGGAGGGTGGGCAATCCCGAAGGCGACCAGGAAAAGTTGCAGGCAGAACCATAACGAACCTGCGACACCAAGGATCGCTGTGACGCGCTGCCGGAGGTTACCTCTTCCCAGCCGGCTCGATTGAGACCGGTGGGCAAGCATCTGGTTCGTCCACCGGGCGTGCGACCAAGAAACCGGGAGGAAAACCGATGCGACGCAGTTCGTGGGGGCTCGGGCTCACGGCGGCCGCCTTCTTGTTATCAGCGCTGATGGTCAAAGCCGCCACCGCCCAAAACGCCGGCAGCGATGATCTGGTCAAGGCGCAGTCCAATGCCGCCAATGTGGTGATGCCCACCATCACCTACGACAACCAGCGCTACTCGACGCTGGATCAGATCACCGCGGAGAATGTCGGCAAGCTGCAGGCCGCGTGGACCTTCTCCACCGGCGTGCTGCGCGGGCACGAGGGTGCGCCGCTGGTGATCGGCGACGTGATGTATCTGCACACGCCGTTCCCCAATATCGTCTACGCGCTGGACCTGAACAACGACGGCAAAATCCTGTGGAAGTATCAGCCGTCGCAGGATGCCAGCGTTGTCCCGGTGATGTGTTGCGACACTGTCAACCGTGGCCTGGCCTATGGTGACGGCAAGATCTTCCTGCACCAGGCGGACACCACGCTCGTTGCGCTCGATGCCAAGACCGGCAAGCCGGTCTGGTCCATCAAGACCGGCAATCCCGGCAAGGGCGAGACCGGGACGTCGGCGCCGATGGTGGTCAAGGACAAGGTCCTGGTTGGCGTCTCCGGCGGCGAGTTCGGCGTTCAGGGCTGGCTGGCGGCCTATTCGATCAGCGACGGCAAGCAGGTCTGGCGGGCCTATTCGGTCGGACCGGACAGCGATCTTCTGGTCGATCCCGAGAAGACCACGATGCACGGCAAGCCGATCGGCGCCGATTCCAGTCTGAAGACCTGGCAGGGCGACCAGTGGAAGATCGGCGGCGGCGCCACGTGGGGATGGTACTCTTACGATCCCAAGCTCAACCTGATCTATTATGGAACCGGCAACCCCTCCACCTGGAATCCGAAGCAGCGCCCGGGCGACAATCGCTGGTCGATGACCATCTTCGCCCGCGACCCCGACACCGGCATCGCGAAGTGGGTCTATCAGATGACCCCGCATGACGAGTGGGACTACGACGGCGTCAACGAGATGATCCTGGTCGATCAGCCGATCAACGGACAGACGCGTCACCTGCTGGTGCATTTCGACCGCAACGGCTTCGGCTACACGCTCGATCGCGCCACCGGCGAGTTGCTGGTGGCCGAGAAATTCGATCCGGCGGTGAACTGGGCGACCAAGGTCGATATGGACAAGAGCAGCCCGACCTTCGGACGTCCCGAGGTGGTGGCGAAATACTCGACCGAGCACAACGGGGAAGACACGAACAGCGAGGGCGTCTGCCCGGCCGCGCTGGGTACCAAGGACGAACAGCCGGCCGCGTTCTCGCCTGACACCGGCCTGTTCTACGTGCCGACCAACCATGTCTGCATGGACTACGAGCCGTTCCGCGTTTCGTACACCGCTGGGCAGCCCTATGTCGGTGCCACGCTGTCGATGTATCCCGCGCCCGGCGGCACCAACATGGGCAATTTCATCGCCTGGGACGCGCGCGCGGGCAAGATCGTGTGGTCGCTGCCCGAGCAGTTTTCCGTCTGGTCGGGCGCGCTGGCGACCAAGGGAGGCGTGGTCTTCTACGGCACGCTTGAAGGCTACCTGAAGGCGGTCGATGCGAAGACTGGAAAGGAACTGTACAAGTTCAAGACCCCGTCGGGCATCATCGGCAACGTGATGACTTACGAGCACAACGGCAAGCAGTATGTCGCGGTGCTGTCCGGCGTCGGCGGCTGGGCCGGCATCGGGCTTGCGGCGGGTCTGACCGATCCGCATGCCGGCCTCGGCGCCGCCGGCGGCTATGCCGCACTGAGCAACTTCACAGCGCTCGGCGGCACGCTGACGGTGTTCGCGCTGCCGTCGAGCTGATTGGCCGGGCGCCATGACTGACGGCCGGCGCCGGGCACCCTGCCCTCGCGCCGGCCGCTTTGATAAGGTGAGGAAACGGATCGTGAACAGAACGTTGTGTGCCGCCGCGGTGCTGGCGGCGGGCCTGTGTCTGTCTGCGGGACTTTGTCTGTCGGCGGGATTGGCCTACGCGATCGACGACGCTTCGGGCGATCCGACAGCGGTCAAGAGCGTGGACGGCAAGTGGTTCGACAAGGACGGTCATCCCACCTTCAAGATCGAGGAGGACGGCACGGTCGATTGGTACACCTATGTTGGTTTCACGCGATACTCGGCCAACTGCCTGCGATGCCACGGACCGGACGGTCTGGGATCAAGCTACGGTCCGGCGCTGGCCGATTCGCTGAAGCGCCTGGACTATGTAAGGTTCACCGCGACGGTCGCGGCCGGCAGGCAGAACGTCTCGGCGTCGCAGGATCTGGTGATGCCGTCGTTGGGCAACAACAAGAACGTCATGTGCTACATTGGCGCGATCTACACCTATCTGCGGGCACGCGCGGACGGTGCCGTCGGGCGCGGCCGCCCGGAGAAGCATGCGCCGAAGCCGGCGGCTTTTACCGAAGCCGAAGATAAGTGCATGGGCTGACCGGGGGCGTGTCGATGGCGTGGCATAAGGCTGCGCGATTGGGACGCGCGTGCGCTGCCACCGCGGTCATCCTGCTGATTGCCGCACGGGCCGATGCGCAGGCTCCGGGCCTTGGCGGGTCGGTGGAACTGGTTGACCCCACCACGTTCCGGGTCTGCGCCGACCCGAGCAACCTGCCGTTCTCGGATACTGCCGGCACCGGGTTCGAGAACAAGATCGCCGCCCTGTTCGCAAAGCAACTGGGCCAGCCGGTCAGCTACACCTACTTCCCGCAGGTGATCGGCTTCGTCCGCAACACGCTGAACGCGCTGCGCTGCGACGTGGTGATGGGCGTGGCGGCCAGCGACACCCTGATGCAGACCACCAACCCGTATTATCACACGACCTATGCGCTGGTCTTCAAGCCAGGCAGCGGGCTCGACGGCATCACGTCGCTTGAGGACCCCCGGCTCAAGGACAAGCATATCGGCGTCGTCGCCGGCACCCCGCCTGCAACGATCATGGTGCAGGACGGGCTGATGGCGCTGGCCAAACCCTATCCGCTGACGATCGACACGCGGGTCGAATCCCCCGCACGGGCGATGGTCAACGATATCGCAACGGGACAGCTCGACGCTGGAATCCTTTGGGGCCCGATGGCCGGCTATCACGCGAAGCAGGCGAAGCTTGCCGTCGTTCCGCTGGTCAACGAACACGGCGAGCGGATGGATTTTCGCATCGCGATGGGTGTGCGTCATGGCGACCAGGAGTGGAAGCGCAAGCTCAACCGTCTGATCGCCGACAACCAGCCGGAGATCGACCGCATTCTGGCGGAGTACGGCGTTCCGCTGCTGGATGAACAGGGCAAGCCTGCGACGCCGTAGGTCGCGTGCTCAAGCAGGCGCCACCGTCACGCGCAGCCCGTCCTTCGGCTGGGGTATCGGCCACATCTTCCAATGCGCCGCATAGCCGGGCACCACGCTGACGGCGAGGTTCTCCAGCAGGTGCCGCACGAAACATTTCGCCTGCATATACGCGAAGTTCAGCCCGAGGCACATATGCGCGCCGCCGCCGAACGGCACGAAAGCGAAGCGGTGGCGGCCCGCCTGTGCGGTATCGCTGAAACGCCACGGATCGAACCGGTCGGGATCGGGCCAAATGTCCGGCATGTGGTGCGTGAACAGCGGATGGACCGCGACCGAAGTGCCGGCGGGAATGCGATGGCCCAGGAACGCGAAGTCGCGCAGCGCGCGGCGCGGCACGGCGGGAGCCGGCGGGATGATCCGCAGCGCCTCCTTGAACGCCATCTCGGTCAGCTTCATGGCGTCCAGCCGGTCGAACAGCAACGGCTCGCCGGGGTTCAGGCCAAGGCCGGCGACCTCGCCGCGCAGCCGCTCCTGCCAGTCGGGGTTGGCGGCGAGCATCCAAACGAAGGCGCTGAGCGACGATGTCAGCGTGTCGTGCGCCGCCATCATCAGGAAGCTCATGTGGTCCACGACGGCTTGCGCCGACAGCAGCGCGCCGTCCTCGGTCGTCGCCTGGCATAGCTGGGAGAACAGGTCATGACCGCCGGATTCGCGGCGGATCGGGACCTGGCGGTTGAAATACGCAACGATATGCGCGCGGCCCCGCACGCCGCGCCGCATCTGCGTTCCCGGCAACGGCTTGCGGATGGGCGCGACAATCGCCGCGACCATGTCCACGAAGGCGGCCGTGACGCCATCCGTCTCGGGGCCGATGCTGGCGCCAAGAAACGACGTCGCGGCGAGATCGAGCGTGAGCTGCTTCATCGCCGGATAGAACAGCATCGGGCCGGGCGCCGCGCGCCATTCCGCCACCCGCGCCGCGATCCCCCCATTCAAGGCAACCAGATACGCCCGCATCGGCTCGGCCTTGAACGCGACCGACAGCGCGCGGCGTTGCAGCCTGTGTTCCTCGAAGTCCATCATCACCAGACCGCGCGGGAAGACCCGATCCACAAACCTTGCCCAACCCAGTTGCGAGGAAAACAGCCGCTGCTGGTCCAGCAGCACCAGTTCGTTCGCCGACGGTCCAAGCAACTGCACGCCCGTCTCGCCGAGGACATTGGCTCGCATCACCAGCCCATGCTTTGCCGCACGGGTCTCGAAATACCGCTTCGGATCGGCGAGAACTTCGAGCGTGTCGCCGATGACCGGCCAGCCGTCATCGCCCGGGATGTGCGCCAGCGCGCGGCCTGACGGCGGTCTGACGATCGCGTGGCCGTTTCGTGCGTCGGCTCCGATCGTGGCCACGGCCTCTCCTGAACGCATGCTACCACGCGCCGTCCCGGCGGAGGACGAAGAAGAACGGCTGCGCCATGCCGCGCAGGTCCATCACACCGAGAAGCCTATCGCCATCGACCGCGCGGAACATGTCGTTGATCGGCAGCCGGCAGGCTGTCATAGATCATCGTCACGGTCACCATGCCGCGAAACTCCGTGATTCTCAGCCACATGCAGCCTGGCGAATCCGGCACCAATGATCACGGCACCGAGACCGTCAGTCTTCACGCCTTTACGCTGCAGCCTGGACATTGTCCTTCCCACCGATCTCGCCGGCCATTATCGGAACTATAAGTCGCCAACACGAAGCTGGACGATCACGGTGTCCGGAACCTGGCGCATCGGCGGGCTGCCACGCTGTGCGGATCGACCCTTGGCTCGACCTCGCGAGCCGTAACACGATGTTGGATAGCGGGATGACATCGAACGTGACGCCGGACATCACGCGTGCCTGAACCTCGGCGGCTGGTGCTGGGGCTTGGCAATCCCGCGCGGGGCGACGATGCGGTCGGCCGCGTCGTCGCCCAGGCGTTGCGCCTGCGCGCGCCGCCGGAGGTGCGCGTGGCGGAGAGTGACGGCGAGGCGACGGCGGTGCTGACGGCGCTGGAACACACCGACGCGGCCTGGCTGGTGGATGCGGCGCGGTCCGGCGCGGCACCCGGCACCGTGCATCGCATCGACTGTGCGGCCGGGGAGGCGCTGCCGCATGGCGGCGCGGTGTCGTCGCACGGGTTCGGCGTCGCCGAGGCGATTGCGCTGGCCCGCAGCCTGGGCATGCTGCCTGAACGCTGCACTGTGTATGCGATCGAGGGAGCGGACTTCGCGCCCGGTGCGAAGCTGTCGCCGGCGGCGGAAGCGGCAGTGGCGACGGTGGTTGCCCGCCTGCTGTCGGATCTGGCCGCGAGCGCACCGTTGCGCGGGGCGCTGCCGGGCGATATGCCTGATGCGGAGACGTTGCCTGGCAGCGCGTCGAATTGGAGGCATAGTCCGATGACCGATGATCCGGTCCGCAAGGGCGAGGCAGTGGAGCAGCGCCTGCGCGATCAGGGCCACGAGGAGCATGCCGAGCACATCGCCGGCGCGTTGCGCGGCGGCGCGGTCGGGGAAGCGCTGCTGAGCGGGCTGCGCGAGGCCTGCCAGACCGTGCTGACCGCGCTGGAGGCAATCGACCCGGTCACCGAGGGCATGATCGAAGAACTGCGCCTGGAGGTCGATAAGCGCCTACAGCCCCGGCACTGAGTCTGGCCGCGGGTTTTTGGGGCGACCGAAACAGGGTATGGGCACGGCTAAGCCTCAGCCGCGCTCAGAATGACGGCCGCGCGCCAGCCCCAAGCATCCATAGATGCGACAGATGCGATGCCGAATACCGCTTTCCCCTGGCTGGCGTTTCCCAACCAAAAGCGCCCGTTTCGGCACGAGCGGATGCATGCGGCGCGCGCGGCCAAGCGGAACGCCACGCCCACCGCCCGGCACGCTGACCGCGCGGCGTCCCCGCCCCACAGTGGCCAGGCACTGACGGACGGCCGCATGGCCTGAACCGCCATGCCGAGCCGCCGACCGCACGGCGCAAACCGGCCGCGCAGTCAGTACAAGATTGATCAGTCGGACTGGGAGAGGTTCACGGCTGCGCTGCGGCCGTTCTGCTGCTGCTCGATCTCGAAGCCGATCTTCTGGCCTTCGCTCAAGCTGCGGAGGCCCGCCTTCTGCACGGCGCTGATATGGACAAAAATGTCCTTGCCGCCGGTGTCGGGGGCAATGAACCCGAAGCCTTTGGTTGGATTGAACCATTTCACGGTGCCCTGGGGCATCGGTGCGCTGCCTTTCTTCCTGCGGGCGTGCCGACAGACCCGGCGACCGCTCTGCTGAACGCAGGCGCCACGGGTGGTCCCGCCGCGCCCATTCCTCCGGCCAGGGTCCCGTACTCCATTGAGGCTGAAACGGGTTCCGTGTCCGGCGGCAACGATACGTGGCCGCACCAGGCATCGCAACAACCTTGCGCATGCGCGATTTCTTTCGTTCCTCGCTGCGCCGGCGGGCCTTCCTCGCTGCGTCGGCGGGCTGGAAAAGTTGCTTGCACCGGCCCCCTGGCGGCGCCATGTCGTTGGCAACCAGGGCAGCGGGCTCTAGGCTGGCTTGGCGCGTCGGCATTTTGCCGTTGCCGGTTGGGCCGCGGCGGCGACGCCGCTGGGAGGTTTCATGGGTAGCTTCAGCATTTGGCACTGGATGGTGGTGCTGCTGGTCGTCCTGCTGCTGTTCGGCGGCGGCAAGGTCAGCGGCCTGATGGGCGACTTCGCGAAGGGCATCAAGACCTTCAAGAAGAACATGGCGGAAGAAGACGACGCATCGATGGAAGCCAGCGCCGAGAAGCCGGCAGGGACCATATCAGGCCCAGGCACTCCCGTTGGCACGCCCACTGGCACGACGGCCACCTCGCCGGCATCCAAAACGCATGAGGCGACCACGGCGCACTAGCGGCGCTGGTTGCCAGACAGCCCCTCTGGCGGGCAAAGCCGGCCGCCGCGTCTGGCCGGGACTATTTTCGACCTGTCCGTGCGACCAGCTTCAAGCCGCAACACGTCGGCTTGAGACTGCACCCTGCGCGTGGGCCGCATTCGGACTGCGGCAGTGCCGGCACTGCAACGAGGACTGCCATTGCCTCAAAAAGCGACTCGCACGCTAAATGTTGTGGCGCCCGCATGAGTTGTCCACAACTTTTTGGGGTACCCGTGCATTCACCCGTTGAGGAGAGTGCCCGAGAGCGATACCATATCTTGTGTCGCATCTCGGGAGGAGCCCTCATATGGAGTGGAGCGAGGAAACGATCGTTCGGCTCAGGGAACTCTGGGCGGAGGGTCACTCGACGGCCGAAATCGGCCGGAAGCTGGGCGTCTCAAAGAACGCGATTGTCGGCAAGGCGCACCGGCTCGACCTGGCCGCCCGTCCGTCCCCGATCCGGCGGGGCGGCGGCGGTAATCCAGCGCCCCGCCGCCCGAGCCCCCGACGGGTGGATGGTCCGACGTTGCCGCCGCTTATCAGCACGGTCCCGCTGACGGTGCCGGCGCCGGCACCCGCGCCGATCGTCCTGGCGCCGAAGCCGGTGGCACCCCCGCGCGTCCACGCGGTTCCCGCACCAGCGCCCAGGCCGTACGGCCGGATCATCACATGCTGCTGGCCGATCGGCGAGCCCGGCACGCGCAGCTTCCGCTTCTGCGATGTTGGGTCAGTTCCGGGCAAGCCGTATTGCGCGGACCATGCCCAGGTCGCCTATGTGAAGATCCGCGACAAGCGGGAAGACGCCGCCTGACACGCGGCTTGGGTGCCCGTTACGGCGTGCCAGTCACGGCCAAGGCGGAGGCCGTGGCGGCATGCGCCTCGATCCACGCATAGAACGCCGGCAGTCCCTCGCCGGTGCGCGCCGATACCGTCAGGATCTGCAGCCGCGGGTTGACCCTGAGCGCATTCGCCATGCAGGCGGTCATGTCGAAATCGACGTAAGGCAGCAGGTCCGCCTTGTTCAGCAGCATCAGATTGGCCGCTGCAAACATGTCGGGATATTTCAGCGGCTTGTCCTCGCCCTCGGTCACCGACAGCACCACCACCTTGTGCGTTTCGCCAAGGTCGAAGGCCGCCGGGCAAACCAGATTGCCGACGTTTTCGATGAACAACAGGCTGGCCGGCGGCGGGTCCAGCGTGTCAAGCGCGTGCCCTACCATATGCGCATCCAGATGGCAGCCCTTGCCGGTGTTGACCTGTAGCGCCGGCACGCCGGTGGCGCGAATGCGCTCGGCGTCGTTGGAGGTCTGCTGATCACCCTCGATCACGGTGATCGGGAAGCGCACCGTCAGGTCGAGGATGGTCCGCACCAGCAGGCTGGTCTTGCCCGAGCCAGGGCTGGAGACCAGGTTCAGCGTGAAAATGCCGCGCGCCGTCAGCCGCGCACGGTTTGCGCGCGCGAAGGCTGCGTTCTTCGACAGGATGTCGCGTTCGATGCGGACGATGCGGTGCTGATCCAGGCCCGCTACATGGACGCCCGCGAGCCCCGCACCGAAATCGATCGCCTCTCCACGATGAACGTGGTCGTGGCCGTGATCGGCGTGATGGTGGCCATGATCATGCGAATGGCCGTGGTGCGCGTGGTCGTGGTGCGCTTGGTCGTGCGGGTGATGGTCGTGGTCGTGCGAATGGTCGTGGTCGTGCGAATGGTCGTGGTCGTGCGCATGCGGATGGTCGTGCGAATGCCCCTGGGCCTCGCCCGCCGCACCCGTTCCCGCCTCCACCGTCGCCGTGCCGCAGCCGCATACCGTGCACATCACGTCACCTCCATCTCGCGTATTCTAAGTTCATCGCCGGCCGTCATTTGCACGTGGTGGCGCCCGCACACGGGACAGGCGCCGAAGCGTTCGGTCAGCGTCACGGTCTTGCCGCAGTCAAGGCACCATCCGGCGCCGGGGACAGTGACGATGTCGAGCCGCGCGCCTTCGGCGATCGTGCCGCGGGTGACGGCGTCGAAGCAGAAGCGCAAGGACTCCGGCACCACCTGGCCAATGGCGCCGATCTCCAGCACCACCGCATTGACCCGCGTGACATGCTGCCGGCGCGCCTCCTCAACCACGATGCCGACCAGGCTTTCTGTCAGCGCCAGTTCATGCATCGACGGCCTCCCGCACCCGCAGCGTGCAGGGGATGCAGGGATCGAACAGGGCCACCAGCCGGTGAATGCGCGCCTCCGCCGCCGCGGCCTCGCCTGCCTGCAACCCAGTCAAGGCCCGCATCAGGGGCCCCTCCGGATGAAAGTTCCACTCCGTGGGGGCAAGCACGGCGTAAGCCGCGATCCGGTCCTGCGTGTCAACGGAGCAGAGATGGTGCACCCGCCCCCGAGGACTTTCCAGCGCGGCAAACCCCGTGCGCGACTCCATCCTGCCGGCCGCGAGCGCCAGGAACGGAGCCGACGCCTCGGGCCGGGACGCCTCCGCGATCTCCGCGAGGCGGGCCGCCAGCCGGGCACGCGGGCCGGACTCTGTCGCGCGTCCTGCGCTGAAGCGACGCGCGAAGGCGCCGGTCTCCGGCCGCCGCCCGGGCAAATGCGGCGCCTGCGCGAACCCAACGCCAAGGCGGCCCAACGCCTCGATCACCGCCGCGTCGTCGGCTGGCAAAAGCGGGTCGCAAGGACCGGCATCGACGGCGGGATCACAGCCGGCGACATCCAGCAGCCGAGCCGCCCAGGAACCGGCCGGCGACGCCTCGCCGCCAAGGCCCAGATGCGCGAGGCAGCTTGCCAGCGGACCCATCCGCCGGGCGGCGGCCAAGGCCTGTCGTATCGCAGCCAAATCCTCCGCGGTCAGCCCCGCTTCCTTCGAGTCCGAAAATGCAACGAAGGTGGCGCGCAGATGTTCTCCGACGCGCTCGCCGGCCAGTTCCAGGACCGACGCCTGCCGCTCGGCCTCGCCGATCGGCTCGCCGCGCGCCGTGGCGATGGCGAAACGCGCGGCCACCCGGTGTGAATGTCCGCACAGCGCGTGCAGCCGCCCGAACAGGCGGGGCACCTCGGCAACGGCACGCCCGATCATTGTCCGGCAGATATCGACGCGGCGAGTCGAGCCGATCCGCGCCGCTCGGACAACGCCGTCGCGCAGCAACACATCGAGCGTGAGACTGCCGATGGGCGCGGGCGGCTTCATTGCCGGCTGCCGGTGGGTGCCGGCCGCTTCAAGGCCCGCCGCCGGGCCGCGTGAGGCCGAACAGCAGCCCCCGCCGGCCGGGAACCTGCCGCACCGCTGGCGGGGGCGCGGCAGCGTCCGGTTTCAGCGCTTCCTCCAGCGCGGCACTGGCGGTCGCGCGGGCAACCGCCGGGTCGTTGAACGCAAACATCGGCGAAAACAGCGAGGCGCCATCGACCCGTCCCACGCCATCGACCTCGGCGACGATGAAGTCGATCCCGCCTGCCGGGAGGCTGCGCCGCACCGTCGATCCGGCCGGCTGCCGGGCGCGCGCGGGTCCGCCGGGCAGATCGACGGCGACAAGGTTCATGAACCACGGCGTCACCAGCACGCCGATTGCCACGCCCTCATGCGCCCGGAACCCGACCGCCTCGACCGTCAGCGCCCTGTTGTACATCGGCAAATCGCGGCAGCGCCCGGCGATCGCCTGGTAGGCCGCCGCCAGCCGCTTGCCGGCCTCCGCCGCCTGACGGTTGGCTTCGCCCGTCATGATGCGAGCCGCAGGAAGCGGCTTTGCGGTGCGTCGCAGGTGGGGCAGCGCCACTCGTCGGGCAGCGCTGCGAACGCGGTGCCGGGGGCGATCTGCCAGACCGGATCGCCCGCTGCCGGGTCGTAGACGTGCCAGCAGACGCCGCACTCCATGCGCAGCGCGGCCTCGTCCCGCGGTGCCGGGTCGCCGGTCATGCGAAATAGGCGCCCGCGATATCCCTCAGCCGCTCGGCGGAGTCATGAAAATCCTCGGCGGCGGCAAGCACCACGGCCGGCACCCCACCGATCTCGATGGTGTCGAGAACCAGCGTGTCCGAGGCGTTGAAGTGCTGCACCGACCAGACATGCCGGACGCCGGTGGCCACCACCCGGCAGGTGCCGTAGCCGCGCGAGACCAGAGAGACCGGTCCGGTCCCGAGAGCGTCTTGCAAAAACGCCAGGTCCGCCTCGGTCATCGGCAGCAGGGACAGGGTTATGACGTGGGACGGATCGCCGGGACGATGGCGGCTCATCCGGTCGCGGATTTCGGCCAGCACCGGCAGGGCATTCATCGTGCCAGCAGGCATGGCGCCCAAGGGGGAACTGCCCATGGCGATCTCCGGCGCGGCCAATGAAGCAGCGCGGATGACCGCTTCGGGGATCGCAGCCACCTCCAGGTAGTCGGCGACCATCGTGCCCTCGGCGCCCAGAAAGTGGACGCGCCACAGACCGGCGAGGACAGACTCCTGCACCTGGGCGACGATGCCGTCGGGCAGCGCGACGATGGCCGCCACCTCGCCCTCGCCAAGGATCTGGCCGATCAGGGTCACGTCCTCGGCGGGGTAGTCGGTGAGATCGAACAACCGTCCGCGCGCACCGGCCGTCTGACCGGCGAGCGCCGCCGCCAGATCCGGCAGCAGCGCGGCCGTGCGCGAGCAGCGCCGGATAAGCGCTTCGGCGTCCGAGGTTGCCAGGCAGGCCACGGCACCTGATCCGGTGCGGTCGCGCCGGGCTGGCGACGCAGCGTCGTCCTGACCCCCGATCGGCAGGATGCCGGGCGCGGGGGCGCCCGCATCGCTGTCGACGCCCGCCGGCGCAACCCAGAAGCCGGCCATTACGCCAACGCTCCATTGGATTTGGTGCGGGTGATCCGGACCCCGGCCTGCGGACGCGGCGCGAGCGGCGGCGCGCCGGGCGTCAGGCAGCGCTCGATCGTCGCGACATAGTCGCACCAGTCGCGGATTTTCGGCATCACGCCGAGCGGGATCGCGCCGCGCGTCACCACCAGGCTCGGCACGACCTGAACGTGGAAGCGGGCCTTCAGGGCCTCCTCCGCCTGGCGCATGACGACCGCGGCGCGCAGGCGACCGGGAAAGGCCGCCAGCAGTTCAGGCAGCACGACGGCGACGTCATGGCTCTCAGTCCGTTCCGCCGGATCGCCGGTGAAGAACAGGATTGTGTGCGGCGGCTCGTTGGCCGCGGTCGCGAGGAAGGCCTCGATGCTGGACTCGTCAACAAACGGCAATCCCGATCGGGCGGCAAGCGCCCGGATCAGCGGCGAGGGCATAACGTTTCTCCCGTCGGCTTCGTTGATGGCGGCTTGCAGGCGAAGTCCGACCGGGAGGAAGCTACGGGATGGGGCGGCGGGGCGCCAAGCGGAATGTGAAGAAAACGCTACCGGGACCGGGTGCCGCGTCAAGAACCGTTTTCCGAGCGACGGGGGGACCGCGGTGCGGTGGCATGACGAGTTTCGGGTCCGGTCGTTGCCGGTTGGCAGGCGGCCCGCAGCGCAATTACGGCTTCCCTCCACCCAGAATTTCATAGGCGGACAAGTCGCCCGGCACGGCTGGAACAACGGTCTCCATCCAGTAGGCAACGAGGCGTTGTATTGCGGCGGCAAACGCATCGAGGTCGAGCGGTTTCACCAGATAGCCTGCTGCACCCAGGCGATAGCATGCCGATACCTCGGCCGGAGACTTCGATGTCGAGATGATGACCACCGGCACGGTCTGCCACCGGGAGTCGCCGCGCAGATCTCTTAGAGTCTCCAGCCCGTTCCTTCCAGGAAGGTTGAGGTCCAACAAGACCAGAAGCGGATGTGACGCTGCAGTCGAACCGAACAAGCCGGAGCGGCCGGCCAGCAATCCAGCGATGGCGCCCGCATTCGCGCACCGGCGCACCGGGTTGGCAACCCCGGCCTTCCTGAGTGCCCAGACAGTGACCTCGTAGTCTTCGTCGCTGTCCTCGATCACGACGATAGGGCGCTGCGAGACGGTGTCTGTCACGACGGCTGTGCCTGGCTTGGGGCTGCACCGAGCGTGAACAGGAAGGTCGTGCCCTTGCCGGTCCCGGCACTTTCGGCCCACATCCGCCCGCCATGCCGCTCCACGGTGCGCCGAGCGATCGTCAGGCCGGCGCCGCTGCCGCCCCCGTACTCGTTGCGCGCGTGCAAACGCCGGAATATCTGGAAGACGCGCTCCAAATACTCCGCCTCGATCCCAATGCCGTTGTCACGGACGTAGAAGGCCCGTTCTGCCCCTTCTCCCCGCCACCCGATCTCGACCCAGCGCTCGCCCGCCGGACGGTCATTGTATTTGATCGCGTTGGTGATCAGGTTGCTGAACACTTCGGCGAGCCGCACCCGGTCGCCCCACACCGTTGGAAGGCATCTCGGGATGCGAACGGTGGTGCTTGTCTCGGCGATCCGGGTTTCCAGCACGTCCAGCGTCTGCCTTACCAGCTCATCCATATCGACTGGCTCGAACGAGAAGTCGATCCGCCCGACGCGGGAATATTTCAATAACGCGTCGGTCAAATCATCCATGCGTTGCGTCAAACGAATGATCGTCTGGATGCGCCCACGTTCTTCGTCGGTCAGCTTCGCGTCGGCGCTGCGCTGCAGGAAATGGGCGAAATTGTGGATCCCGCGCAGCGGCTCCTTCAGGTCGTGCGATGCGACATAGGCGAAGTTGTCGAGCTCGGTGTTGCTTCGCCGCAGTTCCTCGTTGAGCCGGCCGAGCACCACTTCGGCGATCGCCTGCCGCAACATCCGCGCGGCCTCGATCTCGCACGCCAGCCAGGGCGCCGAACGGCCGCGCACGGTCTCCTTCCAAAGCTCGAAGGAAACCCGAGGGCTCAGGCGCGCCTCGCCGTCTACCACGTCAACCTGGACGGGCTTCCTCGGATCGCCGGCCCAATGGGCTGTCTGGACAAGCTCCGGGCGGAACCACATGACGAAGTCCGGCCCGTTCCGCATTGGCCGTATCGCGAGCAGTCCGCTGGCGGTGGCCTTGAATGCCTCCGCAGGCGGATACACCTGCGGCAAGCGGTCGATCGCCACGACGGGCGCGGGATCGTCGCGTCCCCGGAGCCAGGCGGCGAGTCCGCTCACTTCCATTTCCGTCGGCGTCGTGCCGCGCAGGACGACGCCATCGTCCGTCGCAAATGCCGCCCCCGCCGCATCGAGCCAACCCAGCAGCCCGAATTCGCGTGCATGCAGACCGCGATGATAGACGTGTTCCTGCGCCATCTGGCGAACGAGGACCGCAATGGCCTCGTTCATGCGCAGCCGGTAGTCGGCCGTCTCGCGGTCTTCCTGTTCCGCCATCAGAAGCGAAACCATGTGGGCCAGCAACTCGGTGGCCATCCGCGTTTCGAACGGCACGTGCAGCGGTGACGCATGGTGCATGCAGGAGATGAGACCCCACAATCTTCCGCCCTTCATCAGCGGCATGACCATGGTTGCACGCACACGCATATTCTTCAGGTAGCTGGAATACATCACCGAGACATGGCGCAGGATGGCGCGGCTCATGTCGGTCTGATGGCCCGCTTCCGGCAGCATTCTCACGGGCTTGTAGTCGACATCCGGCAGATGCCGCAGCCAGGTCAGTGCGAACAGGCGGCGGGCCGGAGCGGGGATGTCGCTGGCGGGGAAGTGTTGTCCGAGATACGCATTGAGATCGTCCCGCCTGGCCTCCGCGACGACCATGCCGCTGCCGTCTTCGGCGAAGCGGTAGGCCATCACGCGGTCGAAGCCGCTGAACAAACGGATTTGCGTCACCGCGAGGTCGAGAAAGTCTTGCAGGCCCGTGGTTGACTGCAGGAGGGCAATACAGCCGGTGACCTTGGAATATACTTTGGCATGATGGGGTTGTGACGTCTCGATCCGTTCGAATTCCAGGATCAGGACATCGCCCGCGCGATGGGCGATGGCGTGGAAGCAGTCTCCGCCGGGGGCGGACGTCACGTGCGACAGCAACAGCAACGGGCCGCTATCCAGTCGGTCCCCTGCGTGGGCGATCTCCGCGCTGATTGCCGCGGCCGGCCCGGCGCCGAGCAGGGCCGCAAGCCCTTTCAGGAACAACGCCGCCGCGGGAACGCCAAACAGCGCCGCCGTGTTCTCGCTCGCCTGCAGAATGACCAGGTCGGCCGGCCGCAACACCAGCATCACCCCGTGCGGCTGGATCAGTCCAGGCATGTGGATGAGCTCCTTGTCACAGTTGCTCAAATCCACGTTCACGGCAGTCACGGCGTCGTCCTGGCCCCCGCCGGTCCGGTCCTGTTCGGTCGGCTGCATGACATCCGCCTTTTCGCCTAGTTCGGTCGGCCCTCCGCCCCCTTGCGGGTGCGGGTCAGCTACACGAGGGCAGTGACCGTTCGATGGCAAGCGTGGCCGCCCGCTGGAGCACAGCGCTCGCGCGCCTGTGAGCGCGGTGCACGGGACGGTCGGCTCCTCGGTTATTGACAATAAATGGGCGTAGGCGCGTAGTCAGCGAATCAAACCTATCGGCCCAGGCCGTCCTGGGCGAGTGATGGGCATGGGAACGTCAATCGAAACCTTATCAAGCCGTAAGAATGATTGCGTCATCCACATTGTGGACGACAATCCGGACGACCGTGCGGCCGTCCGTCTTTACCTGTCCGAGCCAGGCCTTGAGGAAGGGATGAAATTCCGGTTCCGTGAGAGCGGCAAAGGCAAACAGGCGCTCGCCGCCTGCCGTTCCGAACCACCGGATTGCATCCTGCTCGATTATTATCTTCCAGATATGGACGGGCTGGAATTTCTGACCCGCCTTAAGCAAGATTCCGGCGAAATCCCTGTTCCCGTGGTGATGCTCACCGGCACGGCGTCGAAGTCGCTCGCCGTCGCAGCCCTGCGTGCAGGCGCCCAGGAGTACCTGCCGAAGCGGTTCATGGGGTCGGAGATGCTGCTGCGGGCGGTGCAGTCCGCCCAGGATCGCTTCGTCCAGCTAGCCAACCGTCGCCGCACCGAAGCCGCGCTGGCTGCCAGCGAAGAGATGCTACGCTTGTCCCAGGAAGCCGCCCAGATCGCCAGCTATGAGCAGGATCTCCGCTCCGGCGAGATCCACTGGGCATCGGGCAGCCAGGTGTTGATTGGTTTGCCTCCGGCGCAGGCAACAATGACCCATTGGAGCTGGCGCGCGTTGTGCCATCCGGCCGACGCCGCGCGGATCGACGCAGAGCGGGCGGCCGCGTTCGCTCAGCACGCCGCCAGGGCGGTTCACCAGTTCCGCATATGCCGGCCCGACACGGGCGCCGTACGCCAGGTCGAGGTGCGTGTTCGCATCGAATATGATGGCGCCGGACAGCCGCGACGCTGCAATGCTGCGGTGGCGGACGTCACCGAACAGCGTGCCGCCGACCAGGCGCTGCGGACGAGCGAGGCGCGCCTGAGTGCTGTGTTTGACGGCACCTTGTCCTTCATGGCGCTGCTGGCGCCTGACGGCACACTGCTCAAGGCGAACCGGTCTTCGCTGGAATTTCTGGGTGTTGCGGCCGAATCAGTGATCGGACGCCCGTTCTGGGACACGATGCAGTGCTCGTTCGCGGCACGGCTCCGACTGCGCGAGGCCATCGCCGAAGCCGCCCTGGGCGAGATCGTTCATTGCGAAGTGGAACACGAACGCGCGGGGGGACGTGTTCTGCCAGTCTACCTGTCGTTCTGCCCCGTACGCGACGTGGCCGGCTCCGTTGTCTTCGTCGTGTCCGAGTGGCGCGCGGTGACGGAACGGCTACGCGGCGAACGAGCGCTTGCAGGGAATCACGAGAGCCCCTGCGCCTGAAGCGTGGTTGATCGCAGTCGCATGGCGCTTCTCGGCCAGGACAGGACGCGGGCGAGACGCTGGCAGTCACGCAGCCGAGCCGTATTGCAGCCTGCCGAGAATCCCCTCGACGAGCGAGCGGCCGAACTCGTTCGCTAGTACCACGTCGATCGGGCGGCGCCCTTCCAGCATGGGATGTGGGCGGAACAGGAAGGCTCGCGCCGCCTCGTCGCTGCCCCAGACCTCGCGGGCCAGCACCGCGAGCGTCCCGACGTCGCTCATTAGGATGTTGCCAGGAAGATGAGGAGCGCCAGCACATCCGATGCCGTTGTAGCAAACCAATATGACCCTCCCTTCTCACAGGAGTTTGAAAGTGGTCTCGCTTGGGACGGCGGTCAAGGTGGCCGGCCCGCCGTCGCTGGGCGGATGATCAGGTCACCGGCACCGAAGACCAATTTAGAAGTTGCTCCAATTTTGCGGCGGCCGCACTGCCGCCGTCGAGAAAGACGTTAGGCACCCCGCCACCATAGAATCGAACCTTGTCCTTACCAAATATGTCCCAGGCAGCTTGTACAGTGGAGTGGGACGACGTGCCCAGTGTCCGGGTGGCCAGTTCCTTGGGATCGTACCAATCCGGATTATCATCATCTTTCCCGACGACCGTGACGCTCGGCGCCGCGCGCTGGCGTCTCGCGGAGAAAAAGGCACGAAAGGTTACATCGTCTGGCGGAAGTGAATAGCCCATTAAGATGATATGGTTCGCCTGCATCGTCGTGGCCCGCAGGTCGCGCTGGATTTCTTCGATAAAAGATGGTGGTCGAGACTTAAATGAACTCTGCATCACCGCCTGGGTGTGATGTGCGTACGTGAAAGTGCCGCAGTGTAGGCAGGCTCTGGCGTCCACTTTTCCTTTTTCTCGCTGCGTGCGCTCCGGATCTTTTATCCAATCCGGGCATCGATAAGTATCGAACGCCATAAGTGGCGGCGGCGGGAACAAGCCGGCAGGATCAACGCTCCACCGATCGCCGTGGTAGGCGGAGAGTTTTCCGCAATCCGGGCACTCCCACCAGCAAAGACAGCCATGGGGAAACAGGAATTTTATCAGCCTGACCCTATGGTCGCTCACGGGTTTCTCGTTAAGCCGCTGGGCGGCCGCTTCATTCATGGGATACCAGGGCCAGTTGGATGGCCCCCTCTCGATCCGCCGGGCGGGGATCAGGTGGCCAAAATCATGAAAAATTTGACGGGGCACTGCTGGTGATCCGATATGCGGAACGTCAGCTCGATTGTTCATCTCACGGTTGGCAACGAACTGTACCCAGAGCGCTATCGGGTCGTAGTTCAGGCTCGCGAAACTAACGTCGCCTTTGTAGAAGGCAGGCTGATCAAGCGCAATACAACCAGCAATACCCATACCGTCACGCTGGAGACGCCGGGCTAAGAGCGTCGCAAAATCATGGTATTGTCTAACAAGCACTTTTTTAGATTCAATACAAACCTGATAGTCTATGTAAAAACAAGCTAGCAGTATCATCGCAAGCGCATTCTTGGCCCCGAGAAGTCTCCTGGCGTCAAAAAATTCAGTTTCTTGGTCGCAATCTTTTCCACCGCTATCTTGCTCGGTTATCGCTCGGAACCCAGAGGCCGGCGAAATATGCATGTCGAGCAAGTTGAATAGATCGTTAAGGCTGAGATTATTCGTCGAACTGCCAGGACAAATTCTGACAACCGATTTCAGAGCTGGCCAATCGTAAATCAAGCGGAGTTCGATAATCCTGCCACGAAGTTCATCCTCGTTCGCGCCCCGCCTCCAGTTCCGCCTCATCGCCTCCATCTGCACGTTATCGATTAGGTGAATGCTGCCATAGCCGGATTCAGTATCGCCGAGAATGGTTATTAGATCGAGCAGAGCGGTGTACCACGGCTCTCTGTTGCTAGAGTCGAGAGCATCGGCGACGCGGCTCTTAAGGGACTTGCTTGGAGCGTCCGCACCGGTTATTCGCCCGATAAACTTAGTCTGCGCGACGGTGGTCCGTATCCCGAGCGCGGCTGTAGCACCTGCGCCCCAAAAGAATACATTCTGTTGCTGCTCCATGCCGCGTCTAATCAGAATTTAGCTGGAATTCTGACAGAAAAAACCTTCCACTTCTTATCACTATCTTCTCCGATCTCAATTTCGATAACGGTTTTTTCGATAGATGGATTAGCCAATATATTAAAGACGCTCGCGTCCTTAAATGAAAATTTATCAGACTTACGGAATAACATGGCTTTCGGAACGTCCTTGCTACCAAAACTGTTTCTGCGATAGCCACTATGTAGTCTTTTAGACTATACTCGTTGTGGGATTTATACAAATTTCCGCGGGCGTTCTGATCTGAACTGTCCCCTGCGTTATATAGCCCATGCGTCTTTCCTCAAAGATTGGGTCCTATCGTGCGGCCTTGGCATCCGTACGATCCGGCAGCATCATAAACAGAGATGGCCCTGAACCGGAAGACCCATTCTTGGCCGACCAATCTAGGCCCCCGGTGGGGGCACCGCAAGATGTCTAATCGGTTCGAAATAAGCTAACGTCGTTAGATCCTGGGCCGCAAGAACTCCGGCAATTCCGGCTCGCGATCCACCAGATCGGCGAACAAATGCTCGAACGGGCGGCCCTCAACCGCAGCCGCCACGCCATCCAGCGCATCGTCGATCAGCCCCGCCTCGGCCGGCTCCAGCGCGCGAACTGCAGTCTCGATGTGGACGAGAACCGGCGTGCCCGGCGCCACCGCGCCGGTCAGCATCATGGAGACCCGCCGGACCTCGCCACGGCGCTCGCACAGGGCCGAGACCTCATCACCCTCGACCACCGTCATCGGAACGCCAACGCACATAGTGTCAGCCGGCGAACGCCAGCATGACGCCCCCCCCAACGGTCACTGCGCCGGCCGCACGGCTCAGCACCGGGCCGCCGAGCCGGGACAAGCCCATCCCAAGCCCAATCCCGGACGCATGCAGCGCCGCCGTCGCCAAAAGGAAGCCCAGCCCGTAGGCCAGCGGATCGGCCATCGCCGGCATCTCGGCCCCATGCGCCACCCCGTGGAACACGGCAAACAGACCCACCAGCGCGGCAGCCGGCACAATCGGCAGCCGCACGTTCAACGCCACCAGCAGACCGAGCACCACCACCGACGCGGTGATCGCCGCCTCGACCCAGGGCACCGCGACCCCCGCCATGCCAAACACCGCGCCAACACCCAGCAGCGCGACGAACGCACTAGGCACGGCCCACAGCGCACGCCTGCCGAGCGAAGCCGCCCACAGCCCGACCGCCACCATCGCCGCGATGTGATCCAGGCCCGACAGCGGGTGCGCCACCCCTTCGAAGAACCCGTGCGTGTGGCCCGGCAAGCCGGGATGCGCTTCGGCGAATCCAGCGGTCAGCAGCAGCAACGCCGCGGCGGCCGATGTCACGCGGGTCATGCGGATCGTGGTCATGGTCATCCTTCCGTATCAGCGGTGGCACGACGCTCGTAGCGAACGAAATCAAGGTCGTTGGCAAGAAGTCCCGCCGCGCCGCCCAACGAGACGCCGCAGCGGCGAGGCCGCGGCGGCGCGCCCCAGCCCTGAAGGATGGTAACCGCCGCAGCAACCGCCGGTTCAATTGCCGCCCGCACCGGATCGGTGAGCGGCCCGCCCCAATGCTCCAAATCCAGCGGCTGGCAGCCGACCAAAGCAAGCCGCTCAGGATACCGCCCCAACAGGTCGGCCGCGCTCAGTACTTCCTGAAACCCGGTCTGGTGCAGGCTCATCTTCTTCGCGCCGGTGAATTTCGGCACCTCATCGTCGCGGACCACGTGCAGCGTGCCCGGTTCCAGGCCGTAGTCGATCGCGTCGAACACCAGCAGCCGGTCAGCCTGTTCGACGAAGTTCACCAGGTAAAGCCCCTGCGTGCCCCCATCCAGCACGGTCACGTTGTCCGGCACCTCGAAGCGCGCATGGAACGCCTCCACCGCCCGAATGCCGAAACCTTCATCGCCCCACAGGATGTTGCCGATCCCGAGCACCAGAACCCGGGGGGCTTCGGTCCGATCAGTCACGCCGGTCGTCGCGGAACTGCCGCTCGCCGGAGATCATGGTGGAGACCATGGTCTGGCGCGACATGATGTCCTCGCGGATCGCCGCGTAGATATGCGTCACCGCGAAGATCACGATCACCCACATGCCGAGATGGTGCAGCGTGTGCACATCCTGGCTGTTGGGTACGATGGAAAACACCCAGCCGAAAAGCCATGCCTGCCAACTGTCGCGGCCCTCGGCCTCGGAATACAGTGCAAAGCCGGTCACGATCATGCACGCGGTGAACAGGCTGATGATGAACATCGCCCCGTGGCCGAGCGGGTTGTGGCCAGCGTATTTCTGCGGCTCCTTGCGGAGGAACAGGTACCATTTGGCCTCGACGATAAGACCGGTCCACCAGGTTTTCCGCCAGAGCGGCACATAGAAAATCTGCCGCCCGTATTTGTTGCCGACGAATCCCCAGTAGATGCGCATCAGATAGGCGATCGCCAGAATGTAGCCGGCGGTGAAGTGGGTGAAGCGGATGTTGCCGAAGAAATTGCTCTCGCTGGCCTCGCCGGGCAGCGAGAACGGCGGCGAGGCAATCAGATAGCCGGTGATCGCCAGCACGATGATCGCGGCGGCATTGACCCAGTGCCACAGCCGCACCGGCGCCTCGTAAACATAGATCGTCGGCCGGTTGAACCCGACGACCTCGCCGAGATCGACGACGCCGTGGAAGTGATGCTCTACGTCCGTCTTTGGCACGTCCGACATGGCCGGTCCCCCTTAGCGCACGGTCACCTTCGCCATGTCCTGCCCGTCGGGCGACATGACGTGGGTCGAGCAGGCGAGGCACGGATCGAACGAGTGCAGCGTGCGAATAATCTCCAGCGGCTGCGTCGGATCAGCCATCGGCGTGCCGAGCAACGCCGCCTCGAACGCGCCGATGTTGCCGGCGGGATCGCGCGGCGAGCCGTTCCAGGTGGTGGGAACGACGCACTGGTAGTTGTCGATCTTGGTGTCCTTGATCTTGATCCAGTGGCCGAGCGCACCGCGCGGCGCCTCGGTGAAACCGACGCCCTTGGCTTCTTTCGGCCAAGTCTCCGGGCTCCACTTGGTCACGTTCGCGGTGGCCAGGTCACCGTTCTTGATGTTTGTAACAAGCTTGTTCTGGAAATAGCGAAGCTGGTGCGCCGCCCACTGGCATTCCAGCGCGCGCGCCGCGGTGCGGCCGAGGGTCGAGAACAGCGCTGTCACCGGCACGCCGAGATCGGTCAGCAGCTTGTTGGTCGGCTCGGTGAAGTCGGGCTTGCCCTGCGCGTAGCCGACGATCCAGCGGGCCAGTGGCCCCACCTCCATCGCGTGGCCCTTCCAGCGCGGCGCCTTCAGCCACGAGTATTTTGCTGATTCGTCGATCTCGATAATCTCGGTCCTGCTGCCCTTGGCGTTCGGGCCGAGTTCGTAGTGCGGTTCGGTGACGCCGTCCCACGGATGCAGGCCGCGGGCTTCGTCCGGATAGGTGTACCAGGAGTGGGTGACCCATTCCTGCACCTGGTTCGGGTCTGTCAGATCGACCTCGAACACTTCCTTCAGGTTGCCGTTCAGGATCGCGCCGCGCGGCAGCTTCAGCGAGGCCGAGGAATAGTCGTTGGCGTGCTCGGGGACGTCGCCGTACGCCAGCACGTTCTGCGACGACAGCCCGCCGCCGTAGAGCCAATCCTTGTAGAAACTGGCGATCGCCTGCAGGTCCGGCAGGTAGACCTGCTCGGTGAACACCACCATGCGGTCGATGATATCGGAGACGAGATTCAGCCGCTCCATGTTGACGGCGCCGACCGCGCCATTCTGGTCGATGTTGATGGCGCAGGGCACGCCGCCGACCAGCCAGTTGGGATGCGGGTTCTTGCCGCCGTAGATGGTGTGGATCTTCACCATCTCCTTCTGGAAATCCAGTGCTTCCAGATAGTGGGCGACCGCCATCAGGTTCGCTTCCGGCGGCAGCTTGTAGGCCGGATGGCCCCAGTAGCCGTTCTTGAACGGCCCGAGCTGGCCGGACTCGACGAACTTCTTCAGCCGCCCCTGCAGGTCCTTGAAATAGCCGGGTGAGGACAGCGGCCAGGCCGAGATCGACTGCGCGAGCTGCGATGTCGCCTTCGGGTCAGCCGACAGCGCGGAGACCACGTCCACCCAGTCCAGCGCATGCAGATGGTAGAAATGCACGATATGGTCATGCACGTACAGCGCCATCTGCATGACGTTGCGGATCGAGTTCGCGTTCTCCGGGATGCTGATCCCGAGCGCGTTCTCCACCGTCCGCACCGAGGTCAGCGCGTGCGTGCCGGTGCAGACGCCGCAGATGCGCTGGGTGAAGGCCCAGGCGTCGCGCGGATCGCGGCCACGCAGGATCACCTCGATGCCGCGCCACATCGTGCCGGTGGAGACAGCGTTGCGGATGACGTTGGCCTCGTCGACGTTCACTTCGACGCGCAGATGGCCTTCGATGCGGGTGACCGGATCGACGACGATGCGCTTGCCCGAATTGTCCAGGCTGAAGCCGTTCGGAGTCTGGATGCCCATGGCGGCGGTTCCTTGGTAAGTCGTTACGCGCTGATCAGCCGCCGTGCGGACCGCTGTCGCCGTTGCCGTTGCGTTTCGTGGTCAAGCGCTTCACCACCGTGACGCCGGCATGCACGGCGACCGCCGTGCCGACCACGCCGGCGGCCACGCCGCCGATCTGGTCGGCGTTCGCCTCGATGCCGAACTGCCGGACATTGCTGAGCCGGTTGTAGAACGGCCCGTTGTCCCAGAACCCGTCTTCGGAGCAGCCGATGCAGCCATGGCCGGACTGGATCGGGAAGGACACGCCATTGTTCCACCGCACGGTGGAGCACGCATTGTAAGTGGTCGGGCCGCGGCAGCCCATCTTGTACAGGCAATAGCCTTTGCGCGCGCCGTCATCGTCCCACGACTCGACGAACTGGCCGGCGTCGAAATGGCCGCGGCGGTAGCACTTGTCGTGGATGCGCTGCGAATAGAACATCTTCGGGCGGCCCTGGCGGTCCAGGTCGGGCAGCCGGCCGAATGTGTTGATGTAGGTGATCACCGCCGTCATGACCTCGGCGATCGGCGGGCAGCCGGGCACTTTGACGATCGGCTTGTCGCGGATCACCTGGTCGATCGGCACCGCGTGGGTGGGATTGGGCTTCGCCGCCTGCACGCAGCCCCAGGAGGCGCACGACCCCCAGGCGAGCACCGCCGCGGCATCGGCCGCCATCCATTTCAGCCGCTCGACGAAGGGCCGGCCGCCATCAATACAATACATGCCGTCTTCATTGAGCGGCGGGTTGCCTTCCACGGCGAGCACGTACTGGCCCTTGTACTTTTCCTTGGTGTCCACCAGGATCGCTTCGGCCTGGTGGCCGGCCGCAGCCATGATGGTGTCATCGTAATCGAGCGAGATCATCGACAGAATGACGTCCTTCACCAGCGGATGGGCGGAGCGGATGAAGCTTTCGGAGCAGCAGGTGCATTCCAGCCCGTGCATCCAGATCACCGGCACGCGGGGCTTGGTTTCCAGGGCGTGGGCGATGGTGGACGCGCCGGTTGCGCCGAGTCCGAGGCTGGCGGCGGTGAGGCTGCAGAACTTGGTGAAGCTGCGCCGGGTGATCCCTTGGCGGCGGATCACCTGGTAGAATGTTTCGATTCCCTCGCCCATTTCCTGCCCCACGTTGTTCGTTGGTCATCCGGCGCCGCCGGTTGACAGACCGATCGATCAAGTTTCCGGTATCACGGGGACGCTTGCGCGTGCAACCATTCCGTCGCGGACGCACAGAACACAGGAAAACCGGCGATCTTGCCGTGTGGGCTGCCGTTTTATGGTTGCGCGCCTCTGGATGCTGCGGTGCGTCATCGTGGATGGCGCACCTACATTTGCCTACCCGTTCGGCAGCGTTACAGGCCTAGCCTCTGCGACTGCAGCGAGGCGAATTTTCCGCCTGGATCAACCTCGCGCCGCACCGACTCGAACGCTGCAAGGCGGGGGTAGCCGCGCCGGATCATCTCAGCACCCGTTCTCGCGTCCTTGGCGAGGTACAGGCGGCCGCCATGGTCTGCCACAATGGCGTCGAGCTCGATCAGCAGACTGAAAGTCTGCGCGGTGGCGGGAAAATCCAGCGCGAGCGTGTAGCCCTCCATCGGGAATGAAAGCATCCCGTCCTGGGCGCCGAACAGCTTGAGCACCGCCAGGAACGAGCCTGTGCCCGCCTGCGCCACCCGCTGCAACAGCGCGGTCAGGCCCGCCGCGCTCGCAGCTTTCGGCAATACGCACTGATACTGAACGAAGCCCGCGCCGCCGTACATCCGGTTCCACTCCAGGATGCCGTCCAGCGGATAGAAGAAGGTGTCGTAGCCGAGCACAGCGGTGCCGGGCCTGCCGGTGCGGTAATAGAGTTCGTTGAACGCGCGCACGCTCCACCGATTCAGCACGAAGCCGGGAAAATCCACCGGCACCCGCCGGCTTTTCCTGGCGGCCGTCGCCAGCGGCGCCGCCGCCCCCCGCTGCTTCAGCTCGTCCCGCCTGGCGTGTTCCCCGAGATAAACCAGCGACCGGCCGAGCGATCCGCCGCGCGCGAGGCAGTCGATCCAGGCGACCGAATAGGTCCAGCTTCCGGACCGTTCGAACAGGTCCATCGCCTCGGCCAGGTTGGCTGCCCTGTGCGTTTCCTGGCGGATGAACGCGGTCTCGATCCTGATCAGGCGGAACGAGACCGACAGAATCACGCCGGTCAGTCCCATTCCGCCGCGCGTGGCCGCGAACAGCCCGGCGTTTTCGGCCGGCGAGCAGCGGACGGCCCGGCCGTCGGCCAGGGCCAGCTCGATCAGCTCCACATGATCGCCGAAGGTTCCGGCGACGTGGTGATTCTTGCCATGGACGTCGGCCGCGACCATGCCGCCGACCGTGACGAACCTGGTGCCGGGCGAGACCGGCACGAACCAGCCGCGCGGCACGATGAGGTCGAGAATCTCGGCCAGTGTCAGGCCGGCTTCGCAGGTGATGCGGCCCGCCTCGTCGTCGAATGCCACGACCCGCCGGGTTGGCAGCATGGACAGCGTGGTTCGCAGGTTGAGGGCGGCGTCGCCATAGGCACGGCCGTTGCCGCGGGCGATCAGGCTGTCGCTCGCCCGGATGACTGACGCGGCTTCGGCCGGGTCGCGCGCGGTCGCGGTTTGGACGGTGACGCGCGGATAGTTGCCCCACCCCGACAAAATCCGGCGGCCGCCTGACGCTTCGGCGGCCGTCATCGGCGCGACCCGTCAGCGAGGGACCCAATATCCGCGTTCATCGCGTAGGGTGGATAAGCGCAGCGCCATCCACCATTGCCGCCAGCCGCACCGCAGTGGTGGACGGCGCTTTGCTTGTCCACCCTACGTTTGGTTCGATCGGTCATCGGATGCTCACCAACACCGCAAGCACCACGTTTGGTTCGATCGGTCATCAGATGCTCGCCAACACCGCAAGCACCGACAGCGCCCCACACGCGAGGCTGGTGCGATCGGTGGCGGCGAACAGCACCGGATCATCATGCATCTCGCCGCGATGCGTCAGAATCAGGATACGGCTGATCCAGTAAAGCAGGATGCCGGGAACCACCCACAACCGCTCGGGTGCGTCGTAAAGCGAGGTCGCGGCGACGCTGCTGATATAGAGCCCGAACACCAGAACCGCGACGTAGCCGCTGCTGGTCGCCATGGTCTGCAGCAACGTAACGTCGGTCAGGCGGTAGCCCCGGCCGGCGGGATCGGCGCCGCCGCTCTGGAACCGCTCGATCAGTTCGGCGGTGCGCTTCACCAGCGCGAGGCAGAGGAACAGGAACATCGAGAACGTCAGCAGCCAGGGCGACACGACAACCGCGATGGCGACGGCGCCCGCATAGACGCGAATCCCGTACAGGCCGGCCAGCGTCAGCACATCCATGACCGGCTGGCGCTTCAGATAGACGGAATAGGCCGTGGTCAAAGCGTAGTAGATGCCCAGGACGAGCAGGAATTTCACGGGCAGCGCCAGCGCGGCGATCGCCGCCGCCAGCAGCAGCGCCGGCGCCAGGAACGCGCCGTGCACCAGATGGACCCTGCCTGACGCCAAGGGCCGCCGGTGCTTGGTCGGATGCTGGCGGTCATGGCGCAGGTCGAGCAGGTCGTTCAGCAGATAGACGCTGGAGGCGCACAGGCTGAAGCTTGCGAAGGCGAGCAGGCACGCGACCGCGGTTGTCGCGTTGAATTGATGGGCCGCCAGGGCCGGCACGAACAGCAGCAGGTTCTTGAGCCACTGGTGCGGCCGCAGCGCCCGCAGGTAGTCAGCCGCCCGTTTCGTGCGTGGCTCGACCACGGTCACGTCGGCAAAACGCCGGTGCGCAATGCGGATCAGGGACGGCGATGCGTTGACCACGATAACCTTATGGGCGGCCTGCCAGACGGCAAGATCAGCGGTCGAATCGCCGGCATAGTCGAAGCCGCCCGGTCCAAAGGCGTCGGACAGCACCTGCGCCTTGGTCGCGCCGCGAAGGTTGGTTTGCTCGTCGGAGGCGAACACGCCGTCGAACAGTCCGAGTTCTTCGGCAAGCCCCCGCACATAGTCGCCATGGCCCGCGGAGGCGAGATAGATGCGCCGTCCCTTCGCTTTCTCGTCCCGCAGCAGGCTGACCATTGCGTCGCTCAACGGCAGATGACGAAGGTTGAGCGTTACCTCCTTCCCCACCCGCGCCTTGAATGCGGCGCGGCCCCTGACCAGCGACACCGTGGCCAAAAGGGCGCGGTGCGGTGCGGTCGAAAGCAAGGCAAAGAAGGATTCGACGAGCAGATCCGACCGGATCAGAGTGCCGTCCATATCGACAACCAGCGGGCGGCCCGGCGAACCGGCGCCGCCAGACTCATCTCTTTCAGGAACGACTTCGACGTCCATGGACCGACAAGGAATTACCTTGGCGTAACTAAACGGCCCCGGTGCAAATCGCAATCGTTTTCTTTCAGTGCCGCCCCGATCGAGGGCGCGGCGCTATGCCTCGATCGGTTGCCGGCGCGGCAGGGCGTCGCCAAGGATCAGCCGGGACACGCTGTCGGTGGTGAGCAGCACGACCAGGGGCAGAATCTCGAACATCACTCTCAACTCCCGCTGAACGCCAAACAGCAGGTACAACACGAACCACGGCATGATGACGATACTGGACCGACGCAGGAAGTGGTCTTTTTGCGGAAACCGGTAGAACACGGCAACCAGGGAGAATGCCAGCAGCAGCAACATGGTAAGCGTCATGTGCTCGGTAAAGAAGTATATCTGCAACGGTAGGTAGTACTCGTGTCCTTCACCCATATTTCCTGCGAAATGAAGGCGAATGGCGCCGTGCACCAGAACGAACAGCAGGATCGTTGCGCCAAAGTAGGCGGCATTCTTCAGCAAGGGCAATCTGCCGAGGTTCACACAGAAAAATGCCAGCGTATAGATGATAATGGTTTCTTTTGCCGCAAACCCGATCCCCAACGCAACTATGGTAAGAATCGTCCAGCCGCGTTGCAGGCATAACAGGATAAGGCTGACCATCATCAAGCCAGTAAAATCATACGCGTGCGCTAATCCGAGCAACAGTATACTGTTGACCAAAAGAAACGCAAAAAACAACGAAGATAGCGATATCAGCACATTACCAAAGAGTCGGTTTGAAATCGTATAGATCGCAAGCAGGAAAACGAAGAAACATCCATAAGCGACGACTGCATAAGACACGACATTGTCGCACGAAGCGACCGGCTGGGCGATCGACTTCGTGCAGAGGAAGGCCACCTTGCTTTGCACCGCATCGGGCATCGCCCGGAACAATGCGGGTATCTGCAGCGTGTCCTGGGCGAACCGCACCAGCACGGGCGTCAGATAGCGATACGCAAACGGACGCGACGCGGTGCCGTCGACGTAGCGGGCCAGGCTGACTCTGTCCTCAGACAGGACGGACGTCTCTGTTATCTGATTGTTAACCGCCTTGTAGCTGAGAAAGCCCGCCAGCAAAACGGCAAGCACGAATGCCGCTATCCGCGCGGCCCTTGTCGCCATGATGTTACCAAATCCGCTCAGCAGCTCTCGTTCAATGCGTGATATCAATGACATCTCCTGCCATACAAAAGCGTTCGCCGCTGGCGCCGATCCAGGCACGCGGCCCTATCGCGGCACGAGCGGCTCCGCTGCCCGGGCGGCGACCTGCCGATTACACCGGGTTTGATTAGCGGAATGATACCGAAGCGGCGCCAGGGAGGCAATCAGCAAGCAGGCGATCACCAATAAGAAACACGCAAGGCTTGTCGCGTTCGCGGGGTTCGCGAGACCATGGCCCGAAGGACTTACACCGTCTCGTCCAGGTCGGCGCCCCACATCTTTTCCAGCGCGTACATCGCCCGAGCCTCCGGCTTGAACAGGTGCACGACGATGTCGCCGGCGTCGATCAGCACCCAGTCGGACACCCCGGCGCCTTCCACCTGCACCCGCTTCAGCCCCACGCCGTGCAGCTTCTCGGTCAAATGCTCCGCCATGGCGGAGATCTGCCGGTCCGCCAAGCCGGTGGCGATCACCATGCGGTCGCAGAACGACGCCTTCCCCGCAAGGTCCAGCGTGATGATTTCCTCGGCCTTGTCGTCCTCCAGGCTGCCGGTGATCACCGCCTGCAGGCTGTCCAGCAGCGACGGCTCCAGCGGATGCGCGCGCGGCGCCACCGGCTTGCGCGGCCCGGCAGCGATGGTCTTCTTGCGAACGGTGCCCGGCGTCTTGTCGGCGGCCGGCAACGTCGGCTTGGCCGTCTTCTTGCGTGGCGCGGCACGATGCCGTGCGGGCGATGGGGGTGGCTTGGCTATGGTACGGCTCCTTCGCCGGCAGCGCGAATATCGGTGGCGGACACGGGGGTCTGACGCGCCGGCAGGAACACCCAGGCCGGCGCGCCGGCCAGCGCGAGCACGGGGGCTTGCGAGGCCGGGCACCGCGCAACGCGGAACCGCCGCGCCGCAGGCCCCGCCAGCGCGCGACGGTTATAGGCGGGACGCGGCAAAACCGCCATCGGCACGTGACGCATGACATCAAGCCAGCGCTGCCAGCGCGGCAACTGCACCAGAATGTCGGCGCCCATCACCCAGACGAAGCGGATTCGCGGGAACCGGCGCAGCAGCGCGCGCAGCGTGTCCCGGGTAAAGCGCGTGCCGAGCGTCGCCTCGATGCCGCTGGCCACCACGCGGCGTCCGTCCGCGATGCGGCGGGCGGATGCCAGACGCTGGGCGAACGGCGCCATCCCCCGCTCCGGCTTCAACGGATTGCCCGGCGAGACCAGCAGCCAAACCTGATCGAGTCGCAGCCGCCGCAAGGCAAGCTCCGCCACGTGGCGATGCCCGGCATGCGCCGGATTGAACGAGCCGCCGAGCAGCCCGACCCGCATGCGGCGCCGGTCGCCGAAACGCGGGAGCGGGTCACGCGGCAACGGCGCATTCCGGCCCCGAGCGCTCAGGGGCGCACCTGGCCGCTGCCGCGCACCAGGTAGCGGAAGGTGGTAAGCTGTTCCAGCCCGACCGGGCCGCGCGCGTGAATGCGGCCGGTGGCAATCCCAATCTCCGCGCCGAAGCCGAATTCGCCGCCGTCGCAGAACTGCGTCGAGGCGTTCCACATCGCCACCGCGCTGTCCACGCCACGCAGGAAGCGTTCCGCCGCGGCTTCATCCTCGGTGATGATCGCGTCGGTATGCTCGCTGCCGTGGCGGGCGATGTGGGCGAGCGCGTCCTCGATGCCGTCCACCACGCGCACCGACAGCACAGCGTCCAGCCATTCGGTGCCGAAGTCGGCGTCCTGCGCGGGCGGCAGGTCGGCCACGATATCCCGCGCAGCTTCATCGGCGCGAAAATCGCAGCCCAGCGCACGCAGGTCGGCAATGATGGGCGGCAACAGCGTGGGGGCGACAGCCCGGTCGATCAGCAGCGTCTCCGTGGCGCCGCAGATCCCCGTGCGGCGCATCTTCGCGTTGGCCACGATCCGGCTGGCCATTGCTGGATCGGCGGCGGCATGGACATAGGTGTGGCAAAGGCCCTCGGCATGCGCCAACACCGGGACACGCGCCTCGCGCTGGACGCGTTCGACCAGCGACTTCCCGCCGCGCGGCACGATCAGGTCTATCAGACCGGCGGCGGCCAGCATCGCCGCGACATAGGCCCGGTCGGCGGTCGGTGCGACCTGCACCGCAGCTTCCGGCAACCCGGCGTCGCGCAGGCCCTCGGCCAGCGCCTCATGGATTGCCTGCGCGCTGTCCACGCTGTCCGACCCGCCGCGCAGGATCACCGCGTTGCCGGATTTGAGGCAGAGTCCGGCCGCATCGGCGCCGACATTGGGCCGGCTCTCGTAGATCATGCCGATCACGCCGAGCGGCTGTGCGATTCGCTGGATATGCAGCCCGTTCGGCCGCATCCAGTCGGCGAGCACCCGGGCGAGCGGATCGGGGAGCCTTGCAATGTCCTCCAGCCCCTTGGCCATCGCCTCGACGCGCGGCCCGGTCAGCGTCAGCCGGTCGCGAAATGAAGCGGTGCCGCTGAACGCCGCAAGATCGCTGGCGTTGGCGGTCAGGATTGACGGCACTCGTGCGCGCAGCGCGGACGCCATGGCGGTGAGCGCCGCGTTGCGCTGGCCGGCGCTGCTCTGCGCGAGGCTGCGTGCGGCTCCCCGTGCCGCTATCGCGGCGCGCTGCAGATGCTGGCTGGACTCGGTCTCGATGTGCATTCCAAGGCGTCCTTGCCGCGCCCACTTTGGGCCCCGCCCACTTTGGGCTGCGCCCAGTTTGGC
>Ga0302202_10000948_pt1 | contig 36889 bp, 31 predicted proteins | sample II_Bog_N3_3_FD_194579 | JGI IMG/M metagenome (GOLD analysis project Ga0302202, IMG submission 194579) | Peat permafrost microbial communities from Stordalen Mire near Abisko, Sweden - II_Bog_N3_3 | ecosystem: Environmental > Terrestrial > Soil > Wetlands > Peat | place: Sweden: Abisko...
CTTGATGCGCTGCTCGTCCTTGACGGAATCCTGCTCGGAGTGGGACCGCATCGCGGCGATCTCCCCATCCAGCCTGGACAGTCGCTCTTCCACGCTGCTCAGCCGCTGGCGCGCTTCCTCCGTCGCCGTCCGCGCCTCCACCAGGTTCTTCTGGATGCCTGCATTGCGGTCGCGGAGCATCGTAGGCACCATCTTCACGATCAGCCAGCCCACACCGGCTAGCAGCAGCACAAAGTTCGTGACTTCGAATGCCGTGGCCGATTGCTCCGGGTTCAGGCCCAGCTTCGCGCCCCACGTCACCACCCGGTCGGACTTGCGGTAGGCGTCGTTCTCGTCCACTTCAGGAGCGCTCTTGTCTCCCGCCGGCGCAGCGGATGAGGTGGCAGCATCCTGCGCATGCGCGGGAACCTCCCGCACATGGAATCCAACGCTCAATACAACGGCCAGGGTAAGCAGAGCAAGCACACTTCGTTTCAAAACATTCTTCACTGCGCAGCCTCCGGTCGCGTTCCGGCCGGCATCACCGCTCGCACAATCTGCTCACTCAATTCCGCACTCATCTCTTCGATCTGCCGCCGCGCAATGGCCACGCTTTGCTCAATCTCGGCCTTGCCTGCCTTCACCTTCGCAGCGGTCTCTTGGCGAGCTTCGTCCAGAGCCATATCCCGCTCCGTGGCCCACAGCTTCAGCCTGGTCTCCCGTGCCGCAAAGATCTGCGCCCGCGCGTGCCGCAACTGGTCCTCGTACTCGGCCGTCTTCTCTTCCGCGGCGGCAATGGACGCCTGGGCCTGCTCCACCGCGCCCGTGGTCCGCGCGCGCCGCTCGGCCAGAATGCGCTCCAACGGACGCCGCACCAGGAACCCATAGGCAATCACCAGCAGCAGGAAAAAGATCATCGTCGGCACAGAGCCGAGCACAAGTCCACCGAGTTGATTCAGAATTTCATGCATGATGGGAACAGGCGGGGAATGCCAAAAACCTTCAAGCCGCAGGGTACAGATGCGGTCTTTCGCGACGTTGGGTACACCTAGTTCTAGCAAAGCGTTTGTAGGGGTGTCAATTCATGGCAAATCGGTTATCGTCGCTGGAATTCGATAATCGCACTGATTTACCCAATCCCCAAAATTCTCAGAAAAACCTTTGACAAATCCCCGGGGAGGGCTAGACTTTAACTACCACCAAGACCCTATGTCCTGGGTCGCACAGGTCGCGTGCATGGGGACACCACCTCCGCTCCCCAACAGGCGGCCTGTACTGTTTAATCTCCAAAGTTTGCACTTGGGTAATCGGATTCGGATATTGCTGCTTGTCATTCTGAGCACAGCGAAGAATCCCCGCATTTCGCTCCTGCCCAAGCCCCATTTCAGGCCTCAAGGACTTCAGAGACAGCACGCTCACGGAACTTCCCGTACCTCCCCAGCAGAGAAGCAGGCCCGGTCGCCGTCAGGTACACCAGATTCCCATCGAAGCGTCTTCCGCTGACGATGGCCCCGGCTTCCAACGCAGCCAGCGCTGCCCCTTCCGATTGCGGTACACGAAAGCTTGCCTCCACCAGCGGGTCCGCAATCAGCGCCGCGTCAATCGCCGCCAGCAACTCATCCAGCCCTACCTTCGCCAGCCCGGAGACGGCCACCTGGACCGCCGCGCCATGGCCGCGCAACTCGCACCCCGCCTCCATCCGTGCCCGCTCTTCCGGCGGCAGCAGGTCGATCTTGTTCAGCACTTCAATCACTGGCTTGCCCTGGACATCCAACTCGCCCAGCACCTTCTCCACCTGCTGCTTCTGCTCGTCCACCATGCTGCTGGAGGCGTCGCGCACGTGCAGCAGCACCTCCGCGCGTTCCACCTCTTCCAGCGTTGCGCGGAAGCTCGTCACCAGCGTATGCGGCAGATTGCGGATGAACCCCACCGTGTCCGACAGCAGCACCTTGCGCCGGCTGGGCAGTTGCAGTTGCTTCAGCTTCGGGTCCAGCGTTGCAAACATGCGCGACGACTCCAGCACGCCCACTCCCGGATGCGTGCCTCCCAGCGCATTGAACAGCGTGCTCTTGCCCGCGTTCGTATAGCCCACCAGCGCCACCACCGGCATGGGCACTGCCTCGCGCCGCTGCCTCTGCTGACGGCGAATCCGCCGCACCGCCTCCAGTTGCTCCTTCACATGGTCGATGCGCAGGTTGATCTTGCGCCGGTCGGTCTCCAACTGCGTCTCGCCCGGTCCGCGCGTCCCAATCCCGCCGCCCAGCTGGCTCATCGCCTTGCCTCGGCCTGCAAGCCGTGGCAGTTGATACTCCAGTTGCGCCAGCTCCACCTGCAACTGCCCCTCGCGCGTCCGCGCATGCCGCGCAAAAATATCCAGAATCAACTGCGTGCGGTCGATCACGCGGCAGGGAAGCGCAGCCTCCAGATTCCGTAGCTGAGATGGGGACAGATCGTGGTCGAACAGCACTACATTGGCGCCGGTGGAGGCCACCACGCCCTCAATCTCCTCCAGCTTGCCATGGCCCACCAGGGTTGCCGGATCAGGCCGCGCGCGCCGCTGCACCAGGGTTGCTGCAATGGTTGCGCCCGCACTGCGTGCCAGCTCTTCAAACTCCGCCAGCCCTGCCTCAAAGTCCAGGTCGCCGCTGCCGCCGCTCGCCGGGCGCGACTCGTCCGTGCCCAGAGCGGCCGCATCGCGCGCCAATTTCGCGGCTGCGGTCAGCCGCCGCAGTCGCTGGGTAAACTCCACGGCAACCAGCACGGCAAGATCCTGCCCTCCGCTGGCCCGCGCTGCGGAGCCCACCGTGCGCGCTGCCTTGGCCTGCGCCTGCACCAGGCCGCTCATAGGTTTCCCTTTGGCCGTGCCGATGCAGCTGTTGTGGAGCAGGACTGTCCTGCGCGAAGTGGAATCGTGCTAATTGCTGCTCACGCTCGCCGATTCGGTCGCCGCAGCCCCTGGCCCGGCCGGTGTGCGCGCCTCCGGCCTGGCGTCCGCTCGACTCTCGGTGTGCGGCCCCACACGTCCACTCACCACAGTGGAGATCGCATGCTTGAAGATCAGTTGCTCCTGCGCATTGTTCTCCAGCAGCACAGAGTATTTGTCGAAGGAGCGGATCTTCCCGGTAAGCTTTACGCCGCTCACCAGATAGATCGTGATCGGGCTCTTGTCTTTGCGGACCGTATTGAGAAAAGTGTCCTGAATGTTCTGTGCCGGCTTTGCTTCCATTTGTGCCGATCTCCTTTTGTTTGGCTCGTTGCCTGCAAGCACAACGACGACGTGGGCCTATCCTGTGCACCCAATACTCAGTCCCGACTACAGATATCGATCCAGAGAAAGGTTCAATGCCTGTTCACAATACGAGCATCGCACCCGATTTTCAACTGTGCCAGCGCGCTGAGCTGGCAAACCTCGCCAGATCGTTTCGCGGGCGGTGCGGGTTCCCCCGTGCATTCCATGCCCCAATGCTGTTGGACGGACCGGCCGGCAAAAGGTATCGCGCGACCGCATGTACCATTGATATCGTGCCCGGAACCATTGTGCAACCCGTCCCCATGCTGGATTTCTCGCGTCAGTACACGTCTCTGCGACAGGAGATTCTTGACGCCATCACCCAGGTGTGCGACTCGCAGGGCTTCATCCTTGGGCCGCGCGTAGCGGCATTTGAGGCATCCGCCGCAGTCGCCTGTGGTGCGTCCTTCGCCGTCGGCTGCGCCAGCGGGACAGACGCCCTCTGGCTTGCACTCGCCGCCGCCGGCATCGGAGACAGCGCCTCCGCCACTCGCACCGCCCATCCCGTCGACGCAGTCGTCACCAGTCCATTCAGTTTCTTCGCCAGCGCAAGCTGCATCCTTCGCGCCGGGGCACGCCCGCTCTTTGCGGACATCGACCCGCTCACCTTCAATCTCTCGCCGCAGTCGGTCGCGGACGTCCTCCGTACACCGGCAGCCGCAAACGTCAAAGCCATCCTCCCTGTCCACCTCTATGGCCAGTGTGCGGACATGGACGCACTGGCAAAACTCCAGTGCGATCATCCTGTCCTGCGGATTGTGGAAGATGCGGCGCAGGCCTTCGGCGCAACCTGGAACGGACGCCCCGCGGGGTCGCTGGGCGCGGCTGCGGCCTTCAGCTTCTATCCCACCAAGAACCTCGCCGCATGTGGCGATGCCGGTCTCATGACCACTTCGGATGCGGCCATCGCCAACCACGCAAAATCGCTGCGCCTGCACGGTATGACCCGCCGCTACTATCACGACGAGGTCGGCTGGAACTCGCGCATCGACGCCATCCAGGCGGCCGTGCTGGATATCAAGCTGCGCCACCTGCCCCAGTGGAACCAGCAGCGTCGCAACCATGCCGCGCGCTACGCCGAGCTTTTCCGCGCAGCATCACTCGCAGCTCCCGCCGCATCCACCTCCACGCAGGACGGCATCGTACTGCCGTATACGGACCCGCGCGCCACCCATATCTTTCACCAGTACGTCATTCGCGCGCCCCGCCGCGACGCCCTCCGTGAGCACCTTGCAGCGAACCACATCGGCAGCGAGATCTACTATCCCGTCCCCATCCACCTGCAGGCCGCAATGAAAGATCTCGGCTATCAGCCCGGCGACTTCCCCCACGCAGAGGCCGCCGCCGCAGAAGTCCTCGCGCTCCCCATGTACCCCGAGCTCCGCGAGGACGAACAACAATCCGTCGTCGAATCAATCCGCAGCTTCTACGCCTGAAGCGCTCCGCTCCTATGCCTGAACCGTTCCTCTTCTATGCCTGAACCGTTCCGCAACGGCTCCCACTGCTTGTCGCTCGTTCCTACGGCTTCTCATTCCCAAGGCTTGTCATTCTGAGCGCAGCGAAGAATCCCCGCATTTCGCTCCCGCCCAGCTCAATGCCAGGCCCGCGCTCCCTACCGCTTCTTCTTTCCCTTCGCGCCACCCTTCGCGTCCTTCTTCTCTTCTGCCACGGGATGCGCCTCCGCATCGTCGTGGTTCCCCGGCGCAACCACCCGCTGCACAATATTCCCCACCAGCCGATACGTCTTCGCAATCGTCTGTCCCGGCTTCATCATTCCCGTCACGGGATCGGGAACCACCGGTGGAGCATCCGCAGTCAGCAGGCGATAGATGAACGCCGGTAGCGGCGTCTGCGCAATCGCTGCCTTCCCATACGGGTCCTTCTCCGTCGTGATCGTCACTGGGAGATATCCCTCGATGTTCTTCTCGCGATACGCCGTCTCGTAGCGGTGCATCTTCGTGTTCCAGGTAAACACCCGCACCTGGTCGAAGTCGTACGGCAGGCCCGCCGTATATGGCGCTAGCACCGTAACGTAGATCGGAATGTTCTTGTCCGGATGGTCGTCGCCGGCATCGGCGTCATACACGGTGGTCAGCAGATACGCGCCCACAATCCTTTGTCCCTCGGCATAGCGAGTCAGCGAATCCGGTGCGTCCACATCCAGCATCCGCGAGAGCAGCCAGCCCGAGCGTCCATGCGCATCGCGGCCCAGCCACCAGTCTTCCATCGCAATGGGCGGTGGTGCGTCGGCGGCCTGGTTGCCCGCTGCATTCGGCTCTATCGTCTTGGCCGCAGACTTTGCCGGAGCCATTCCTCCAGGCACCGGCTTGGGCAGCGTGGCCCGCTCCAGCAACTGCAGCTTGTCGCCCTCGGACAGCCGGTAGAAGCGCTCCGTATCGCGGCCCGGCTTCAAATGCAGATTCACGTCGTCCCGGACTACCGCGGAGGCAACCGATGGATCGTTCTTGTGCGCCTCGCCCAGTGCCGCAAACTGGTCGTAGACGTCCTGGGTCACCACCACCTTCTCGTCGATCCACCCGATATCGCCCTTCTGCGTCTTTACCCGGAAGAACCGGCGTCCGTGTTCCAGAACCTCCAGCCGGTCCCCATTTTCCACCGTTGCCGTGCGGTTGGAGACGGCGGCCACGCGGTCGCGGAGAAATGTCTGCTTGGCCGTGACATACACATATTGGTTGGCCAGCTTGGGCCGCAGCCGGGAACACCCGCCCAGCAGAGCCGCGCAGGCGGCAATCGCCAGCAGGAACGCCCAAACCGCACGCCCGGAGCGGCGCCGGCCCCATCCACACCGGCGCAATACGCTAAAAGGAGACGCTGTGGAATTCCATCGCGGTAGGGAATTAGGACTCTTGGCCGGCACATTTTCCAGCATACAGCGCGGAATCCCGTGCGCCCGGCGTGCGCCACCCCTTCGCATGCAAAATAGGGCCGTATTTCATTGAAAAATGAAAGTTTTTCTTGTTTTTCTGCTGCATCCCGGCGATCCCTCCCGCCGGCTGTTGCCGGGTTGCATCCGCGGGTCTTAAATACAGTCTTGCGCGAAGTGCTCTCTTGCGCATACAGTTGCGTACGGAAACAAACTCAATAAGGAAACCAACTTCTAGCAACACGCGGAATCCAACTCCGTCCATAGCACAATCTGAGATCGTTTTCATATCACATCGTCAACCGGTAAGGAGGCCCACTAGAATGGCCAGTACAGATATCGAAATCCTCGACCACGTTGCATCGGCCGAGAAGCTCAACAAAATCGCGGATCGTCGCGCACTGAATCGCAGGCACTTTCTTGCTGCCCTCGGTATGACCGGCGCCGCGGCTGGCGCCGGATTGATGTCGGGTTGCTCACAAAGTGCGGTTGTGCCTGCCAATACATCGCTCGCCTCGAGCCAGACAGACATACTCAACTTCGCGCTCAACTTCAAGTATCTCGAGGCCACCTTCTACTCATACGTCGTTACGGGCAAGGACCTTACCGGAACCGCGGTGACCAACACCGGCGCCATCACCGGCACACCTGCCTCCCAGCCGACCTTCGCCAGCCAGCAGATCACCGACCTGCTGAACGAGATCCTCTTTGACGAGAAGAGCCATCTCAACAGCCTGATCAGCCTGCTCGGCTCATCGGCGGTCTACCGGCCTGCGATCAATCTCGCAGCCTATGCGGCAATTACCTCCACCAACGCGCTCTCCATAGCGCGGCTGATAGAAGATGTCGGCGCCACCGCACTGGCTACCGTGATCGACGGACTGGACACCACCAGCGCTACATTCATGGCGCAGATGCTCGGCGCCGAAAGCTTCCACGCCGGTGCCCTCCGTCTCATCAGCATCCAGAATCCGTCCATCGCCGCGTATGCCAAGGCAGACTCGCTCGATGTGGCGCCCTTCGATCCCGGTACGGCGGCACTCGCTGCAGTCGGCCCAGTCGCCAATGGTGGCTTCTTTGCCACCGCTGGCTCGCTCAGCTTCACCCTGGCAGATCCTGCCGGCGCAGCCTTTGCACGCAGCACCTCGCAGGTGCTCGCCATCGGCTACGGCACCGGCGGAACGATCGCAGCCTCGGGAACCACTTCCGGCGGGTTCTTCCCCGCTGGCGTGAATGGAAGTATCAATAAGGTTTAGACCGCCCAGGGACGCTCTGGAACCCCCAAGACGGCGCGGTCGTCGCATTGCAACATAGAACGCAACCAGTTCGAACATATCGCAAGTCAATTGATAAGGAGGCCAATACAATGGCCAGCAAAGAAGTCGAAGTGCTCGATCCCGCGACAACGGTCGAGAAGGTCAAAGAACTCGTATCCGGAGTCGCCTTGAATCGCAGGCACTTCATGGCTGCCCTTGGAGCGGCCGGCGCCGTGGTCGGCGCGGAAATGGTATCGAGTACACCCACGCTCGCCCAGCAACCCACACCCTCGGGCTATGCTCAGGTCGATGTCCTGAACTTCCTGCTCAATATCAAGTACCTCAAAGCGACCCTGTACTCGTACCTCACCCAGGGCTCCGACCTGCCACCCGCGACCTTCGCGTCAGAGGGCGCCGGTGCCGTATATAACGCGCCCAGCGCCAAGGTTGCATTCTCCGGCGTCTACGCGCAACAGTTGACCGACCTGTTCAATGAGATGTACTACGACGACCTGAATCAGATCGTTGCCCTGCGCAATCTCCAGGGCTCGGTAACCGCCAACCGCCAGACGGTGAACCTGCTCGGTACGGGTTCCACCACCACCGCCACCGCAGCCTTCACGCAGAACCTTGCCATCCAGTATGCGCGCATGCTGGAGGACGTCAGCGTCCAGGCGTTCGCGGGCGCTGCCCCGTACCTGTCCGGCGCAAACCTGGCTCTCGCGACGCAGATCCTCGCCACCGACGGCTTCCATGCCGGGGCCTTGCGCCTGGCCGCCATACAGAACGGCGTCCCATACCTCAGCACCAACTTCCTCACCTCCACCAGCACCGCTGGTACCGGACAAAGCATCAACACCTTCACCGCCGGACTCCTCGCCGGGACCACCACGCTATTTACCATGCCATCCACCAACCCAATCGTGGCGGGCGATCTTGTTTCCGGCCCCGGCCTCACCCAGGGTGCCGTCGTCACCGCGGTCAACCCCGCTCCCATCTATCTGGGCAGCATCTCCGGGTCCACCACCGTTCCCACCAACACCGTCACCATCACCTCGCCCACCAGCATTCCGGCGGTCGCGGTAGGCTTGACCCTCACCGGCACGGGCATCCCCGCCAACGCGGTCATTGCCTCCCTTGCCGGGAACGTTGCAACGCTCGCATTTGTCCCGGCGCCTCAGTCACTCGGTGTTCCCGGCTTCAGTGCAGCCACCTACTCGCCCTTGGTCGCCGGCACTGCGGTTGCTGGCACCGCGGCCAGCCCGGCGGTCTCGGCCGGCATCACCACTACAGCCACCGGCGTTACGCTCACGCTTGGTTTCGCTGCCATCCTCAATAAGACCGCAACATTGAGCCAGGTAACGGGCATCACCGGACTTCTGCAGGGCATGCCGCTTTCGGGCACAGGCATCTCGAACCTTCCCATCTCAACCGTTTCAGGAAGCACGATTGTTCTGACGACAGCATCGGCCAGTTCCGTCAATGTCACTCCCACCGGCGTTTGGGCCAGCGGCAGCACCACCATCACCTCCGTCTCCAGCACCAGCGGAGTCATCATCGGGCAGGCAATCTCTGCCACTGGCATCCCCTCCACAGCCACCGTCAAAGCGGTCGACTATGTCAATAACATTATTACCTCGTCGGTTGCATCCACTGCGGCCAGCATCAGCACCGTAGGTCCCACCGGCTTCACCACCACCGGCAGCAGCGTCATTCAGTATGTCTCCAGCGTGGGCGGAATCACTGCCCCGCAGCCGATCAGTGGCACCGGCATCCCCGCAAACAGCTATGTCAGCTCCGTCAACTCCCAATCGTTGACTCTCACACTTCAAAATGGAAGCAGCGTCAGCCCAGTCGTCCCCGCACTCGCTACCGTCACCACTGCCCTCACTTCAACCACCACGCCGTCCGGATTCCTCACCAGCGGAAGCGCCACTATCCTGGCTGCATATCCGTTGCAAAACGTGGCGTCTGGCCAGCCAATTACCGGCACCGGGATTCCTGCGGGAACCATCGTCACGGGCATTGGCACCAGCGCGCTCACCATCACTATGTCGCAGAACGCGACGCTCAACACCACGCCCACTACGGTAGCCACCATAACCGGAACCGTGACGGCCACCAGCCCCTTCATCCTTGCTCCGTCGTCCCTGGCGGGCATTGCGGTCGGTCAGCAGGTTGCCGGTAGCAATATTCCCCTGGGTGTGGTCGTCCTGGCCATCAACGGAACCAATACCGTTACAGTCACGGGCTCCTTTGCCAGCGGAGCCACCTCCATCACGGGTGTTCCCAGCACCGCAGGTCTGGTAACCGGCATGGGGATCACAGGCGCGGGCATTCCTGCCGGGGCAACCATTACCGCGGTGGGCGCCTCGGGAGCCTTCGGTGGCACACTCACACTCTCGGCCGCCACCACCGCCGCTAGCGTCCCAGTCGCAGGGGAGACCCTGGTCCTGACCTTTGTCACCCCCTCCACCAACGTCCCGGCCAATTCCATCCGAATGTCGGCAGCAGCCTCCGGCACGGTCGCGACAGAGTCCATCGCCTTCCAAACCGGGCAGGCCTTCACCACCTTCAAAGCCGGAACCGCGTTTACCTCCACCTCCACAGCGGAGACCATTACTATTCCCACGCTGTCCACCGTCACCTTCTCCACGGGGACTGCCACCCTCTCGGTTCCCGCGACGGTCAGCGGTGTCCAAACCATCACCACCTCCACGTCCGATCCATTGGACGTGCAGCCCAACGACCCAGGATCCATTGTGTTCGGCGGGACCACGACCAGTGGCAGCACCACCGTTTCGGCGGTCTCGAACTTCCCCGCCGCGCTAGTGGCTGGATTGCAGGTTAGCGGCCCGGGCATTCCCGCCGGCACCACGATCGCAACGGTTGCGTCTCCCACCATTACTCTGTCGGCTGCTGCCACGGCCAGCGGTACTGCCGTGGTCCTGGCGGCTTACCCGGCCACTGCGGCGGCAACCGCGCTGCTGGGGCCGTCCGCGGTCTCAAACACCTCGCCGTCTGTCTATCAGGGGTTCTTCGATACGGCCGGGTCGGCAACAGCAACCTCACTCACCCCAGTAGGATTCGCCTTTGCCCGCACCTTCTCGCAGGTCCTTCAGGTCCTCTACGGATCCACGGCGACCAGCCAGTACCAGGGCGGCTTCTATCCAAACGGCGTCTCGGGCAGCATCAACGTCGTCTAACCCGCCGGATAACCTCCGGCAGCACACGAACCCAGCAGTCGAAAAGCCCACATCTCCCCCCGGAGATGTGGGCTTTTCAGTGTTCTGACACGAATAGCCCAAACGGCACAACACTCCCTTCAAAAAAGTATCCGCTTTATATTCAATGGAGTATCGCCAATTTCCATCCACATCCCTTGACACCGCAGCGTATACTTATGTCAGGAGCAACAGAGTCCACCAAGCCTCAGGATTGTGTCCTCCCTTTCTCCACAGAAACCATAACCCCTGTGTTTGGAAGATTTTGCAAAATACATCGTTTGCTTTCAGCCATTTGCAAAATCGCCGAGATGGTAAGTGGTTTGTTTGCAGGAATTTCCAGAAATTTGATACCCCCCAGGGGGGCCGCATGCCAGCACCCATGCCAGACCTCAGCCGCTCACCAGCCCGGCACTCTGTGCTTTCCCACCGTCCAGGCCGCCGCCCCTCCCGCAACCTCAGTGGGTCGCGGCGATCGCCACCGGGTTGGTCGGGTCGCTCCCGGTCGAGTACGTATTCGAGAGGTCCAGCTTACCCGCAACGCTGCTGTCGAAGCTGTACAACCACAGATCGGGCGAGCCGCCATAGGCTGCCGCCAGCAGGTAGTCCCCAGTCTTGTCAATCGCCAGTGCGGTCACCGAGTTCCCGCTGTTGTAGGGCGACTGGCCCAGCGCCGCCAGCGTCCCATTGCTCGCCACGCTGTACCCGGAGATGCTGCCGCTGGTTCGGTTGGCCACATACACGTCGGTGCCGGCGCTGTTCACCACAACCGAGTACGGCTGCGTACCCGCCGCCAGTGGAGTCCCGCTTACGGGGGCCAGCACTCCGCTCGATCCGGAGATGGTGTAGGCCGCAACCCCGCCGTTCGTTCCGCTGCGTGCCACATACAGGTAGCTCCCGTTCGGGCTTACCGTCAGCGCGTTGTCGGCGAGCCCGCTTCCGGAGGCCAGAAACGCGGTTTGGCTGGCCGTAAGCGCACCCGAGGTGCTGGATTGATTGAACGTAAAGTCCATGGTGCCGGCGGTTCCCAGGGCCACGAACACCAGCCCGCCGCCCGGAGCAATCTTGATCCCGGACGGGACCACAGAGCCCGGCGTCGGAGAGAGCGATGCGGAACCGATGTTGTAGCTCACGCCTGTCCCCAGGGTCAGCGCCCCGGTCGACGTGTTGATTGTGTACTCATCCACAATCGCGGAGCCCAAGGCTTGTCCGCTCCTGTCCAGCCCCAGCAGCCACTCCCCGTTCGGCGAGACATCCATCGCGACCTCGGACGCCACCCCCACCGCGTTGTTGGTCAGCAACGTCAGCGCGCCACCCGACCCAATCGAGTACGCGGCAATGTATCCCAGTCCGCCGCTGGTTCCCGCTACAAACACGATCGTATCCGCAGGATTCACCACCACCGCGCTGGGGGTAAATCCAAGCGTATAGGGCGATCCGGAGACGGCGGTCAGCGTTCCTGTGCCAACCGAAAAGCCCGCCAGCGTGCCCGTAGTCGCGTTGGCAACATACACATAGTCGCTGCCCGACGTGGAGCCGCCAGGCAAGGAGCCCGGATAGACAAAGAACCCGTTGCACCCCGTTGCGAAAGGAAGAATCGCGAACACCATTGCCCAAGCCGCTCGACGTGCCCATTGGTTCATCGTCCAACTCTCCATTGCTCGTCCGTCCGCGCAGCACCATTGCGGCGCATACCCACTATAATCCGCGCGATTTATTGGTACCTCGCGGCTCCTGTTCAGGAACGATCATCGCGCCGCGCTCGCACCGGCGATCGTCCCTGCACTCGTCAAGTCAGTCTGCTGTATTCGACGCAGCCGCGCGGCAAACGGCATCCTCGCACCCGGCACAAAAGCAGCGCTCGATTCTGGAAATCCCGGCGGCAATGGACGCAAGAAAGAGAACGGCCCATCGCTGGGCCGCTCTCCTCTCGCCGCGCAACTATGCCAGATCGAATCGGTCGAGGTTCATCACCTTGCTCCACGCTGCCACAAAGTCCTGCACAAACTTCGGCTGCGAGTCGCTGCACGCATAGACTTCCGCAAGCGCTCGAAGCTGCGAGTTGGAACCGAAGACGAGATCGACGACAGTCCCCGTCCACTTCAACTCGCCGCTCGCGCGATCAAGCCCCTCCAACAAGCCGTCCGCCGTGGCCGATTTCTGCCACTTTGTCTTCATGTCCAGAAGGTTCACGAAGAAGTCATTGGTCAACGTGCCTGGCCGCTTCGTAAAGACGCCAAGCTGCGATTGGCCGACGTTCGCATCGAGAGCACGCAGGCCGCCGATCAGCGCCGTCATCTCGGGCGCGGTCAGCGTCAGCAGATTCGCTTTGTCCACCAGCAGTTCGGCCGCGAATTCCTCATGGCCCTTGCGGATGTAGTTGCGGAACCCATCGGCGATGGGCTCCAGCGCCGCGAACGAGGCCACATCCGTCTGCTGCTGCGACGCATCCGTACGCCCCGGCGCGAAGGGAACCGTCACGTCGTGGCCGGCCTTCCGCGCAGCTTCCTCGACGGCTGCGCAACCGGCAAGAACGATCAGGTCGGCAAGCGAAACCTTCTTGCCGCCGGACTGTGCTCCGTTGAACTCCTTCTGGATTCCCTCCAGAACCTGAAGCGCCTTCGCGAGCTGTTCTGGCTGGTTGACGGCCCAGTTGTTCTGCGGCATCAGGCGAATGCGCGCGCCGTTCGCCCCGCCGCGCTTGTCGCCACCGCGAAACGTCGAAGCCGACGCCCAGGCTGTTGCGACCAGCTCGGGGATCGACAGTCCAGACGCCAGGATCTTCGCCTTGAGCGCCGCAATATCCGCGCCATCGACCAACGGATGATCGACTGCGGGGAGTGGATCCTGCCAGATCAGTTGCTCCTTAGGAACGAGAGGACCCAGGTAGCGTGCGATGGGGCCCATGTCGCGATGGGTCAGCTTGTACCAGGCCATCGCGAATGCGTCCGCAAACTCCTGCGGATGTTCCAGGTAGCGTCGGGAGATCTTCTCATAGTTCGGATCGAACCGCAGCGCGAGATCCGATGTCAGCATCGTCACCGAGTGCTTTTTCGCAGGATCGTACGCGTCCGGCACCGTGCCCTCGGAAGCTCCATTCTTCGGCTTCCACTGCTGTGCTCCGGCCGGACTCTTCGTCAGCTCCCAGTCGTATTTGAAAAGATTCTCCAGGTACTCAACGTCCCACCGCGCCGGATGCGATGTCCACGCACCTTCCAGGCCGCTGGAGACCGTATTCACGCCGACTCCATTGCCGAGGCTGTTCTTCCAGCCAAGGCCCTGCTCCTCGATCGGCGCGCCCTCGGGTTCACGGCCCACATACTTCTCAGGATTGCCGGCGCCATGCGTCTTGCCAAAGGCGTGTCCGCCGGCAATCAGCGCAACCGTCTCCTCGTCGTCCATCGCCATGCGCGCAAACGTCTCGCGAATGTCCCGCGCCGAAGCAACCGGGTCGGGATTGCCGTTCGGCCCCTCGGGATTGACGTAAATCAAGCCCATCTGCACAGCGGCAAGCGGGTTCTCCAGATTGCGATCGCCGCTATAGCGCTTGTCGCCCAGCCACGTCGTCTCCGGTCCCCAATACGTTTCGTCCGGCTCCCACACATCGGCGCGTCCGCCGGCGAAGCCGTATGTCTTGAATCCCATCGACTCCAGCGCCACGTTGCCGGTCAGAATCATCAGGTCGGCCCACGAGAGTTTGCGGCCATATTTCTGCTTGATCGGCCAAATCAACCGGCGAGCCTTATCCAGGCTCACGTTGTCTGGCCAGCTATTCAGCGGAGCGAACCGCTGCAAGCCTTGACCCGCGCCGCCGCGCCCATCGGCAATGCGGTACGTGCCCGCGCTGTGCCACGCCATACGAATGAACAACGGCCCATAATGGCCGTAGTCCGCCGGCCACCACTCTTGCGAGTCCGTCATCAAGGCACGCAGGTCCGCAATCACCGCATCCAAGTCCAGGCTCTTGAACTCCTTAGCATAGTCGAACCCCTCACCCATGGGATTGCTCAGCGGCGAGTGCTGGTTCAGCATCTTCAGGTTGAGTTGATTCGGCCACCAATCGGGATTCTTGCGGGATGTGCCGTGGGAAGTCGTTACCGCGCCTGGCCCCGTCGGGGGTTGCTCCACCGTGCCATGTGCAACCGGGCATTTTGCTTCGTCAGACATAGGTCACCTCAATCCACTTCGGTTAGCGGACGAGCCATGCTGGCAGTCCGCGCAAACACCAATTACGTCCACTGCATACCGCTCGACCAGGAAGCCGCCGGGCAGCCGATTGCGCTTGGCCACCAGGCCGAGCTCCCTTTCGCCTACATCGCTGATCTTTCTGCATCTGGAGCACACCATGTGATGGTGTGGCTCACGATTCATCTCTACGCGCACCGAGCCGTGGTGCATGCTCACCTTTTGAAAAACGCCGCTCTCGACAAACAAATGGATGTTTTTGTAGACCGTCGCCAGCGAGATGGCCGGCACCTTCTTCTTTACCCGCGCATAGACCTCTTCCGGACTCGGATGGCCGTGCATGGTCTTCATCACTTCGTACAACACCTGCCGCTGGTGGGTCATGGCAATGCCATTCTCCTGGCAAAGCTCACGAAACGGCTTGTCCCCATCCACATGCATGGGAGAGAGTGTAAATGATAAAGGTTATCGTTTGATAGCTATACCTGTGGATAACTTCTTCACGGGATGAATCGTATGCGTCGTCGATCATCGAAGTTTCCGGAGCCGTAGAGATGTCGGGTGCGGTACCGGCATGTCCGAACAGGCTTCCCGCCTCGAATCTCATATTGGGTAATCCGGTAAGCGGTTTCGCAAGCGTTGCAGTCGCCCTCATGCAGACTGTCCCAAGTCCTGATATGAAGTGGGTCCGCTCTCGAAACTTCGAGAATACCTCCCGAAATCATCGGCAGGGTCGAGACTTTGTAGCCATCTGCAGAAGGCGCAATTAAAAAGATGAGTGCAGGGCTGATGTCGTCACCCCAACGTTGTGTAGTCACGAAATACACCGGGCCACCACTGCTGCATGCACGGGTTACTGCGAGAGTAGAGGAGTCCTCCTCAAATTCAGGAAGGAGAGAAAAATGTAGCAAGGGACTCCCATTGTGCGTAATCACGAAGCCAATATCGTAAGGGCCAATTGAAGTCTCTGTATCTTCGTGCGACCGGATAAGGAGAGAGTCCGAAGCAGACAACGAGTACCTGAAACGAACGAAGTCACGAGCTTTGCTGGCCGCCTTCATGGCAGTGAGCGGTACCAGAGTGATTTGGTTGTTGCACTGAGCGAGACCTGGAGTGACGGGCCCTACGACACACGTCAGCAATAGTGCAATCAAGACATCAGGCTTTCGACACATAGCCTCGTACCAACCTACTTAGCTGCCATACTAATCCAGAATTCCTCCGCCCGAATCAATTCAGCCGTTCCCGCTCCGTCTTGCCGAAGCGCGCGTCCAGTGGCTTTCTCCCGGAGAAGCCATCCTCCATCGTGTGCCAGAAGCCGATCTCTTTCTCGCCCAGCTTCCAACAAAGCAGCACTGTCTGGCCGTCCAGCATGCAAGGGAAGTCCAGCAGTCCCTTGTCCAGGTCCTTCACCTGCACGCCAATCTCGGTAATTTCGGCCAGCGTGTCCTGGGCCTCCTGCGTCGTCTTCTCGCGCTCGGCCCGCCGGCGCGCTGCCTGGGATACGTTGACATGCATTCCGCCCGACATGAAGATTCGCTGGGTAAAGGCCTGCATCTCCGCATCCAGTTCGTTCGCGCGTGCGGCCGCGGTCTTTGCCTTGCGCAGCAGGGCTTCCAGCACCGGCAGCAGCGTCTGGGCCTCACCCAATGTAAAAATCTTGCTCAATATCGTATCTCCAACATGCGATCCAGCGCCACGCGGGCCCAATGCTTCACGTCGTCGTCCACGCGGATGCAGTTCACCACATTGCCCTCCAGCAGGTTCTCCAGCGTCCATGCCAGGTGCTGCGGAGAGATGCGGTACATCGTGGTGCACAGGCAGCCCGACTCATCCAGTGTAATCACCCGCTTGCCCAGCGGCGCAAACCGCTCCGCCAGCCGGTTTACCAGGTGGATCTCCGTCCCCACTGCAAAGCTCGACCCCTCAGGCGCGCGTTCGATCAGGTCGATGATTCGTTCCGTCGAGCCCAGCGCGTCCGCCTTCTGGCAGACCTCCCAGCGGCACTCCGGATGCACCACCACCTGCATGCCCGGCTCCTCGCGGCGAACGCGGTCGACGTGCTCCGGCAAAAAGCGCTGGTGTACGCTGCAATGGCCCTTCCATAGGATCATCTTCGCGGCCCGCAAGCGGTCCGGCGCTACGCCGCCGTTGATCTGGTACGGATCCCATACCACCATCTCGTGCAGCGGAATCCCCATGGTGAATGCCGTGTTGCGCCCCAGGTGCTGGTCCGGCAGAAACAGGATCTTACCCGCGCGTTGGAAGGCCCACTCAAACGCGGCGCGCGCGTTGGACGAGGTGCAGACCAGGCCGCCGCGTTCGCCGCAGAAGGCCTTGATGTTGGCGGCGGAGTTCATGTAGGTGAGTGGAAGAATCCCGTCGCCGCCCGCCACGCCTGCGCGCTCCAGCGACTCCCAGCAGTCCTCCACCTGGCCAATCTCCGCCATGTCGGCCATGGAGCAGCCGGCATTCAGGTCCGGCAGGACCACCTGCTGCCACGGTCGCGCCAGAATGTCGGCTGTCTCCGCCATAAAGTGAACGCCGCAGAACACCATGTACTGCGCGTCCGTCTCCCCGGCTATCTTCGAGAGCTTGTAGCTGTCGCCGGTAAAGTCGGCGAAGCGGATCACCTCGTCGCGCTGGTAGTGGTGGCCCAGGATGACGGCGGTTCCGCCAAGCCTGGCGCGCGCCGTAGCGATTCGCGCGTCCATGGTGTCATCCGGCATCACCAGGTAGTGGTCCAGCGAGCAGGCTTCGCCCGCAGTCCTTACAGGGGGTTCATCCAGCAACAATCCGTTCACAGTGTTCCGCCTTCAGTCTCGAATGCATGTCCGGCCTGCACAGCGCAGGCCTCCGATCTGCATCCGAAACGGGGATGTTGAAAGCAATGCTTGCCGGGCTGCAGCGGACTCACTGCGGCGCTCACTCTTCGTAAGACGCCGCCCAATCCGCGGGGATGTTGCCGCCCACTTTCTGCTCGCGACCGTCCACGCCGCGCTTCCTCAAGTTTAGACGAATCCGGTCTCCTGTGCGGTTCACGCAATTCGTTGCGGCTTTGACTGCGCAGCGTCCATGCATTGAGAGCACACCACTGGTTTTTGACATCATCAACACGATGGCTTACAACTTAAAGTGTTCCCATGCTCTGCGGCTTGCTCTCTGTTTGACGGGCGGTCGTGCCACGATAACCATTGCCCGCAACGGAATGTTCGGGAAGCGCGGTGAAACTCCGCCACTGCCCCGCAACTGTGAACGTGCACGCCGAACAGGCGTGAATGCCCGCCAGGATTTTCCCACTGAAGCCGCCAGGCGACGGGAAGGGAAGTCAGGAACTTCGGCCGGTATGCACCCGCGTAAGTCAGGAGACCGGTTCCGCCACGTACACCCAACCACGTTCCCGGGGGGGAGCGTAGGAGTTCCGACATGTCTTCAGTCACCGGCCACTCACTGGCCGTATCCTGCCTGCGCGGTTCTGACTTCCGCAGATCTGCTGTGCTGGCCGCCTTCCTGTTTCTCGCCTTTGCGTTTTCCTCAACATCCGCGCGCGCGGTGGTGGTTCGCGGCGTGGTGACGGATGTCTTGGGCAAGCCGGTGGCCGGCGCTCGCATTCAGCTTATTCAGGGCCAGAAGCCCATTGCCATCGGGATTGCGGATCTCGACGGCTCGTATGAGATTCGATCGACGGAGGCCGGGCGCTTCACTCTGCTTACGTCCTCCACCGACTTCTCGCCCAACATCGGGGCAGATTTCTATGGCGGCTCGACCGACGAGATCGCCCAGAACATCGTGCTGGAGACGACGTCCGTGAAGGAAGAAGTCACGGTGACGGCGACCGGCCTTCCCACCCCCGTCGCGCAGTCCAGCGCAGCGGTTACGCTGATTCCGGAGACCGACCTGGCTACCCTGGTCGGCGTCGCGGACGCGCTGCGCCAGGCCCCGGGTGCGGATGTCGTCCAGACGGGCCAGTACGGCGGTGTCACTTCGCTCTTTGTGCGCGGCAGCAACTCCACCGCCAACCAGGTCCTTATCGACGGGATTCCCGCGGTGGATGTCGGTGGCACCTTCGACTTCGGCACTGTTTCCACCACCGGCCTCGCGGGCGTGGAACTCTATCGCGGGCCCAACTCTGCGCTGTACGGCACGGACGCCGGAGCCTCTGTTCTCAACTTCTCCACACCGCGCGGCGACTCCCCTAAACCAGTGCTGAACTACTCCGGCGACGCGGGCAACTTCCACACCTATCGCAACGAGCTCGCCCTCAGCGGCGCGCACCAGAAGTTCGACTACTACACCGCTTTCTCCCGCTTCGACACGTCGAACGCATTGCCCAGTGACGAGTATCACTCCGCCACTGCCGCGGCCAACATCGGCGTGGCGATCACGGCGAATACGCAGTTCCGCTTCACCCTTCGCAACGCAGACTCGGCTGGCGGTCTGCCTGGCGCACACGACTTCTTCGGCATCTCCGCCAGCGCCAAGGAGGCGGACCAGGATATCTACTCCGGTGCTACACTCGAAAACCGGCTCGGCATCGGCTGGCACAATCTCGTCCGCTACGGCATCGCGCGCAAGCGCGAACAGGCGAAGCAGTTCGCCAACGTCGGCACGTCCATCACGTATAACTTCGGCTTCGGGCCGTTCACCGAGTACTACGGCAACGTCGTTACGATCCGTGGCGCCAACGGTTATACCGCAAAGGGGCAGGCCTCGTTCTTCATCCCCACTGACAAGGAAGACTCCAACCGCGACGAGCTTTACTACCAGTCCGACTACAGCTTTGCTCCGTGGCTCGCCGCGCTTTTCGGCTTCCGCTACGAGAACGAGCGTGGCAGCTACATCAGCGCCTTCGACAACGAGAAGGTCCAGCGCACCAACTTCGAATACACGCTGCAGTTCCAGGGCAATATCAAGAACCGGCTCTTCTACTCAGCCGGCGGCGGTGTGGAGAAGAACCATCTCTACGGCATCACAGGCACGCCGCGAATCGGCCTCTCGTACGCGCCCGTCCGCCCTGCCGACAAGTGGTTCCACGGCACACTGGTGCGGGCCAACGCCGCCACTGGCGTGCAGGAACCGACGCTCGGCATACAATTTGCCAGCCTCTATACACAACTACAGCAGGACGGCGATGCCGCCGACATCGCCAAGTATCATGTGATGCCGCCCGGACCCCAGGACTCGCGCACCTACGATGCCGGCGTCGATCAGGACATCAAAGGCGACAAACTCGTCCTCAAGATCGACTACTTCCGCAGCACCTACAACCACCAGCTCGAAGGCGTGGATTCCGGCGCGCTGGAGCAGGTCTTCCGCTATTCGCCGACGGTGGCCAACGAGGTCTTCACGCCCTATCTAAACTCGCTCGCCTTCCGCGCGCAGGGCATCGAGACAGAGATCAAATGGCAGCCCACAGTGCACTTCCTGGTCCGCGGCGGTTACACCTACCTCGACGCCGTTGTGACCCAATCCTTCTCCAGCGATGCCTACAACGACGGCACATACAACAGCAACCCGAACTTTCCCGGTATTGAGATCGGTGCGGAGAGTCCGCTGATTGGTGCACGTCCCTTCCGGCGTCCTCCCCACACCGGCTTCTTCGCCGTAGAGTACGCGGGCAACAAACTCGCCGCGGCTTTCAACGGCGCGCTCGCAAGCCGCGCGGACGATTCCACCTTCCTCGACGGCTTCGACACCAACTTTGGCAACACTCTCGTCCTTCCCAACCGCGACCTGGACTTCGGCTACGCCAAGCTGGACGCCAACCTCACCTATGCCGCAACCAGCCGCGTCGCAGTCTTTATGGAGCTGGATAACCTGCTTAGCCAGCAACACATCGGCCCAATTGGCTATCCGGGCCTGCCGTTTACAGTGCGGGCAGGACTGAAGATCCGCATCGGCGGGGAGTAGGGCATCCGGCACATGCGGCGGCCCGGTTGTTGGACACAAGACAACGATTGGGCCGCCACAGCGTCTAATTGGATGCTATGCAACGATTTTTTCGCTCCGCGCTTCTTTTCTTCTCGCTCCTCGCACTCGGCCTTGCGGCTCATGCCCAGCAGGAGGGCCCGGTCCCGACGCAGACACTGGTTAACATGGATGCCAAGTCCACGCCTCCAGCAAGCGCCTCGGTGCTGACCGTATCTGTGAACGACCACAAGGAGCCGCTCAGCGCATGGAGCCCCGTGCTGCCCGCAAACGCACAGGTGGCGCTGCTGATCGACGATGGGCTGCGCGAGAGTGTGGGCCGCGAGATCGACAATCTGCGGAAGTTTGTGCGCACGCTTCCGCCCGGTGTCGAAGTTCTCATCGGCTTCATGCAGTATGGCCATGTCGTCGCGGACCAGCCATTCACCTCGGACCACGAGCTTGCCGCATCTTCCGTCCACCTGCCGGGGGGCCTGCCCGGCATGAGCGCCAGCCCCTATCTGTGCCTTTCGGACTTCGTTAAGAAATGGCCGGGCTCCAGGTCTTCAGGCTCGGTCGCCGATACGGGCGCACCAGCGACGCATAAGGCGCGCTTCGTCTTGATGATCTCCAACGGCGTTGATCCATACAACGGCAGCACGAGCATGATGAACCAGGGCAGCCCCTACGTCGATGCCGCTGTGAAAGATGCGCAGCGGGCCGGGGTCACGGTGTATGCCATCTACTACGGCGATGCGGGCATTCGCGGCGGCTCCGCCGACAACAGCGGGCAGAACTACCTCCAGCAACTGACGCAGGCCACAGGGGGCACCAGCTTTTGGGAGGGGTCTGGGAACCCTGTCTCGATGGCGCCGTTCCTGGGCATGTTCCAGCACGCCATAGCGGAGACCTACGTCGCCACATTCCCTGCGCCCGCAAGCGGCAATCCGCAGAAGGACCTTCTTCGCGTCAAGATCACCGCGCCCAATACCAAGCTCCGTGCTCCCGAGGAAGTCCGCGCCGGCAACCAGGAGCAGTAAATGGGCCCAGTAGCCGGCCAGCGCACACATGCGAGTGGCGGTCCCCGGGGTAGAATTCCTGCATGTTGAACCAGCCGTACATAGTTCGCCGAGTCCTAGGTGGTTTGGCGGTTGTCCTTATGCTCTCCATGTTTTACGCGGCCCTGCTGCCCATCCCGGCATGGGCGCAGAATGAATCCACCGACGTGTCGAGCGCCTGCACGCTGAAGGACCATATCTACACCTGTGATGGAGCAGCCCTGCAGCGAGCGCTCAGCGCGGCCACGAGTGTCTCCATCGAGACCCACAACATTGACGGCGTGGCGCGCCGCCAACTCACGGATCTGCTGACGAAGAAGCTCGGCAAAACCATCGCGGCAGAGGGCGCTCCGGCGGACCTGGTCTTCCTGATGCTTCCCGTAGGGCAGGAGGGCGTGGTGAGCGATCGCCCCGGCGGATCGGACCTGGGCACGCTGCGTATCTACTCCGCAGGCCCTGGCGGCACGCGCGATCACCTGCTATGGGCGGAAACCTTTACGGGCCCGCTGGAAATGCCCTGGCCCGCAGTGGTGCGTGGATTGATCCTGGAGTTCCAGTCACGCTTCCACATTAAATAGGCAAGCGGCTGCAAACGAGAGAAAGCCCCGAAGCGAAGGAAACTCGCTCCGGGGCTTGTCATTAAGTGCTTGGTTGAAAGTTAGTACATGCCGTCCATGCCGCCGCCACCACCGCCGTGACCGGCGGGTTCCTTCTTCTCCGGGATCTCGGAGATCATGGCTTCGGTGGTCAGCATCAAGCCTGCGATCGACGCTGCGTTCTGCAGTGCCGTCCGCGTCACCTTGGTGGGGTCGATGACGCCGGCCTTGACCAGGTCCTCGTACTTGTCTGCTCCGGCGTTGTAGCCGTAGTTGGCTTCCTTGGAGTCGCGGATCTTGCCGATGACGACCGCACCCTCTTCGCCTGCATTCGAGACGATGAGGCGGAGCGGCTCCTCGATGGCGCGGCGGATGATCGTTGCACCGATCTTCTCGTCGCCTTCAAGGTGCTTGATGACTTCGTCGACAGCCGGGGTGCAGCGAACCAACGCCACGCCGCCGCCAGGGACGATACCCTCTTCGACAGCCGCACGGGTTGCATGCATCGCATCCTCGACACGAGCCTTCTTTTCCTTCATCTCGGTTTCGGTAGCCGCACCGACCTTGATGACGGCAACTCCGCCGACCAGCTTGGCGAGACGCTCCTGGAGCTTCTCACGATCGTAGTCGGAGGTGGTCTTGTCGATCTGGGCGCGAATCTCCTTCACGCGGGCTTCGACTTCGCCGTCCTTGCCGCCGCCGTCGATGATGGTGGTGTTGTCCTTGTCGATGGTGACGCGCTTGGCCGTGCCCAGGTCCTCGATCTTGACGCCCTCGAGCTTGATGCCGAGGTCCTCAGTGATCGCCTTGCCGCCGGTGAGGATGGCAATATCCTGCAGCATCGCCTTGCGGCGGTCGCCGAAGCCGGGGGCCTTGACGGCCGCGACGTTCAGGGTGCCGCGCAGCTTGTTGACCACGAGGGTTGCCAGTGCTTCGCCGTCCACATCCTCTGCAATGATGACGAGCGGCTTCGCGGTGCGCGCGATGGACTCGAGCAGCGGGAGCAGATCCTTCATCGAGGAGATTTTCTTCTCGTAGATGAGGATGTAGGGGTTCTCGAGGGCAGCTTCCATGCGCTCTGCGTCAGTGACGAAGTAGGGCGAGAGGTAGCCGCGATCGAACTGCATGCCTTCGACCACTTCGAGCTGAGTCTCCATGGTGCGCGACTCTTCAACTGTGATGACGCCATCCTTGCCAACCTTGTTCATGGCTTCGGCGATGATGGAGCCGATCTGCGCGTCGGAGTTTGCGGAGATGGTGCCGACCTGGGCGATCATGTCGCCGGAGACGGGCTTGGAGAGCTTGGAAAGCGCTCCGCCGACCACAACGCCGTCCTTGTCGCGCTTGCCGATGATGGCCTCGACGGCCTTGTCGATGCCGCGCTTCAGCGCCATCGGGTTCGCTCCGGCGGCAACAGTCTTGACGCCCTCGCGGTAGATCGCCTGTGCCAGCACGGTTGCGGTGGTGGTGCCGTCGCCAGCCACGTCGGAGGTCTTCGAGGCCACTTCGCGGACCATCTGTGCGCCCATGTTCTCCAGGGCATTTGCGAGCTCGATTTCCTTGGCTACGGTCACGCCGTCCTTGGTGATGGTCGGCGAGCCGAACTTCTTCTCGATGACAACGTTGCGTCCCTTGGGGCCGAGGGTGACCTTCACCGCGTCGGCCAGAATGTTGACTCCGCGCAGGATTGCCTGACGCGAGTCTTCTCCATGCAGAATTTGCTTTGCCATATGTGCTACTCCTGTTACCGGCCTATGCCGGCTGAAAAATTTGTGTGCTGCTGCTTTTTAATCTTTCACCGCGAAGCGGTCGAAGACGGTGCGAAGCACTCACTTCTTGACGATGCCGAGGACTTCTTCTTCGCGCATGATGAGGAACTCTTCGCCATCCAGCTTGATCTCGGTGCCGGAGTACTTGCCGAACAGGATGGTGTCGCCGGCCTTGACGTCGAGCGGGAAGACCTTGCCTTCGTCGTTGGACTTGCCCTTGCCTACCGAGATGACTTCGCCCTGCTGGGGCTTCTCTTTGGCTGAATCCGGAATGATGATGCCGCCGCGAATGCTCTCGCCCTCTTCCACGCGACGAACCAGAATCCGGTCGTGCAGGGGGGTAAATTTGGTTGATGCCATTGCGTATGTCTCCTTGTAGCGTTAGGGTTTTTGCAGCTTTTGGATTGGATATCCGATGGGGTCGCGGCCAGGCGCCGCACGTTCTTCCCCATCGAATTCCGGTGAAAGCCTGATTAGCACTCTTGCCCTTCGATTGCTAACATAGGCCAAAGAGATGGTGTATGTCAACTCGGCCATGTGAAATCTGAGTGAAAGTCGCTCAGATTGCCCCCGTTGCCTCAGGCGATCTTTGCTGAGGCATATCAGCTGTCTCATCTTCTACCCCCCCCACCTCCCCCACCCCCCCCCAGGGGTGAGGCTAAATATTTTAGAAAGAGCGAGTTACTGAATTCTTCTCCTGTAAATATAAGATTCTTCGGGGGTTACAGGTAAAAATAAGAAAACAAAGCCTTTCTCTTGAGAGGCGGGATAGTTTCAGAAGTGATACGAGATCCAAGCAGACGAATCTGAGCTTGCACGCAAATCATTCCCACCACCCTGAAGCGTTTTTCGGAATAAGCAGACAGGGCCAGGCACATAGCCGCGCTCCTGCGATTTTCCACCGGTTTCAATATTCTATAGGGTGCGTCAAGGTTTCGATGTGTCCGCGGTCACTCGTGAGTGGGATTGGGCAGGTCGTCCTAGGTCCGGGCCGGCCTGCAAAAGCGATTCCCGGGACAGAGGGAAGGTGGTCCACGGCTTGGTCCGAGTGGCGTAAAATTGCTGGATGCTGTCCCGTATGCACTCCAGCCGCACCTCCGTCCTCTGCGCCTTCCTGTCGCTCGCCGTCTTCGCAGCCGTTCTCCCTGCCCAACTTCGCGCGCAGGACCAGGACAACCCCAAGCCGGAATCGCATGGCCGCAAGTACAAGGCGCCCCCGGAAACCTCGCATATCGAGGTACTGGTGGTCAAAGGCTTCAATAAGAAGCCCATCGATGGAGCCCACGTGATCCTGCATCCGGTCAAGGATGGCCAGGATGAGGGCAACCTGGAGATCAAGACCCACCCGGACGGCAAGGCCGTCATCGATGTGATTCCGACCGGCAGCGCGGTGCGGATTCAGGTGCTGGCAGACGGGTTTGCGACGTTTGCCGAGGACTATGTGGTCAACGAGCCGAGCCGGCAGATTACGATTGCCATGATACGCCCGCGCGCGCAGGTCTCAACCTACGTTGACAACTCGGGCAAGGACGCCGACCTGAAGCCGGGAGTGCAGGAGCCGGTCCGGCCCAAGCCGGCGACCGCGCCCGCACCGCCCAGCGGTACAGCGCCGTCTTCGAGCCCGCATCCGTAGCGGACCGATCCCTCCCGAGGGTCGAATCTGGCAGGCCTGAGCGTCTGTGCGCGCGTCCGGACGCCGGTTGTCATGCGCCCGCGTATGGGATTCTGCTATCCTTCGTTCGCAACCATACAAGATCAATTGCCGTCGGCCTTCTTTCCTTCCAGCGTGGGTCCAGTCTCAGAGTTCCATACATCTGCGATCGAGGTTTGTTATGGCAAACAGGGTGGCAATCACCATTGCGGGCGCGGTCTCGCTGGGGAGCTATGAGGCGGGCGTAACGTACGAATTACTCGAGGCCCTGCGCACGTACAACGAGGGCGTTGACGCCGGAACGATTGCAGGCGAGAAGATCTACGTCGATGTGCTCACCGGAGCCTCTGCCGGCGGAATGACGGCGGCGATGCTGGCGCAGCGCCTGATGTTCGACGGCAAGTCGATGCAGGGCGAGTTCACCAACCCGCTCTACTATGCGTGGGTCCAGCGCGTCGACATCCGCGAACTGGTCGACCTCCAGCCAGACGAGAAGCCATGGCACTCCCTGCTCTCCTCCGACCTGATCGAGACCATTGGCAAGGAGATGCTGGAGGACTCCATGCTGCCGGACAAGCAGTTGTCCGGCCCCCATGCGGTGGTGGAGTGCAATGGCACCGTCCCCCTCCCGATATCTCTTGGGCTGGCGCTCACCAACCTCAACGGAGTTGACTACATGCTCGGCGTCGAGGGCAACTCCGACGACGGCTTCAACTACACGTCCAGCCTGGACCAGATGCTGTTTCCGGAGGTGAAGCCAACCGACCGCGACAACCGAGCCATGTGGGCGAAGCTGCGCCACGCTGCGGTCGCCTGTGGCGCCTTTCCTGCCGCATTCCGGCCACAGCAGATCGCGCGCAACGTGGATTGCTACGGCACCCCGCTGCCGCCCAAGCCCGCCAAGCCGGAGCCGGGCAAGACCTACGTGGACTGGGGCGATAAACCGAATCCGGCGCCGTTTGCCTATGCAGACGGCGGCATTCTGCAGAACCAGCCGCTGGGCATCGCAAAGAATTTCGTCGACGCACGCGTGCAGCAGGCCAGCCTGGACGGCCGGGTAGACGCCTATCGTCTGGCCGACGACCGCCTGTATACATTGATCTCGCCGAATGCGGTCAAGTCGACCGTCTCCAAGGGGCTGGTTGCGGACTCGACCACCATCGCGTGCGAACTGGTGGAGCTCTTCCATACCTATCTGCGTCAAGCCGCGTTCCACGACTGGATCACTGCTGAGGGCATGAACACCAAGATTCATCTGCTGGATGCACGCGCTCGCCAGCTTGCCGACAAGATTATGGATGGAAGCGTGGTGCTGGAGCCGCTCGAAGCTGCGGCCGGCGAGCTGAATCACCTGCTGCTGGGTGCCAACACGGCAACAACCCTCGCCCGCCTGCGCGCACAGTACGCCGATGAGTATTCGGATGTTCTCCGCGCAAAGGGAGTACAGGCTGCCGAGACGCTGCTGGGCGCAATCGCTACGCTTGAGTCGGCGGCCCAGTTGGGCGAGCGCGACCTGATGAAGATTGTTGCCGTCATTGCGGATGGCCGCACAGAACTCGCAGGTTCGGGAATCTCTGCGTTCGCCGGATTCTTCAGCCGCGAATTCCGCGAACATGATTACTGGGTGGGGCGCGTGAAGACGCGAGTCTACCTCCAGCGCAGCGATGTCAAAGGCATACTGGACGTCGCCGAATGGCCGCAGGAAAAAACCTGGGGAGGCGCAGACGAAGCCGGCGTAGCCGCAGCCTTGAAGAATCCAACCAGCATCGTCAAGCTGCCGCTGAGCCTTCGCGACATGATGCGCCCCGGTATCAAGTCGCTGCTGTACGCGATCCGGATTCGCCCGGCGCTGCTGGGGGCCGCCATAATCGTATTCCTTCTCATCGCTGGCTCCTGCGTCGGGCTCGCCTTCGTGATCTGCCGCCTGATCTCCCCTCTTCACGGCTGAATCAAGCTATCCTGAAGGGATGAGGTCTTTACAAGGAAAGACTGCGCTGGTCACCGGCGCGGCGAAGCGCATTGGCCGTGCCATCGCGCTCAAGCTGGCTGCTGCCGGCGCCAATGTCGCCATTACCTATCGCGACTCGCAACCCGATGCAGAAGAGACGGTACGCATGCTCGCGGATTTCGATGTGGAGGCGTTCGCCGTCCGCACCGACCTGAACGATCCGGAGAGCATTCGAGAATCGGTTGCCGCCGTCGTCGAGGAGTTCGGGCAACTCGATATCCTGGTCAACAACGCCGGAGTCTTTGCGTCGGCCGCGCTCGAGAGCATTACGGTTGAGCAGTGGGACCACATGTTCAGCACCAACACCCGCGCGCCGTTCCTGGTGGCGCAGGCCGCATGCCCTCATCTGCGCGCAGCCGGTGGCCGGATTATCAACATCGGCTCACTTGGCGGAATTCATCCCTGGGCCACCCACGGGCACTACTGCACGTCCAAGGCCGCGCTGCATATGTTGTCGCAGACCATGGCCAAGGCCTGGGCGCCGGAGATCAGCGTGAACTGCGTGGTGCCGGGGATGATCGTGCAGGGCGAGGTCGGCGAAGCGTACGTCCATTTCGCCGAGCGAACCCCGATGCGCCGCAACGGCACCGCGGAAGACGTCGCCGAGGCGGTGCTGTTCTTCGCGACCGGGCCGCACTTCATCACAGGGCAGTTGCTCACGGTCGACGGAGGGCTTGGGCTGTAGACGCGGCTCCCTACTTCTGCGTCAGCGCCGACGTCACTCGCTGCCACCAGTTGGGCTGCTTGGGCTCGTCGAACAGCCCGTGCGGCTCTTCCTCCACCTCAAACGTCTTGCCTAGAAACGCCGCCAGCGGATTGGTCAGGCACAGTGCGTGGGCGTAGCTGGTGCTGTATTTGCTGGCGACCAGGTTGTAGGCCTCGCGGATTCGCGGTGGGCGCGACGATGTATTGTGGGCGTCGGTCGCCAGAAAATGCACCCAGCGCTTGTCCAGCAGGTCGAGCGCCATGTGCTCCGCGTGTTTGCCTTTGTGCCCGGTCAGCGAGTCGGCCGTCACCTGCACCAGCATGCCGCCGCGCAACCATTCTGCCATGCGCTCCGGCTCTTTTTGCAGTGTGGGGTTGCGCTCAGGATGTGTCAGGATCGGCGTCAGACCTGCGAGTTGCAGCTCGTAAAATGTTTCGGTCAGACCCGGCGGCAGACCATAGTCCGGCAGTTCCACCAGCAGATAGCCCAGCCCATTGATGCTGAAGCGCGCCGGGTCGGTCTTTGCCAGCGTCACATTGTCGAAAGAGAGATGAAAGTCGCAGCCGCTGCCCAGGGTGAGCGGGATGTCCTCTTCCACCAGCCGCGCGCGCAGCTCCTCCGTCTTCGCGGCGTTGACTGCGGGATCGTAGGCGTACTGGCCGTTTGCATGGGGTGTGCATACGACGTGGGTAATGCCCTCATTGGCCGCGAGCCGCGCCATCGCCACCGAGGTTTCGATGTCCTTGGCCCCATCGTCCAGACCGTGCAGAAGATGATGATGGATGTCTACCATTGCATCGCAAGAGTACCACTGCAACCAACTCGCCCTTAAGCTGTGGCCAGGCTCCGCGCCATCGACTGGAACAACAGCAGGCCATCCGCAGACCCCAGTAACTCCTCGCTGGAGCGGTCGGGGTGGGGCATCATGCCCAGCACATTGCGCCCCTCACTGAGCACGCCGGCAATGTTCTCCAGCGAGCCGTTGGGGTTTGCCTCTACGGTCGGCTCGCCCGCGGGCGTCGCGTAGCGGAAAGCAATGCGGTCGTCCCGCTTCAGCATTTCCAGCGTAGCGTCATCGCAGAAGTAGTTTCCCTCCATATGCCCAATGGGCATGCGCAGCACGCGGCCTGGCTCCAACCCAGCGGTGAACGGAGAGTTGTCTGTCTCCAGCCGAAGATGAACCTGCTTGCAGATGTAGCGCTGGCCAGCATTGCGCATCAGCGCGCCCGGCAGCATGCCTGCCTCGCACAGGATCTGGAAGCCGTTGCAGATACCCATCACCAGGCCGCCGGAGTCGCCAAAGCGGCGCACGCTCTGCATGATGGGCGCAAAACGTGCGATGGCGCCCGTTCGCAGGTAATCGCCATAGGCAAAGCCGCCTGGCACCAGGATGCCGTCGCAGCCTTCCAGGTCGTGCGACTCGTGCCAGAGATAGGTCACGGGCTGCCCCAGCACGCTACCAAGAACGTGGTGAGTATCGTGATCGCAGTTGGAGCCGGGGAAGACCAGAACGCCGAACTTCATGCGTTTAAGAGTAGCATTCGCGGCGTGTGCAAAATTGGCGCACACGCGGCTCAGCGGTGGTGGCTCACCGTCACGCGTATCACTCCCTGGTCCACGCCTGGATTCTGGAACCCCTGGCCCGCATTCGACATATGGCGATAGATGTATTCCACCCGCCAGGATGTGTTGCGGTCGCCGAAGAACTGCACACCCGGGCCAAACGAAAACGTGTAGTTGAACTGGTCCGACTGCTCAATCGGAAGGTCCCGCAGCGACGCGACGAACCCGAGGTCCAGGGCCACGCTTGGCTGTACCCGCCACCCCGGCAGCGCGCTGACTCTGGCTCCCAATGGGGAAAGTGCGCCAGCGTATGTGTCGGCGCGTCCGAGCAGCGCGTAGATCGGAATGGGCGCGCCCGGCACACCGATCACGGTGCCGATTGGCCCGCGAGGCACGACGACCACGCGCTGCGCAGGCTGGGGGTTGATTATCTGCTGCCCTGCCAGCGAAAAGGTGGTGCCCGTGACCACCGGATCGGTCTCCAGGAACAGCGGCATGGCCGAAGCCTCATAGTCCAGGCGGAACATCGGCCACTGGCGGAGCAGCCGTGTGTACTCCGCGCCCAGCGTCAAAACCCGCCGCTTTTCGCAGTCGCCGATCAGGATATGACTTGAGTCCGGACTATAGCTGGTGGACATGCCGTAGCTATGCACGCCACCGAACCCGGCGGGCTGCTGGCCTCTCCCTGTCGCACTCGGCGCCGCAAGGCACGCCAGTCCCATAGCCATCGAAGCAAGTACCGTCTTCTGCAATCAGAGCCCCTCGGACTGCAGACAGTCGATCCCGCCGCGCTGCATCGTCGGGAGAAGAATACCAGCACACAGCCGGCATAATCACTCAAAACCGCTATAGGCTCACGCCGGAACGTAGATGGCATATCCACGCGGAGGAGCAGGGAACTCGGCATTGCCATCGGCGTCGGTGGTGCGCTCGTCCGGCGCGGGTGCCTGGTGGCCGTCCCAGGCCACGGGTACAAATCTCTGGTTCGCCCATTTGGTCTTGACCGATGTGCCCGACCACCGGTCTCCCAGGTTGTTCAGCACATAGATCAGCCCCGGCTGGTCGGCTTTATCGTCCTTCCAGCCCACGCGCTGCATGATGTACAAGTCAGGATCGGCGTGCAGTATCTGCGAGTCTCCGCCGGCGTACTTGTGGTGCGCCTGGATCAACGCGTCGATGCCGTTCGGCGTGAGCGACCGCGCAAGCCCGTTGTTGTAGTAGTCGTACCAGAAGACGCACGGATAGCCCTCGTGCACCATGATGAACGAGTAGGCCATCAGCTTATCGTTGACGATCATGTTGTCGCCCATGTCATGGTTGTCCACAAATGTGGCCGCGTGGGCCGGCCGCTTCATCACCACTGTGCCCCCGTCCGTCAGGTTGCGGAGATCATAGTTCAGCGTGTCGCACACGTCCTTCAGTTTGTAACGGAGGGGAAAGTCGAATGCAGCGATCTGGCTGTCCGTGAAGCGGTTCACCTGGTCCAGCCAGCCGTCGATGTCTTCCGTGCCGGACCAGTACTCCCCCACCACGTATGGCTCAAAGTTGTGGCCGTCCTTCACATACTGGTACTTTGCCAGCAGGCCAATCATCCACGCGCCAAAACCCTTCACGTAGTCGAATCGGAAGCCGTCGAAGCCTAGTTCTTCGATCAGTAGCCGCGCGTACTTGTACATCGCCGCATACACCTCGGGGTTGCGATGGCACAGGTGGGGAAAGCCGGCGAAGTTCTCCCCTTCCATCATCACCCGCTCATAGCGGCTGGGGTGAAAGTGGTTATAGTCGCGGTTGAAGATCCCGCTCTTCGGCCTGAACTTGGTCCAGCGTTTCTGCCCGTCCAGCGGGTTCACCTCTTCCTCGTCCGCGCCGGAGTTGTGATTGATTACCATGTCGGCGTACAGCCCGATCTCGTTCTGGTGCGCCTTGGCGATCAGCGCCTCCAACTCCGCGCGGTTTCCGTACAGCGTCTTGGTCCCGCCCTTCTGATCGAAGTCTCCCAGGTCGAAGTAGTCATACGGATCGTAGCCCATCGAGAGATTGCTCGATGCCTTGCTGACAGGCGGCAGCCATAGCGCGTCGAAGCCCGCTTTACCCAGTTCTTCCACCTTCTCGGCGAGCAAGTTCCACCACTCGCCCTCTTTCTTCTCGTGCTTCGGAGCATCCCAATAGAACGCCTGCATCATCACAGCCATGCCCGTTGGATGCAGCCTCTAGCCCATCCGTTGGACTCGATCGGCGGGGACCAGGAGGGTCAGCCTTCCAGCTTGTAGCGCGTCTCCGCCAGCCTGTAAAGGCGCCGCCACAGCAGCCGGTTCGTTGTCACCACCATCAGCGAAATCAGGATCGTCCCCAGCAGAATAATGGGGAACTCTCCATTCGCCGTGGCTGCATTGATCTGTTCGCCCAGTCCCAGGGTCGTCAGCGTGCGGCCCTTCAGCGTGAAGTACTCCGCAAAGATGCTGGCGTTCCATGCGCCGCCCGATGCGGTCACCATCCCGGTAATCAGGAACGGAAAGATGCCCGGCAGTATTACCGTCTTCCAGCGCTCGATCCTGGAGAACCGGAAGATCGTCGCCACTTCCTTCAGGTCGGTCGGAATCGCCATCGCGCCCGCAATCACGTTGAACAGGATGTACCACTGCGTGCCCAGCAGCATCAGCGCAATCGAACCCAGGCCCATGCCGCCGCCGAGCTTGATCAGCGCCAGCAGCAGCACCGGAAACAGCGCCGTCGCTGGTACGGACGCGGCAATCTGCGCCAGCGGTTGTGCCAGGCGCGCCAGTCGGGGACGCGACCCGATGGCTACGCCAACCGGAATCGTCCACGCCGCCGCCAGCACCAGCGATAGGTTCACCCGTAGAAACGTTGCCGCCGCACCCCGCAACAACTCCAGGTACTGCACGCGGGTAACCGGACGCACCAGCGCAATGGCGTGTTCCGCCGCATACAGGGTGGCGATGCATCCAGCCAGCGCGAGCACCCAGGGCAACACGCGTCCCGCGCTGCTCGTATGTGTTTCCGGATGCGTCGCCAGTTGTGCGATGTGCTGCTTCCGCCAGCGTGCCAGCTTGATGTAGATCGCCTCGTTGAACGGCTCAGTCGTGCGCCGTGCGATCGCCGCCAGCGCTTTGGAGTTGGTCAACAGGTGCAGAATCGGCGAACTCATCCGCTTCGAGCTCTCCACCTGCTCAAACTTGAACTTGTCGCTCCACAGGATCAACGGTCGCCATATCACCTGGTCGATGGCCACGATGATGGCAATCATCGACACCAATCCCCACGCAATCGCACGCCCATCGTTCTGGTCTGCCGCGGTTTGCAGATACGACCCCAGCCCAGGCAGGCGAAAGTCCTTGGACCCAAAGTGAAACATCTCGCAGGCCATCAGGGTGAACCACGCGCCCGCAACCGACATCACGGAGTTCCACACCAGTCCTATCGCCGCATACGGCAACTCCAGTTGCACCAGGCGCTGCAATGGCGAAAAGCGATTGATCTCCGCTGCCTCGCGCAGCTCCCGCGGAATGCTCTTCAGCGACGAGTAGAAGCTGAACGCCATGTTCCACACCGCGCCGGTAAACAGCAGCAGGATCGCGCCCAGCTCAACACCAAAGTGCCGGGTAGGGAACAGCGCCACCATTGCCAGCATCACCGGAGGCAGAAAGCTGAGCACAGGGATGGACTGCAGGATGTCCAGCGCCGCGATCATGAACGATTCCGCGTGGGTATTGTAGGCGGCCAGGTATCCGTAGCTCACGGCGAACACCAGGCTCAGCACGTACGCCATGAAGATGCGCACAATCGAATAGAACGCATACAGCGGCAGCGCGCGCGGGCTCAGCGACACCACCATCTGCTCTGACGCCGGCCCCGCCCACAGCATGCCGATCCGCACAATTGCGTAGAAGATCGCCAGCCCGATCGCCCCGACGCACAGGTCCATCACCACTGGCCAGGTGCGCCGCAGCACGCGCGAACTCGCCAGCGTATCCGGGCCGCGCTCGTAGTTCACCACTCTGTGCAGCGGATTCACTCTTCCGTCTCCGCGTCCGGGTCTTCCACCTGCGGCCCCGTCTCTTCGATGCCGTCGGAGTGCAGCCTCTCTGGGCGGATAAACCTGTGCCGCGAAGCATCGAAGTCGAACAGCTCCGCATAACGCCCCCAGCTAATTGCGGTTTCCAGTTGACGCAGCGTCACTTCTTCGGTGAACTGCTCGTCCAGCAGGTCGTGGAAGAACTCTTCCGGCACGCTGCCATCGCTTTTGGCATCAATCGCGCGGACGATCTGGCGCAGCAGCAACACATTGTCCACCGCCGCCTTGCGGAACAGTTCCTTCTGGCGCAGGATCTCGGAGTTTGCATAGGCCGCGCCCGCCGGCGTAATCTCCGCATCGCCCTCGTTCACGGTCGCAAAGCCAAGCAACTGCGCCGCGTCCACAATGGGCAGCAGATCGTCGATCTCGAAGGCAAGATCGTCGGCCAGCCGGTAGATGTCGTCCTTGCCCTGGTGGTCGATCAGGAGCTCCAGCAAGCCGGCGATACCTCCAGGTCGCGCGTGCGGCAGCTCCTGGTAGTGCGCCGGGCGCGCCTCCGCCGCAGGCCGATTCACGGGCCCGCTGGGCAGCGCAGGAGGACGTTCGCCGGGCTGCGTCAGCACCTTGTAGATATAGTCCACCAGTTGGGTGAAGGGTTCGCTCTTGCGGTCGCGCGGGTGCGCCAGCGCCACCTTGAAGTCCGTCCGCACCACGCCCGGGTTGCGCCCCAGCACCACAATGCGGTCCGCCAGCAGTACCGCCTCCTCAATATTGTGCGTCACCAGGAAGATGGCCTTCGTCGGCATGGTCTTCTTCTGCCACAGCTCCAGCAGTTCGCTGCGCAGGTTCTCCGCGGTCAGCACATCCAGCGCGGAGAACGGCTCGTCCATGAACAGGACCTCCGGCTCCACCACCAGCGCGCGCGCGAATCCCACCCGCTGCCGCATGCCGCCGGAGAGCTCCTTCGGGTATGCGGTCTGGAAGCCATCCAGCCCCACCGCATCCAGGATCTTCAGCCCCCGGGTGCGCTGCTCGGCATCGTTCATCCCGCGCGCCTTCAGGGGCGCCTCCACGTTCTCCAGCACGGTCAGCCAGGGAAACAGCGCAAAGCTCTGGAAGACGATGGAGACGTTCGGCTCGCACATTGCGATGGGCTTGTCGTGCCAGAACACCTGGCCCGCCGATGGGGCGGAAAGACCGGTCAGCATGCGCAGCAGCGTTGACTTGCCCGATCCGGACGGCCCCAGCAGCGCCAGAATCTCCCCCTCGCAGACCGACAGGTCGGTGGGGGCAATCACCTGGATGCGGTTTTCGCTGGGCTGTGCGTAGTACTTCTCAACGCGTTCGGCACGGATAATTGTTTGCGGCATTGGGTCTGCTACTCGTAGAATTTAGAATTGGTTGGGAAGGGGTACGTGCTCTTCGCTTCGCTCAGCGTATCATTATCCTGTACGCTCAAGAGGAGTTGCGGGCACCTGGGAAGCTCTCATCCGCACACTTTTCTTATTCCATTCATATTTGGGGTCTCTGCATGTCTGAAGCGTCAGCCGCAACGCCGTCGAAGCCCAAAGTGCTCGTAGCAGACGACGAGCAGGTTATTGCAAACACGCTCGCTATTATTCTGAATCAGGCCGGGTTCGAAGCACGTGCCGTCTATAGCGGCGAGAAGGTGCTGGAGGCGTTAGACAGCTTTCAGCCGGACATGCTCATCTCTGATGTCATCATGACTGGAATGACCGGAATTGAGGCCGCCATCGCGACCCGCCAGCAGATGCCAAGCTGCAAGATTCTGCTCTTCTCCGGCCAGGCCACCACAGCCGATCTGCTGGAGAAGGCGCGACTCGACGGCCATGAGTTTGAGATCCTCGCCAAGCCGGTCCACCCCACCGACCTGCTCGCCAAACTCCGCGGCTAGCCAAACCCAACCTGTATCCTCTGCGGCAGAAAGTATAAACGGGCCATGAGGTAAATCGCGCAGGATCGGCTGCACGTCTCGTTTTGAGGGGTGTGGCATTTCAGTTCAAAAGCCACGGGGTCAAATCCCAATGCGGGGTGCCCCATCTCTCGCTTCGAATGCGGAAGGTACCATCACTGCACCGGTCAGATGCTTTGCATGCGATGAGGTATCATCCTGACTATGGCAACGATCCACATCTCGGAAGCCGACGCCTACCGTGACTTCGCCGGTATGCTGGCCCGTGTTCGTGCCGGGGCCGAGGTCGTCATCGAGGACCCCGCATCGCCCGCCGTTGTTCTGCGGACGGTTGTCGAGCCCTCTCTACGGCGGCTCTCGGAATCCCTTCGCCTTGCCAGGGAGCACGGCTCCGCGGCAACATTGGACAGCGGCTTCGCCCGCGACCTGGAAGCGGTTGTGAACAGCCATCCCGAGCCGCTCAAAAACCTGTGGGACTGATACTGGACTCCAGCGTCGTGATCGCCGCCGAGCGCCGGGGTGACACGGTCGAGAAACTGATCGAACAGGTGATCTCCTTGACCGGCGACCAGGATGCCGCGCTCTCTTCGGTCGGGCTGACGGAACTGGCTCACGGAATCTATCGTGCACAGACCCCGGAAATACGGCTTAGCCGCCAGTCATTCGTGGAGGCGCTGCTGCGCGTCCTGACGGTCTACCCCTACACCAAAGCGACCGCATTGCTGGGGGCGAGGATCGATGGCGAGCAACAAGCCAAGGGTATGACCATCCCTTTCGCGGACTTGCTGATCGGCGTCACTGCGCTCGAACTCGGCTTCTCTGTTCTGACCGTAAACCTCCGCCACTTC
>Ga0302202_10000949_pt1 | contig 36871 bp, 32 predicted proteins | sample II_Bog_N3_3_FD_194579 | JGI IMG/M metagenome (GOLD analysis project Ga0302202, IMG submission 194579) | Peat permafrost microbial communities from Stordalen Mire near Abisko, Sweden - II_Bog_N3_3 | ecosystem: Environmental > Terrestrial > Soil > Wetlands > Peat | place: Sweden: Abisko...
GTTGTCCGTTCAATGCTTTGAATTGACTGGCGATCTCGAGTTTCCCCGCGATCGCCCGCACTGACTTTTGGCTATCACTATTCCGTTTTCAAGGAGCAACCGGGCACACACCGAAACGGCGTCGGTGCCGGAATGACCGCAGACAGAGGCAGAGCCTCGAACCGCAGTTGCCTGGCGCCACCCCTGGGGGCGTTCACCGGGACTAGTTACAGTATCGCATGGGAGCCGGCATGTCAATCGGGCCGGTACTGCGGGTCCGAGAAGGGCGACCCCGTGCGAGGGAGTAACTATACACACTGGGCACCACCCGTGGGGGGCGTCCGGGGAGAATCTTCGGGCGGCCGGCGCACGGCCCTGCACCGGGGACTACCCGAACGTGAAGTCGTAGGCGTCCACCCCGGGAGAGACGGCCAGGGTCAGCGTTCCCCGGCCGTAGGTTCCCGGACCGACCAGCTGGTAGAGGCGCGGCTCCCCCGCCACCGTCACCGTACGGGTCGGGGTCCCGTCGACCGAGACCGCCACCGTCCCCGTGCCCCCGAGCACCAGGTAGACATCCTGGGCCTGGTAGTGCAGTGACAGCGTCGCCGCCGATCCGGCCACCGCACCCTCGGACCCGATGTCCCACCGTCCGCCGAAGGCGAAGGTGTCCTGGGGCAGTCCGACCGGAGCCTGGTAGGCCGCCATGGCGTCCGGCGTGACGCTCTCCTCGTACAGGTTCGCCTCGCTGTAGTGGTAGCCCAGGTAGCTCTCGGGGGTGGTCTGCACCTGCGGCGTCCGGTCGGGCACGTCGGTCCGGGCCGGCAGGCTGACGCCCGGGCGGGCCGAGCGCAGCAGTTGGCGGATGAAGGTCTCGGTCTGGGCGTACTGCCCCTCGCCGAAGTCGACGTGGCGGACGGTGCCGGTGGCGTCGATGAGGTACTCGGCCGGCCAGTACGAGTTCTGGTAGTTGTCCCAGGTGGCGTAGGCGTTGTCCACGGCGATCGGGTAGCGCACGCCGAGCTGGGCCGCCGCCCGCGTGATGTTGCCGACGTCGTGCTCGAAGGCGAACTCCGGGGTGTGGACCCCGACCACGGTCAGCCCGGCGGACGCGTAGGCCGCGTTCCACGCCTCCACGTGGGGCAGCGACCGCTGGCAGTTGATGCAGGAGTAGGTCCAGAAGTCGACGAGGACCACCCGGCCCCGCAGCCCGGCCACGGTCAGCGGGCGGTCGCCCGGGGTCTGCAGCCACCGGGAGATCCCGACGAACGCCGGGGCGGCCCCGCACCGCTGCAGGACCGGGCTCGACGGCGTGCAGTCGGACAGGGCCCCGCCGGTCGCCTCCCCCTGGACATGGCGGAGGTCCCGGGTGACGGACGGGCTCCCTTCGATCCGGTTCTGCAGGGCGTTGGTGTAGCCGGGCACGGCGCGCTGCACGCCGTCGGTCAGGCCCAGCGCCAGGACGACCGCCGTCACCAGGAGGACCGCACCGATGACCCGGCGGGCCGTCGCCGCATGGGTGCGCACCGAGCGCATGCGGGCACCGAGGTACCGCCCGGCGATGGCGAAGGCCAGCAGGGGGATGGCCACGCCCACGGCGAAGGCCACGGTGAGCAGTACCGCCGACCAGCCGACGTGGTGGCTGCCCCCCACCGCGGTGATGGTGGCGAGGACCGGGCCGGCGCACGGGACGAACACCAGGCCGAGGCTCACGCCCAGCACGAATCCGCCGCCCTCACGCACCTCGTTGCCGGCCGTCAGCCTGGCGAACGGCCGTTCGAGCAGGTCGCCCACCTGCGGCACGAGGAGCCCGACGCCGAGCAGGCCGACCGCCACGATGCCGATCCACCGCAGCAACCCGTAGGGCAGTCCGAGGGCGCCCAGGAGCCAGGTGCCGGCGAGGGTGGCGAGGGAGAAGCTCAGGACCAGGCCGCCCACCACGGCGAAGGGACGGCGCCGGCGCCGGGTGGCCGCCAGACGGTCCCGGGCCGCCGCCGCCGGATCCGGCGCCGCCTCCCCGGTGTCGGTCGCGGTCCCACCGGGGTCGTCCCCGGCCCGCTCCGGTGCCGCTCCCCCGCCCACGGTCACGGGGAGCCGGTCCACCGCCACCGCCATCGGCGCCGGCTCCGTCGACGCCGTCGGGTCGGGGGCGCCGACCGGGTCGTCGAGGCCGCTGGCCGCGCCCGAGGCGAAGATCACCGGGAGCACGGGCAGGATGCACGGCGAGATCCCGGTCACCAGGCCGCCCAGGAACCCCACGAGGAGGAGGACGATCACCCGCCCAGCCTCCCACGGGTACCGGGTGTCCCACCGCGCGCCACGGCCACCCCGTCCGGTCCCCGTCGCCCGGCCGTCATCGGCCCCTGCGTGTCGTGCACGTGCTGCAGTCCCAGAGCGACGGTGGGCGTTACACGTCCCCGGTCGGCGGACCGGTCCGGGCGCCGATCACCGCGTCCCGGTCAGGACAGGCCGGCCACCCGGATCCGGTCGGCGTCCAGCCGGTGGGCGAACCGGGTCAGCTGCACGGCCACCGCGGCGGGGCCGGCGCTGCCGGGCGTGGTCCGGCGGGTCACGGCGACGCCCGGCTCGAGCAGCGCCACCGCGTCACCGCCCAGGGCCGGGTGGGCCTCGACCAGCTCGGCCAGCGGCACGTGGCGCTCGAGCGAGTCGTGCACCAGGCCGCCGACCACGCTGTGGGCCTGCCGGAACGGCATGCCCTGCTGGACGAGCCACTCCGCCAGGTCGACGGCGGCCACCGAGGACCCGTTGGCGGCGTCCTGCATCCGGTCGCCGTCGAAGGTGACGGTCGTGAGCAGGCCGGTCAGCGCCGCCAGGGCCAGCTTCGACTGGTCGATGGAGTCGAAGAGGGGCTCCTTGTCCTCCTGCAGGTCCCGGTTGTAGGCGAGCGGCAGGCCCTTCAGGGTCACGAGCAGCCCCGTCAGGTTGCCGATGAGGCGCCCGCTCTTGCCCCGGGCCAGCTCGGCCACGTCGGGATTCTTCTTCTGGGGCAGCATCGAGCTGCCGGTGGCGAAGGCGTCGTCCAGGATGGCGAAGCCGAACTCCTCGGTGGACCACAGGACCACCTCCTCGCCGATGCGGGAGAGGTGGACACCGAGCAGGGCCAGGTCGAAGAGGGCCTCGGCCACGAAGTCGCGGTCCGAGACGGCGTCCAGCGAGTTCTCGAAGCGCCCGGCGAAGCCGAGGTCCGAGGCGGTGCCGTCGGGGTCGAGCGGCAGCGACGATCCGGCCAGCGCCCCCGCGCCGAGCGGGGACACGTCGAGGCGGGCCACGGTGGCGAGCAGGCGGTCGACGTCCCGGGCCAGCGCCCAGCCGTGGGCCAGCAGGTGGTGGGCCAGGAGCACGGGCTGGGCCCGCTGCAGGTGGGTGTACCCCGGCAGGTAGGTGTCCCCCGCCTCCTTGGCCCGGGTCACCAGCACGTCCTGGAGGCCGATGACCTGGGCGGCGAGCACGGTCAGCTCGCGCTTGGCGTAGAGCCGGAGGTCCGTCGCCACCTGGTCGTTGCGGCTCCGGCCCGTGTGGAGCTTCGCCCCGACGTCACCGGCGAGCTCCGTGACCCGCCGCTCGACGGCGGTGTGGATGTCCTCGTCGTCGGGCGCGAACACGAAGGTGGCGGCGTCGAGCTCGGCCTCGACGAGGTCGAGGGTGTCGAGCAGGGTCGTCACCTCCTCCTCGCTCAGGAGGCCACCGCGGCCCAGGCCGCGCACGTGGGCCCGCGAGCCGGTGATGTCGTCGTGGGCCAGGCGCCGGTCGACGTCGAGACTGACCGAGTAGTCCATCACCACGTCCGCGGTGCCGCCGCTCAGGCGGCCGTGCCAGAGCGTCATCGCCCGGTGCGGTCGCCGCCGCGTCCCTCCTGGACGGCCGACCAGGTGGCCACACCCAGGCCCCAGAGGCGCACGAAGCCCTCGGCGTCCTGGTGTCGGAACGTGTCCGAAGCGTCGTAGGTGGCGAGCCCGTGGTCGTAGAGGCTGACCGGGCTGCGTCGTCCGACGACCCAGCAACGACCCTGGTCGAGGCGCAGCCGCACCTCACCGGTCACGTGGCGCTGGGACTCGAGGAAGAACGCGTCGAGCGCCTGCTTCAGGGGGCTGAACCAGAGTCCGTCGTAGACGAGCTCCGCCCAGCGGGGCTCGAGCCGGAGCTTCTCGTGGTGGAGGTCCCGCTCCAGGGTCAGGTCCTCGAGGTCGGCATGGGCGAGCAGCAGGGCCAGGGCGCCCGGGCATTCGTAGGTCTCCCGGCTCTTGATGCCGACCCGGCGGTTCTCGACCATGTCGAGCCGGCCGTAGCCGTAGGAGCCCACGATCCGGTTGAGCTCGGCGATGAGGGGCTCGGGGGACAGCGCCACCCCGTCGAGGGAGACGGGCACGCCGGATTCGAAGCCGATCACGATCTCGGTCGGCTCGGTGGCCGTCGGGACGGTCATCGTGTAGACGTCCTCCGGCGGCCGGTTCCACGGGTCCTCGATGACGCCGCACTCGATGGCCTTGCCCCAGAGGTTCTCGTCGATCGAGTACAGCTTCTCCTTCGTGACCGTCAGCGGGATGTCCCACTTGGCGGCGTACTCGATGCAGTCCTCGCGGCTCAGGCCCCAGACCCGGGCCGGGGCGAGGACGCCGAGGTCGGGCGCCAGCGCCCGGGTGCCGACCTCGAAGCGGACCTGGTCGTTGCCCTTGCCGGTGCAGCCGTGGGCCACCAGGGTGGCGCCGTGCGTGCGGGCCTCGGCGACCAGGTGCTTCACGATGACCGGGCGCGACAGCGCCGACACCAGCGGGTACTTGCCCTCGTACCTGGCGTTGGCCAGCAGGGCCGGCACGCAGAAGTCCTCGGCCATCTCGGCCCGGGCGTCGATGACGGTCGCCTCGATGGCCCCCGCGGCCAGGGCGCGGTTGCGCAGGGCCTCCCAGTCCTCGGCCGCGGCGTCGCCCGCCTGGCCGACGTCGACGGCCACGGCGATGACCTCGACCCCGTGGTTCTCCATCAGCCACCGCACGGCCACGGAGGTGTCGAGTCCCCCGCTGTAGGCCAGCACCACTCGCTCGGTCATCGCGCACCCCTTGTGTCGTCGGTCGTCATGTCGTCGGTCGTCATGTCGTCGGATCGTCGGTCAGTCGGTCAGTCGGTCCGTCCGTCGCCCCGGCCGGACCCTCCAGCCCGGACAGCACCGCCAGCCGGTGGGCCACCGCCGCGCCACCGATGGCCTCGGAGGCCACCACCAGGACGGTGTCGTCCCCGGCGACCGTGCCGATCACCCCGGCGAACCCGCTCCGGTCGAGCGCCGAGCCTACGACATGCGCGGAGCCGGGCGGTGTGCGCAGCACGATGAGGTTGCCGGAGTGGTCGGCCTCCACCACCCACTCCCCCAGCACCCGCTTCAGATGGTCCTCGGGGGCCACCTGGTGGGACGGCAGCTCGGGCAGCGCGTAGGCCGTGTCCCCCCCGGGCAGGCGGACCTTCAGGGCGCCCAGCTCCTCGAGGTCACGCGAGACCGTGGTCTGGGTGGCGTCGATCCCCTCGCCGGCGAGCAGCTCCACCAGGTGGGACTGGCTCCCCACCGCACTCGACTCCAGCAGCCTGGTGATCCGGTGCTGGCGCTGGTGCTTGGTCACCCGGGTCACGGGAGCACCGGCGCACCGGGGTCGGCGGTGACCCAGGCCAGCAGGCCGCGCATGGCGTCCATCCGGTTGGCCGCCTGTCGCCACACCACGCTCCGGGGCCCGTCGACCACCTCGGCGCTGATCTCCTCCCCCCGGTGGGCGGGCAGGCAGTGCAGCACCACGGCGTCGGGGGCGGCCCGCGCCAGCAGTGCGGCATCCACCGTGAACCCGGCGAAGGCGGCCAGGCGGGCCGCACGCTCGTCTTCCTCACCCATCGAGGTCCACACGTCGGTGTAGAGGGCGGCCACCCCGTCGGCGGCCTCGGCGGGGTCGTCGGTCACCAACAGGTCGCCGCCGAGCGAGCGGACCCGGGCCACCTCCTCCGGTGTCGGGCCGTAGCCGGCGGGCGAGGCCACCCGGGTGGGGATGCCGGCCATGGAGGCGGCCAGCGCCAGGGAGCTCCAGACGTTGTTGGCGTCGCCGATGTAGGCGATCGGCCGCTCGACGACAGCCGGGCCGAAGCACTGGCGCAGCGTCAACAGGTCGGCGAGCGCCTGACAGGGGTGGGCCCGGTCGGACAGCAGGTTCACCACCGGCACGGCGACGCCGGCGGCGTCGAGGGCGTCCCGCATGCGCTCCAGCGTGCGGTGGTCCATGACGCGGGCGCACAGCACGCGGTGGAAGCAGGCCAGCGTCCGGGCCACGTCCTCGGCGGTCTCCCGGGTGTCGATGCCGACCTCGGCACCCTGGATGTAGACCGGGTGACCCCCCAGGGCCACCGTGGCCATCTCCGAACTGTTGCGCGTGCGGGCCGACGGCTTCTCGAACACGAGGGCGACCCCCCGCCCCGACAGGCTCCGGGGCAGGGCCGCCGGGTCCTCCGCGGCCAGGCGCAGCACCGTCTCCAGCCCGTCTGGGCCCAGATCGTCGACCTCCAGTACGTGGCGCACGGTCCCGGCCGGCCGGTCCGTGGCGGGGTCCTCAGGCATGGTCGCCTCCTCTGTCGTCGTGGTCGGCGCGCGTCCCGAAGACGGCCAGCAGCCGCGCCAGGATCCGCGCCAGCGTGGCCGCCGCCCGGTCGATGTCGGCGTCGGACACGAGGAGCGACGGGGCGAAGCGGAGTACGTCGGGCCGCGGCGCGTTGATCACCAGCCCGCCCTGGAGCGCCTCGGCGCACGCCGGCCCGGCGAAGTCGTTGACCAGGACGGCGGCCAGCAGCAGCCCCTGCCCGCGGACGTGGTCGACCCCGGGCAGGCGCTCGAGCGCGTCACGCAGCCGGGCGCCCGCCGCCACGGCACGGTCCGGCACGCGCTCCGCCTCCATGACCGACAGCGTGGCCCGGGCGGCCGACATGGCCAGCGGTTGGCCGCCGAAGGTGCTGCCGTGGTCGCCGGGCACGAAGGCCGCCGCCACCTCGGCCCGGGCCCAGCACGCGCCGACCGGCATGCCGTTGCCCAGCGCCTTGGCCATGGTCACCACGTCCGGCTCGATCCCCAGGTGCTGGAAGGCGAACCACCGCCCGGTCCGGCCGAGGCCGGTCTGGATCTCGTCGACCATCAGCAGGACACCGCGCTCGGTGCACAGGTGCCGGAGGGCGCCGAGGTAGTCCGACGACGGCGTGACCACGCCCGCCTCGCCGAGGATCGGCTCGACCAGCACGGCGGCCACCCGGTCGGGGTCGATCGCCGCGTCCATGGCGTCGATGTCGCCGAAGGGGACGTGGTCGAACCCCTCGGGCATCGGGAGGAACGCCGTCTGCTTCTCGAACTGCCCGGTGGCCGCCAGGGCGGCGAGGGTGCGGCCGTGGAACGCGTCGTTCGTCGACACCACCGTGAAGCGCCCGGGACCGGCCCACCGGCGGGCGAGCTTGAGGGCGCACTCGTTGGCCTCCGCTCCCGAGTTGGCGAAGAAGACCTGGCCGCCGGCCCGCTCGGCACCGCCCCCGATCAGCCGGTCGAGGGTCACGGCGACCTCGGGGCCGACGGTGGTGCCGAACAGGTTGGACACGTGGCTCAGGGTGCGGGCCTGGGCGGCCACCGCCTCGGCCACCACGGGGTGGGCGTGGCCGAGCGACGTGACCGCCAGGCCGGACAGGAAGTCCAGATAGGGGCGGCCGTCGATGTCGAACAGGGTGCTGCCCTCGCCCCGCACGAACGTCACCGTCGGCTCGGCGTAGTTGTGCATGAGGGCGGACCGGTCGACGGTGGCGCCCGGCGCACCCACCGCGCCGGTGCCGGCGTCCGACGTCACAGGTCGACCCCGACCATGGTCCCCACGCCCTCGTCGGTGAAGAGCTCGAGCAGCAGGGCGTGCGGCGTGCGGCCGTCCAGGATGTGGGCCCGGCGCACCCCGTGGCGCACGGCCCGGGCGCACGCCTCGACCTTCGGGATCATCCCCCCGTCGGCCGCCCCCGACGCCACCATGTCGTCGAGCTGCTCCGCCGTCACCCGGTGCAGCAGCGAGCCGGGATCGTCGGGGTCCGCCCGCAGGCCGGCCACGTCGGTGAGGAACACGAGCTTCTCGGCCTTCAGCGCCGCGGCCAGGGCCCCGGCGGCGGTGTCGGCGTTGATGTTGAACGCCTGTCCCGACGCGTCGGTGCCGATGGTGGCCACCACGGGGATCAGGCCCTGGGCGAGCAGCTGCAGCACGATGGTGGGGTCGACCCCGACCACGTCGCCCACGAACCCGAGGGCCTCGGAACGGGCGGCGGCGCTGATGAGGTTGGCGTCCTCACCGGACAGTCCGACGGCCAGGGCACCGTGCACGTTGACGGTGCTGACGATGTCACGGTTGACCTTGCCCACCAGGACCATCCGGACGAGGTCGATGGTGTCGGCGTCCGTCACCCGGAAGCCGTCCTGGAACTCGACCTCCTTGCCCACCCGCTCCATGAGGGCACCGATCTGGGGACCGCCGCCGTGGACGACCACCGGCAGCATGCCGACCGAGCGCATCAGGACGATGTCCTCGGCGAAGGAGGCGAGGGCCTCGTCCTCGTCGACCGCGGCCTGGCCGGGCTTGGCCCGGAGCACGTTCCCGCCGTACTTGACCACCACCACCTTGTCGAGGAAGCGGCGGATGTAGGGCAGCGACTCGACGAGGACGGCGGCCTTGTCCGCGGCACCCCCGTCCGGAGCCGCACGCTCGGGCGCGGTGCTCACGAGGTCGTCCGGTTCTCGTCGATGTAGCCGTAGCCGAGCTCGACGCCCATGACCACGCCCGTGCCGGCGGCCAGGCCCAGCCCGCACTCGATCGACACCAGCGACCCCGCCATGTGGACGGCCACGGCGTCGTGGTCGTAGGGGACCTCGACCCCGCCCCGGCACACCGTGGTGCCGCCGTAGGAGATCGTGAGCCGGTCCATGTCGAAGTCGACCCCGGCCGAGCCCAGCTCGCTCGCCACCCGGCCCCAGTAGGGGTCGGCACCGTTGATGGAGCACTTGACCAGGAGCGAGTCGGCCACCTTGCGGGCCGCCCGGTGGGCCTCGCCGTCGGAGCGGGCCCCGACCACCTGGACCTGGAAGATGCGCGACGAGCCCTCGGCGTCCTCCGCCATCTGCCGGGACAGGTCGGCGCAGACCTCGGTCACGGCGTCGACCAGCACGTTCGGGTCGCACGCGCCCGCCCGGCCCGAGGCCATCAGCACGACGGTGTCGTTGGTCGACGTGCAGCCGTCGACCGACATCGAGTTGAAGGAGTCGGCCACGGCGGCCCGCAGGACGTCGGCCAGCGGGCCCGGCTCCACGGCGGCGTCGGTGGTGAGGAACGCCAGCATGGTCGCCATGTTCGGCGCCAGCATGCCGGCGCCCTTGGCCATGCCCGCCACCGTGAAGGTCGGGTGGGCGACGAGCACCTCCTTGCGCGACGAGTCGGTGGTGAGGATGCCGGCGGCGGCGTCGGCCGCGGCCCCGGCGCCCCCGGACCGGGCGGCCACCACCGCCGGGATGCCCGCCTCGATCACGTCCATCGGCAGCGGGATCCCGATGAGGCCGGTGGAGCACACCAGCACCTCCTCGGTGGCCACGCCCAGTTCCTCGGCGGTCAGCCGGCACATGGTCGTCGCGTCGGCCCGCCCCCGGTCGCCGGTGGCCGCGTTGGCGTTGCCGCTCGACACGAGCACGGCGGCGGCCCGCCCGCCCGACGACGCCAGGTGGGCGCGGCTCACCTGCACCGGCGCCGCGCCGGCCAGGTTCCGCGTGAAGGTGGCGGCCGTCGGCACCGGGCGGCCGTCCTCGGTGGCGAGCAGGGCCAGGTCGAGCGCGCCGGACGCCTTGATGCCGGCGGCCAGGCCGGCGGCGACGAATCCCGCGGGGGTGGTGATGCTCACGGGTACACCCCCACCAGCGGCAGGCCGGCCCCCTCGGGCAGGTCGAGGGCCAGGTTGGCGCACTGCACGGCCTGACCGGCCGCCCCCTTGACGAGGTTGTCGATGGCGGCCAGCACCACGACCCAGCCCGTCCGGGGGTCGACCCGGACCGACAGGTGCGCGGTGTTCGATCCGCTGGCCGCCTTGGTCGACGGCGGGGCGTCGGCCACGACCACGAAGGGCTCGTCGTCGTAGCGGTCGTGCAGGAGCTGCATGGCGTCCTCCGTGGTGAGCCCGCCGGGGTCGGCGGGTCGGGCGTAGCAGGTGGCCAGGATGCCCCGCACCATGGGGGCCAGGTGGGGCGTGAACAGGACCGTCGTGCCGAGGCCCTGCTCCATCTCGGCGGTGTGGCGGTGGTCGAGCAGCCCGTAGGCGACGAAGTCCTCGTCGACCGCGGCGAAGTGGAGGTCGTCCTTCGGCGCCCGCCCGGCACCCGACGTGCCGCTGGCGGCGTCGACGACCAGGGCGGGTCCCCCGTCGGCCGGCAGCGTCAGGACGCCGGCCTCGACCAACGGGGCCAGGGCCAGGAGGGTGGCCGTCGGGTAGCACCCGGGGGCGGCGATCCGGGTGGCTCCGACGAGGTCGTCGCGGTGCAGTTCGGGCAGGCCGTAGGCGAAGGTGGCGAGGAGTTCGGGGGCGTGGTGCTCCTCGCCGTACCAGACCGGGTACAGCCCGGGGTCGGCCAGGCGGAAGTCGGCCGCCAGGTCCACGATGACGCCCACCCGGCCGAGCAGGTCGGGCACCAGGTCCTGGGACCGCCCGTGGGGCAGCGCCAGGAAGACCACGTCGAGACCGTCGAGTGCGGCCGGTTCCGTCGGTCCGTAGGCCAGCGTCGGGTAGGCCGCAGCCAGTGACGGGGTGTGGCTGGCGACCGGGGTGCCGGCCCGGGCGCCCGCGGTGGCCACCGCGACCTCGAGGCCGGGGTGACCGGCGCACAGGCGGAGGAGCTCGGCCCCGCCGTAGCCCGAGGCGCCGACGATCCCTACCCGTTTCGAGCTACCCGACATGGTGCAAGTCTATGCACAATCTCGCATGATTATGCAACTGCCGCCCACGGCCCGCTCGTCCGGACGGCGCGCACCGGGGGGCGCCGACACCCGGCCGGTAGCGTGAGCCCATGGACCGGACCGCAGCGTTCGCCGACGCCACGCCCCTCTCGTACTGGTTGGACGACCCCGGGGCCCCGGAGCCGGCCGCGCCCCTGGTGGGGCCCACCTCGGCCGATCTCGTCGTCGTCGGCGGCGGCTACACCGGCCTGTGGGCGGCCCTGCTGGCCAAGTCCGACGACCCGTCCCGCGACGTCGTGGTCGTGGAGGGCGACCGTTGCGGCTGGGCGGCCTCCGGCCGCAACGGCGGCTTCTGTGCCGCCAGCCTCACCCACGGACTGGCCAACGGGGTGGAGCGGTTCCCCGACGAGGTGGGGACCCTCGAGCGGCTCGGGCGGGACAACCTCGACGCCATCGAGGCCACCGTCGCCACCGAGGGCATCGACTGCGACTTCGAGCGCACCGGCGAGCTCGACGTGGCCACCGAACCCCACCAGGTCCCGTGGCTGCGCGAGGCCGAGTCCCTGGCGCGCGGGCACGGCGCCCGTCCGGTCTTCCTCGACGGTGACGAGCTCCGGTCGGAGATCCACTCCCCGATCTACCTGGCCGGCCTGTGGGAGCCCGACAGCTGCGCCCTGGTCAACCCGGCCCGGCTGGCGTGGGGGCTGCGGGCCGCCTGCGAGCGCGCCGGGGTGCGCATCCACGAGCACACCCGGGTCGAGGGCCTGACTCCCTCCGGCCCGGGCCCCGCCGCCCCCATGGTCGTACACACCACCCACGGCCGGGTCACCGGACCCCGGGTGGTGCTGGCCACCAACGCGGCGCCGTCGCCCGTGAAGCGCCTCCGCAAGTACATCGTCCCCGTCTACGACTACGTGCTCATGACCGAGCCGCTGACTGCGGCCCAGTCGGGGGCACTCGGCTGGAAGCGCCGCCAGGGCATCGGCACCACGGGTAACCAGTTCCTCTACTACCGGCGGACGGCCGACGGCCGGATCCTGTTCGGCGGCTACGACGCCGTCTACCACTACGGCAACTCGATGGGCGCCGCCCTCGAGCAGCGGCCGGCGACGTTCGAGCTGCTGTCCACCCACTTCGCCCGGACGTTCCCGATGCTCGAGGACGTCCGGTTCAGCCACGCCTGGGCCGGCGCCATCGACACGTGCTCGCGGTTCTGCGCCTTCTTCGACCGCTCGTTCGACGGACGGGTGGCCGCCGCGGCCGGCTACACCGGGCTCGGAGTGGGGGCGTCTCGCTTCGGGGCCCGGGTCGCCCTCGACCTCGTCTCCGGCACCGAGACCGACCTCACCCGCCTGGGGTTCGTCCGCTCCAAGCCCATCCCGTTCCCCCCGGAGCCGGCCCGCGCCATCGGCATCAACCTGACGCGCTGGTCGATGGCCCGCGCCGACGCCCACCAGGGGAAGCGGAACCTGTGGCTGCGGGCCCTCGACGCGGTGGGCCTGGGCTTCGACTCCTGACCGGGGTGCGGCCCGCTCAGGACGACCGGGCGTCGGCCAGCAGCCGGTCGTCGTCCGCCATCAGCACCCGGGCCAGCTCGCGGATCATGGCGACCACCTCGGGGTGCTCGTCGGCGTCCCATCCCTCCAGCAGCTCGCTCAACGAGTCGCGGCGCGCCGCGGTCAGCCGTTCGATGGCGTCCTTCCCCGACCCGGTCACCTCGAGCCGCCGGCCGTCGGGCCGGTCCACGCAGGCGATCATGCCGGCCGACTCGAGTTCGTCGACGCCCTCGCGCAGCCGGTCGGGATCGACCCGCAGCTGCGCCCCGACCTCCTCGACCGTGGCGTCCGGACGATCGGCCACGCGGTAGAGGAGCCAGCACGCCCGCGGGTGCAGGGTCAGGCCGGCCCGTCCGGCGAGCATCTCGTAGAGCTCGCGTCGGTTCTCGTGGGTGACGGCGCGCTCCAGGATCAGCTGGACCTCGTCGAGGGAGTTCCGCGGGGACGGCAGACCCAGGTTCTCGGCGGGCTCCGAGTCCCGGATGGCCTTGCGGAGCGGGACCTCGGGCAGCGTCCAGCTCAGCAGGAAGGCCACGAAGGCGATGGGGACGCCCAGCAGGAACATGGTCTGGATGGTGTGGGCGATGCCGTCGACGACCCCGGCCTGGACGGCGGCGGGCAGGCGGTGGATCGAGCCGGGGTCGTCGCCGCTGAGGCTGAGGCCGGTGGGCGCGCGGTGCAGGTGGAGCGCCCGCAGCACGTTGCCCAGGAGGAGGTTGGCGAAGACCGCCCCGAACACGGCGGCCCCGAACGAGCCCCCGATCGAGCGGAAGAACGTGACGCCCGAGGTGGCGGTGCCGAGCTCGGCGTAGGGGACGGCGTTCTGCACGGCCACGGTGAGCACCTGCAGGATGAGTCCCAGCCCGAAGCCGAACACGGCCATGGACGCGGCGGCCGACCACGCCCCGGTGTGCACCCCGATCAGCGACATGAGGTAGAGGCCGACGGTCATGAGCCCCGTGCCGACCACGGGGAACACCTTGTAGCGCCCCCACCGGCTCACCAGCAGGCCCGACCCGATCGAGGCCACCAGGAGCCCGCCCATGAGCGGGAAGAGGCGGAGCCCGGACTGGATGGCACTGACGCCGCGCACGTCCTGGAAGAACAGCGGGAGGAAGGTCAGGGCGCCGAGCATGGCGAAGCCGACCACGAAGCCTATGGCGCTGGCGGCGCTGAAGACGCGGTTGGCGAACAGGGGCAGCGGAATGATCGGCTCGACCGCCCGCCGCTCGGCCAGCAGGAAGAGACCGGCGAAGGCCACGCCGGCCACCGCCAGGCCGATGATGAACGGCGACCCCCACGGGTAGGAGGACCCGCCCAGGCTGGTGAACAGGACCAGGGAGGTGGCGGACAGGGCGATCAGCGCCGTGCCGAGGTAGTCGATGACGTGGTGGACCCGCGTCGACACCGCGGGGAGCGCCACCGCGGTCACGACCAGGGCGACGGCCCCGATGGGGAGGTTGATGTAGAAGATCCACCGCCACGACAGGTAGTCGACGAAGACGCCGCCGATCAGGGGTCCGATGACCGAGGTCACGCCGAACATGGCCATGAACAGGCCCATGTAGCGGCCGCGCTCGCGGGGGGAGACCACGTCACCGACGATGGTCATCGCCCCGATCATGAGGCCGCCGCCGCCGAGGCCCTGGATGGCCCGGAAGGCGATGAGCTCGATCATCGACGTGCTCAGCCCGGCGAGCGCCGAGCCGATCAGGAAGATGACGATCGCCGCCTGGAAGAACGACTTCCGGCCGTAGAGGTCGCCGAGCTTGCCCCACAGCGGGGTGGAGACCGTCGAGGCCAGCAGGTAGGCGGTCACCACCCAGCTGAGGTGCGAGGCCCCGTGCAGGTCGCCCACGATGGTGGGCAGCGCCGTGGACACCACCGTCTGGTCGAGCGCGGCCAGGAACATCCCCAGCATCAGGGCGCCGATGATGACCAGGACCTGGCGCCGGGGCAGCGCCCCGGCAGGTTCCTGCACTCCTTGCGTGGCGGTGTCGGTCATGGTCGGGAGCCCTCCCCTCGGCTCGCCTCCGAACATAGGCGGCCCGGGACCCGGGTCAGCCGATCCCCGGGGTCCGTCCGGCTCAGCGCAGTGCGGCCCGGTGGGCCTGCTCGACCGCCGTGATGCAGGTGGCGCGCAGCACACCGATCTCCTCGTCGGTGAGCGTGCGGTCGAGCGCGCAGAAGCGCAGGCGGAACGCCAGGCTGCGCGCCCCCTCCCCCAGGGACTCCCCCCGGTAGACGTCGAACAGCTCCACCGACTCGAGCAGCTCGCCACCGGCACCGGCCAGGGTGGCCTCCACCCGACCGGCCGGCACCTCGTCGGGGACCATGAAGGCCAGGTCGATGTCGGACGACGGGAACCGGCTGACCGGTGCCGACTCGAGCGGTCGCCGGGTCGCCCGCTGCGGGTCGAGCAGGACGCCGAGGTCGAGGTCGAGCCAGCCGACGCGTCGGGGCCGGCCGTCCACTCCGACGAGACCGAAGGTCTCGACGAAGGTCGGGTCGAGCTCGCCCACCTCGCCCAGGAGCTCGCGCCGTCCGCCGTCCTCCTCGTGGCCGCACAGCAGCGTCGCCGAGCGGTACTCGTGGGTCACCCGGCCCGTGCCGCCGCCGCCGTGGTGGCCCTGCTCCATGACCCAGCCGTCCAGTCCGAGAGCCTCGGCCACGGTATGCCAGGCGGCGACCGCGGACCAGGCGTCGTCGGCCTCGCCGGCGAACACGGCGCACAGGCGCTCGTCGACGTCGGCCGGCGGCCCCCCGGGATCGGGGACCTCGAGCGGCCGGAACACGGAGCCCACCTCGAACAGGCGCACGTCGCCCTGGCGCCGCTCGGCGTTGTAGACGACGGCCCGCACCAGCCCGGGGGCCATCGACGACCGCAGGTACCGCTCGGCGTCGACGAGCGGGTTGGCCACCTCGATGGACGGGGGTGGGAACCCGGCCGCCAGCTGGTCGGCCTCGGTCACGAACGCCGCGGTCCACGCCTCGGAGGCACCGAGGCCGCACAGCACGTCCTTGAGCCGGCGCCGCTCCCGCTGGTACGCCGTCAGGCGCCCCGGCTGGGGCCAGGCCGGATGCCGGCGGGGCAGGCGCGAGTAGCCGAAGGTGCGGGCCACCTCCTCGGCCAGGTCGGCCTCGCCCATCGGCGCGGGACGGATGTCGGGTCGGAACGTCGGCACCACCACCGTCACCGGGTCGTCGTCGGCACCGGTGGGCACCGCCTCCATCCCGAGCGGCACCAGCAGGTCGGCGATGGCCGGTGCGGTGAGCCCGGTGCCGAGCAGGCCGTTCACCCGTGACGGCCGGACGGTGAGCTCGAGCGGTACGGGAATCTCGGGCCCGACCACGTCGAGCACGCCCTCGGCCAGGGTCAGGCCCGGGCCGCCGGTGAGGGCGAGCAGCTCGCAGAAGCGCTCGGCGGCCCGGTCGATGCCGGCGGGGTCGCAGCCCCGCTCGAACCGGGCGCTGGCCTCGGTGCGGAGGTTCAGCCGCTTGGAGGTGCGGGCGATGGCCATCGGCACGAAGTAGGCGGCCTCGAGCAGGACCCGGGTCGTGTCCGGGCCGATCTCCGAGGAGGCACCGCCCATGATCCCGCCGATGCCGACCGGGGCACCGGTGGCGTCGCAGATCAGGCAGTCCTGGCCGGAGTCGCCCAGGCCGGGGCCCGGTCGGCCGAGGGTGCGCACCACGTCGTCGAGGGTCGTGACCGTCTCGCCGGCCCCGGCCCGCCGGACCAGGAGCCCCCCGCCGGCCAGCCGGTCGAGGTCGTAGGGATGGGTGGGCTGGCCGAGCTCCAGCATCACGTAGTTGGAGGCGTCCACGACGTTGTTGATCGGGCGCATGCCGGCGGCCCGCAGGCGGCGGGCGAGCCACGCCGGCGACTCCCCGACCCGGACCCCGGTCAGCACCCGCGCCGTGAACCGGGGGCACAGCTCGAGGTCGTCCACCTGCACCGTGGTCGACGCGCCCACGGCGGGGCCGGTGGCCGGGGCCGGGGCCGGCGGGGCGCCCGGGGCGACCTTGGCCACGAGGTCGTCGGTCGTCGGCACCGCGAAGGGGAGGCCCATCCGGGCGGCCAGGTCGCGGGCCACGCCGGCCATGCACCAGGCGTCGGGCCGGTTGGCCTCGACGGCCACGTCGAACACCACGTCCGGCTCGATGCCGAGGGCCTCCGTGAGGGCCACGCCCGGCCGGGCGCCGACGACGTCGTTCAGGACGAGGATGCCGGCGTGGTCCTCGGACAGGCGCAGCTCGCGCCCGGAGCACAGCATCCCGTTGGACACCATGCCCTTCATCTTCCGCCGGCCGATGGCGAATCCGCCGGGCAGCACGGCGCCCACCGGGGCCAGGGCCACCAGGTCGCCCACGGCGAAGTTCTTCGCACCGCACGCCACCTCGACCAGCCCGGACCCGTCGGTCACCACCACCCGGCGGATCTTGTCGGCACCCTCGATGGCGGTGACCTCCTCGATCCGGGTGACCACGACGTCACCCAGGCCCTCGCCGACGGTCTCGATCCCCTCGACCACCAGGCCGAGGTCGTCCAGGGTCGCGGCGATGTCCGCCGGGTCACCGGCGAACGGGGCGAAGTCTCGGAGCCAGGAAAGGGGAACTCGCAACGCTGTCCTCTCGGGGGGTGCGCCTCAGAACTGGCGCAGGAACCGGATGTCGTTCTCGGTGAGGGCCCGCATGTCGGCGATCTGGTGGCGCATCTGCGCGCACCGGTCGATGCCGAAGCCGAAGGCGAAGCCCGTCCACACGTCGGCGTCGATGCCCACGGACGCGAACACGGCGGGATCGACCATGCCGCAGCCGCCCAACTCGATCCACCCGGTCTGCGAGCACGTACGGCACCCGGCCCCGCGGCAGATGGCGCACGTCACCTCGAACTCCGCCGAGGGCTCGGTGAACGGGAAGTAGGCCGGCCGGAGCCGCGCGTGGATGTCGGGCCCGAAGTAGGCCGTGGTGAAGGTCTCGATGGTGCCGGCCAGGTCGGCGAAGGTGATGCCCCGGTCGACGACGAGGCCCTCGATCTGGTGGAAGACGGCGAGGTGGCGGGCGTCGGGGGTGTCGCGGCGGTAGCACCGCCCGGGCATGACGGCGTGGATCGGCAGCGTGCCGTCGAGGACGGCCTGCTCCATCAGGTGGATCTGCACCGGCGAGGTGTGGGTGCGCAGCAGCGTCGACTCCGGCGCGCCCAGATGGAGGTAGAAGGTGTCCCACATGCCCCGGGCCGGGTGGGCCGGCGGGATGTTGAGGGCGCCGAAGTTGTACCAGTCGGTCTCGATCTCGGGTCCCTCGGCCACCTCGAACCCCATGCCCACGAACACGTCCTCGAGCGCGTCACGGGTCTGGGACACCAGGTGGAGGTGACCCCGGGACGCGGGCCCGGGCGCGGTGCCGGCCACGTACTCGGTGAGGTCGAGTCGCGAGGCGGCCATCTCGGCCGACAGCTCGGCGAAGCGGATCTCGGCCCGCCGCGACTCGAGCAGCTCCTCCACGGTGGACCGGGCCTCGTGCAGTCGGCGGCCCAGCTCCTTCTTCGCCTCGGGGTCCATCGACCCGAGGGCCCGTGACGCCTCGGCCAGGGCCGACTTCTTGCCCGACACGGTGGCCGCCACGTGGCGGATCTCCTCGGTGGTCCCGGCGGCCGTGATGGCGCCCCGGGCCTCGTCCACCAGGGCGTCGACGTCCACGGCCCCGCTCACCGCGTGCCCGCGTCGTCGCCCGGTGCCTGTGTCGGCGCGTCCATGACGGACATCGTAGAGCCGGCCGGACCACCCTCCCGTCCCGGCGCCGTCCGGCGCTGGCGCAGGGCCTCGAAGCACAGCACGGCGGCCGACACCCCGACGTTGAGGGACTCGGACCGGCCGGCCATCGGGATGGTCACGCCGGCGTCGAGGGTCGCGACCAGGCGGTCGTCGAGACCGCCGGCCTCGTTGCCGAGCACCAGGGCGACCGGCCCCGTCCAGTCGAAGGCGGCGTAGTCGGTGCCCCCCCGCACGACCGTGGCGACCGTGGTGAGGCCACGGCGCGACAGGGCGCGGACGGCGTCCACGGCACCGCCCCCCTCCGCCACCGGCAGGTGGAACAGCGAGCCGGCCGTGGCCCGCACGCACTTCGGATTGGTCGGGTCGACCGTCCCGTCGCAGCACACCACGGCGTCGGCCCCGGCGGCGTCCGCCGAACGGATCACCGTGCCGAGGTTGCCCGGGTCGCGTACGTCGACGCAGACGATCACGAGGGTGGCGGACGCCAGTTCGTCGAGGGGCGTCGGCGTGTAGGAGACGACGGCCAGCAGGGGTTGGGGGGTCACCGTCGAGGCCACCCGCTCCATCACCCCGGGCGCCAGGTCGAAGACCCGGCCACCGTCGGCCAGGACGCGGCCGGTCACCTCGACGACGGCGGGGACGTCCGCCCCCTCGGGCGCGACGTACACGGCCTCGACCGGAGCGCCGGCGGCCAGCGCCACCGACAGCAGCTCGGCGCCCTCGACGACCACGGCGTGCTCGGCGGCCCGCAGGCTCCGCTTGCGGAGGAGCTGGCGCAGCCTCCGCACCCGCTGGTGCGTGAAGGGCAGTCCCGCCTGGGTCAGGAGCTGGCCTCGGCGGTCGCCGGGGCGGAGGCCAGGGCCTCCTCGGCCACCTTGACCAGCGACGCGAACGCCTCGGGCGCGGTGACGGCCAGGTCGGCGAGCACCTTGCGGTCCACCTCGACATCGGCCCGGTGCAGGCCGGCGATGAACCGGCTGTAGCTCATGCCGTTGAGGCGGGCGGCGGCGTTGATCCGCTGGATCCACAGCTGGCGGAAGTCGCCCTTGCGCGCCCGGCGGTCCCGGAACGCGTACTGGCCCGAGTGCATGACCTGCTCGTTGGCGGCGCGGAAGGAACGGCTCTTGTTGCCGTAGTAGCCCTGGGCCTGCTCGAGGATGGCGCGGTGGTGCTTCTTGGCGTGGACGGCGCCTTTGACTCGGGCCATGGTGAACTCCTTTGACGTGGTGGGCCGACGCGAGGCCGGCCGATTGCGGGTGGTCTGGTGGTGCGTGCGGAACGTCCCGCCCGGGGCCGGGCCGCACGTGGGCGCCGTGCGCCCCACGGGGGCGGGCACGGTGCGGATGCTGCGGGGTGGCGGTCGGCGTCGACCGCCGCCACTACAGGCCGAGCATCCTCTTGATCTGCTTCTCGTCGCCGGGGGCGAAGTCCGTCTCCCGACCGAGCCGCCGCTTGCGCTCGGACGACTTGTGCTCGAGCATGTGCCCCCGGAAGGCCTGGCGGCGACGCAGCCGCCCGGATCCCGTCACCTTCACGCGCTTCTTGGCGCCGCTGTCCGTCTTCATCTTGGGCATCGTGGCTATCCCTCTCCTTCACTCGACTCTGCGGCCGGGGGTTGCTCCCCCGCCGGGGCGGCTGGCGCCGCCTCTGGCTCGGTGGCGGCCGGGGCCGTCGTGGCCGCCTCCGCCACCTGCTCCGGTGCGGGCGGGGTGCCCTCCGGTGCGGTGTCCGTCACGGGTGCGGGCCCGCCGTCCGCTGACGCGGCCGCCGGTACTGCACCCTTCGATCCATGTGACTTGGAGGAGCCGGCCGGCTTGGCCCGCTTCTCCGGGGCCAGCACCATCACCATGTTCCGGCCGTCGAGCCGGGGGACGGACTCGGACTTGCCGAGGCCCTCCATCTGGTCGGCGATGCGGTCGAGGATCTTCTTGCCCAGCTCGGGGTGGAAGACCTCCCGGCCGCGGAACATGATCGTGATCTTGACCTTGTGGCCCTCCTCCAGGAACTTGGCCACCTGCCGGGTCTTGGTGTCGAAGTCACCCGGGCCGATCTTCGGCCGGTACTTCATCTCCTTGATCCCTACGTGGACGGCCTTGCGCTTGGACTCCTTGGCCCGCTGCGCCTCGTCGAACTTGTGCTTGCCGAAATCCATGATGCGACAGACCGGGGGATTGGCCCCCGGAGCGACTTCGACGAGGTCGAGGTCGAGCTCGCGGGCGATGGCGAGCGCCTCGGGCAGGAGCTTGATGCCGAGCTGCTCGCCGTCGGGATCGACCAGGCGCACCTCGCGGGCGCGGATGCGGTCATTGATGCGAGGATCGGTGGTGGTGCTGGTTGCTATTCGACTTCACTCCCTGTCTCATGGCCACGGGGACCCGTGGCCGACGATGAGGGGGCGGAGCCGGCACCGGCACGCCGACGGGGTCGGCCTGCGGTCCCATGGACCCGTCGCACGGGTGAAGCGCCCAGGGGCGGGTCACGGTGGCCGGGTGGGGGATTCGCACCGCGAAGCCCCGCTTCCTCGTCTATCAGTTGCTTTAGGCTACCAGTCGTGAGCTCACTGTGGACACCTGACGGCGAACGACCCGTGGCGAGGCCCTCCTCCCCCGCCGGAGGGGCACCCCCGGGCGCCGGCGACGAGCCGGTCGACGAGGAGGCCCTGGCCGCCGAGGTCGAGGCGGTGCGGGCCCAACTGGCCGGCGCGCCGGTCGAGGAGGTCCTGGCCAACCACTGCTACGGCCTGTTCGAGCTGGCGGCCGTCTACCTGTCGCAGCAGCCCCCGTTGCTCCCCCAGGCGCGGGTGGCCATCGACGCCCTGGGCTGCCTGGTCACCGGCATGGAGGGCCGACTGGGCGAGAACGAGCCCGCCCTGGTCGACGGGCTGCGCAACCTGCAGATGGCCTGGGTCCAGATCGACGGCGCCCAGCGGGCCGGCGCCTCGGTCGACGCCGTGGTCGGCACCGACGCCGAACGGGCGGCCGGGGCGGCGACGGACGTGCCGGACGACGCCGGCGGCGGGTGAGCGGGCCGCCCGACGACGGGACCGGCCCCCCGGAGCCGACGGCGGGCGGCGGCGGGATCGACGCCTCCCGCGTGCGCAGCTTCATCGGGCTGTCGGTGGGCCTCGTCGGCCCGCGTGCCAACCTGGCCGTCTCCGGGGTGCTCATCACCCTGTTCGTCCAGCAGCGGGCGTCGGGTGCCCTGGCCGTCACCTTCGCCCTGACGGCCAGCAGGCTGATCAGCTGGATCACCTACCCGGTGGCCGGCCGCCTGAGCGACCGGACCCGGACCCGGGTGGGCCGGCGCACGCCCTACATGGCGATCAGCCTGATGGTGATGGGTACGGCCACGTGGCTGTTCACCGTGGTCAGCGGGTACTGGGCCCTCGTGGTGATGATCGTCATCGCCAGTCAGGCGGCCTCGGTCTTCACCCTGACCAACGTGGCCGTCGTGCCCGAGGTCTTCGGCCGCAGCCGCTGGCTCAAGGCGCTGGTGCTCACCACGGTGCTCGGCACACTGGCCAGCTGGACGATCAAGGCGACGGTCATCACCACCTGGAAGCAGTCCGACCCCGCCACCTGGGACCTGCCCTTCCAGGTCGCCGGGGTGATCATGGTGCTGACCGGGCTCGCCGTCCTGCTGCTCGTCCGCGAGGCGCCCTCGGCCGCCCGGGGCGCCCTGGCGGACCGCACCCGGCGGGCCCGACCGGCCCGCGACGAGCTGCGCGACATCCTGGCGGGGCCGAACGCGAAGGTCCTCGTCACCGGGTCGCTGCTCTTCTGGGCCGGCATCGGCTCCACGGGCTACGTGGCCATCCTCTTCTTCCAGCGGGTGCTCCACGCCGGGGCCAGCGCCCAGACCATCGCCGGGCTGGCTACCGGGATCCCGGTCTTCATGATCGGCATCGCCCTGGGGGTGCCGCTGAGCCGGTGGCTCACGCCGATGCAGCTGGCCGTCGGCGCGCCGCTGCTCGGCGCCGTGCTCGCCGGGATCCAGTACTTCGACACCCACCTGTGGCAGGCCGTCGTGCTGAGCTACATCGGCGCCCCCTTCATCGGGGCCTACCTCATCGTGATGGCACCGCTCCTCCTGCAGCTCCTGCCCCGCGCCGGCGGGCTGGGGGAACGGCTGGGCGTCCTGCTGTCACCGTTCAACCTGGTCAGCGTGGTCCTGGCCTACGTGGCCGCCGCCACGGTGGACGCCACCGGGAACTACCGGCTGATCTGGCTGTTCCCGGCGGCCACGGGCCTCGGACACGCCCTCGTCAACTGTTGGCTCCGCTACCCGGATCGACGCTCGACGAGCCCGGACATGGTCAAGCGGCTGTGGGAGTGGGCCATCGTCCAGGCCGAGTCGATGTCCGAGACCGGCATCGTCACCGGCCTGCTGGCCGCCCCGCTCCTCGGTGTGGTCACCGAGGACGACGCCGACAGCGCCGTCGTCGTCGACATGGCCCGGAACATCCTGGGCAATCCCTACGAGGAGGTCGACGACACGCCGGCCCTGCCCGCCGGTCCGCCTCAGGACCCGTCGGCCGGGGGCTCCCTCGGGGTGACCGGCGTCGACCAGGTGGGCGGGGGCCCGGCCGGCGAGCGCGAGAACGGCGACCAGAAGTTCGGGTGGGGTGACGACTCGTCGTCGTCCCCGTCCGACCCGCGTGCGGCGTCCCCGTCCGACCCGCGTGGCGTGACCGGCGTGCCCGCCACCGGCGTGGGTTCCCCCGTCGTGAGCGGGTCGGACCGGTCGACCGAGGGACGGAGCGGCGGATCCGACAACAGGGGAAGTGGCGGATCCGCCAGTGGGGCCAGTGGTGGATCCGACAGCGGCTCGGGGGACGGCGTCGGGGGCCTGGGCGACAGCGGCGGCCGCTCGGGGAACGGGATCTCCGGCTCGGGCGACGGCGGCGCGGGGCTGGGGAACGGGACCGGTGGGTCGGGCTCGGGGAACGGGACCGGTGGGTCGGGCTCGGCGTCCGGCTCGGCAGCAGGCTCGGCAGCAGGCTCGGCATCCGGTTCGCCGTCCGGGGTACCCGAGGAGGGGCCGCCCGACGTGGCCGACGGCATGGGGGCGAACGGCGACACCGGGGCGGGGGCCACCGACACCGCCGGCGTCGACCCGACCGACGGCTGACCGGCCGGGACGGCCACCGGGCCCTCCGGGGCGGGGGCCACGGGCTGCCCGTCCGTCGCGCCGGTGCCGACCCGGCCCGTCCCGGCGACCCCGGCTGCGACCGCCACGGCCGGCGCGGTGGGCGCGGCCGGCGGCGGTGGCATTCCGGGCAGCGGGCGCACGGAGCGGGCCTCGAGGCGGCCCAGACGTCCGGCGGTGATCCGCACGGCGACGTCGGTCCCGACCGCGATGGTGCGGGTGCCGTCGCTGATGGCGGTGCAGTGGAACGGGATGCTCCGGGTGCCGCAGCGCGCGGTGCCGAGCCCGCGTGGCTCGTCGAACGCGACGACCGTCCCCAGCAGCGTGGCCGTCCCGACGGGGACGAGGTCCTCCGGACCGGTGGGGAGTGGGGAGTTCACCGGTCTCCTCTCAGTGGACGATCTTGGACAGGGCCAGCTCGATGATGTCGGTGGCGCCCCGGTCGCGCAGCGCCGGGATGAGCACGTTGATCTCCGACTTGCGGACGACCGTCTCCACGGCGAACCCACCCCCGCCGAACAGCTCGGACACGGTGGGCGACCGCAGCGACGGCAGCACCTCGATGACCCCGGACAGCTGCTCGGCCGCCACGTTGAGCTTGACGAGCACCTTGCCCCGGGCCTCGAGCGACCCCTGCAAGAGGGTCAGGAGCTGCTCCATGGCGTGGCGCTTGTCGGGGTCGGCGGCCGACACCGGGTTGGCGATGAGCTCGGTGTGCGACACCAGCAGCGTCTCGACGATCTTCAGCCCGGCGGCCCGCAGGGCCCGGCCCGTCTCCGTGATCTCGACCACGCAGTCGGCGATGTCGGGCACCTTCGCCTCGGTGGCGCCGTAGGAGAGGCTGACCTCGGCCTTGACGCCGTGGGACTCGAGGTACCGGCCCGTCAGCTCCGGGTACTCGGTCGACACCCGCAGGGCGCCGCCCGGCCCGGTGGCCGTGGCCGCCAGGTCGGCCACCGACGAGACCGCCGACTCCGCCGGCACGGCGAGCACCACCCGGATCGGGTTGGCCGTGGCCTTCGAGTACTGCAGGGTGCCGAGCGAGGTGACCGCGCTGCCCCGCTCCTCGATCCAGTCCCGACCGGTGATGCCGATGTCGAACAGACCGTCCGCCACGTAGAGCGGGATCTCCTGGGGCCGCAGGATGCGGACGTCGTCGACCCGCGGGTCGTCGATCGAGGCCCGGTAGTCGACACTCGACGACCGGCTGACGGCGAGGTCCGCCTCGGCGAAGAGGTCGAGGGTCGCGCCCTCGAGCGAGCCCTTGGGGAGCACGAGCTTCAGCACGGTCAGCGTCCCCCGACCGTGAAGCCGACCCGGTGCGCGCTCGGCAGGTCCTCGATGCCGGCCAGGAGGGCGGCCGCCTCGAGCGCCGTGCGCGCCGCTTCGGCCCCCTTGTTGGATCCGTCGGGCCGCGACCGCACGAGTGCCTGCTCGACGGTGTCGGTCGTGAGCACCCCGAACACGACCGGCAGCCCGGTGTCGAGCTGCACCCGCTGCAGGCCCGAGGCGCACTCCCCGGCCACGAAGTCGTAGTGGCCGGTGTCGCCGCGGATGACGGCCCCCAGTGCCACCACGGCATCGACCCGGCCCGACGCCGCCAGGCCACGGGCGACGAGGGGCAGCTCGAAGGCGCCGGGGGCCCAGGCCACGACGACGGCGCCGAGGTCGCTCCCGGCCCGCTCGAGCTCGTCGAGGGCACCGGTCAGCATGCGGTCGGTGATGCCGCCGTTGAACTCCGCGCAGGCGAACCCCACGCGGAGGACGCCGGCCACCCCCGGCACGAGTGCGACGGGGTCGAGCGACGACCCGACGCGGCCGGCGGCGCGGGACTTGGCGTCGGCGGGCAGCAGCGTCTCGTCAGAGGACGTCATCGAGTCCCTCCAGGAGGTGGCCCATGCGCTCACGCTTGGTCCGCAGGTACTCGATGTTCTCCGGGGTGGGGACGGGCTGGATGTTCACCCGCTCCACGATGTCGAGGCCGAAGCCCTCGAGGCCGCCGTACTTGGTGGGGTTGTTCGTCATCAGGCGCATGGTGGTGACACCGAGGTCGACCAGGATCTGGGCCCCGATGCCGTACTCGCGGGAGTCGGCGGGCAGGCCGAGCTCGAGGTTGGCGTCGACGGTGTCGAAGCCCTCCTCCTGGAGGTTGTAGGCGCGCAGCTTGTGGGCCAGGCCGATGCCCCGCCCCTCGTGGCCGCGCAGGTAGACCAGCACCCCGCTGCCGTTCTGGTCGATGGCCTGCATGGCCCCGTGGAGCTGCGGACCGCAGTCGCAGCGCAGCGACCCGAACACGTCGCCGGTCAGGCACTCGCTGTGCACGCGGACGAGGGTGTTCTCCTGGCCCCGGACGTCGCCCTTGACCAGGGCCACGTGGTGCTCGCCGTCGAGGACCGACTCGTAGGCGTAGGCGGTGAACTCGCCGAAGTCCGTCGGGATCCGGGCATCGGCGATGCGGCGCACGAGCTTGTCCTTGTGACGGCGGTAGCGGATGAGGTCGGCGATGGAGATCAGGCGGAGGCCGTGCTTCTGGGCGAAGGCCTCGAGCTCGGGGAGGCGGGCCATGGTGGCCTTGTCCTCGCTGACGACTTCGCAAAGCACGCCCGCCGGCGACAGCCCGGCGGCCCGGGCGAGGTCGACGGCGGCCTCGGTGTGGCCGGCCCGCTTGAGCACGCCGCCCGGCCGGTAGCGCAGCGGAAAGATGTGGCCGGGACGGTTGAGGTCCGTCGGCCGCGTGTGGGGGTCGACCAGGGCCTGGATGGTGGCCGAGCGGTCGGCGGCCGAGATCCCCGTGGTGGTGCCGTGGCGGTAGTCGACGCTGACCGTGAAGGCGGTGCGCTGGACCTCGGTGTTGGCCGTGACCATGAGGGGGAGGTCGAGCTGCTCGACCCGCTCGGGGGTCAGGGGGACGCAGATGAGGCCGGACGTGTGGGCCAGGAAGAAGGCGATCTTCTCCGGGGTGACCGCGTCGGCGGCCATGATCAGGTCACCTTCGTTTTCGCGGTCCTCGTCGTCCACGACGATGACGATCTCGCCCCGGCCGACTGCCTCGATCGCGTCCTCGACTGCTGAGAAGGGCATCGAACCCGTGTCTCCCTCGTGTTGTCCGGTGGTGCCTGGCGTCCGGGTGGTGCGGTGCGTCCCCGTGGTCAGGCGGGCGGGGCGGGAGGAGCCAGTTCCACCCGGACGTCGGGCCCCAGGCTAGTCACCGAGTGGACCTCCCCCCGCCACAGCGCACCGATGGAGGGCGCTCCGGGCCCTGCGAACAGCGGTCGGGCGTCGTCGCCGCCGAACAGGGCGGGGGCCAGGTAGACGACGTAGCGGTCGACCAGCGCGCGGGCGTGGAAGTCGTGGGCCACCGTGGCCCCGCCCTCCACGAGCACCTGCACCATCCCCCGGGAGCCGAGGTCGTCGAGCACCGTCTCCAGGGGCCCGTCGAGCTCGAGCGCGGGTAGCACGGCGGCACCTTCCGGCGCCCGCCCCAGCACCACCCGGGCGGGCTGTTCGCCGGGACCACGCGCCAGCGGGTCACCCTCGGGCAGACGCACGGTCAACGACGGGTCGTCGGCCCGCACGGTCCCGGCCCCCACGATCACCGCGTCGGACACCGCCCGGAGGCGGTGGGCGTCGGCACGGGCCTCCTCGGAGGTGATCCACCGGCTCGTCCCGTCCGGCGCGGCGATCCGGCCGTCCAGGGTGGCCGCCAGCTTGAGGACGACCCAGGGCCGGCCGGTCCGCCGGTGGGTGACGTACGGTGCCAATTGCGCGGCCACCACGTCGGCGGCCACACCCACCTCGACCTGGACGCCGGCGGCGCGCAACGCGGCGATCCCCCGGCCGTCGACCAGCGGATCGGGGTCGGCCATGCCGACCACCACCCGGGCGACGCCGGCGGCCAGTACGGCGTCGGTGCAGGGCGGGGTCCGTCCGTGGTGGGCACACGGCTCCAGGGTGACGTAGAGGGTCCCGCCCCTCGCCCGTGCGCCGGCGGCGGTCAGCACCGCCACCTCGGCGTGCGGGCCTCCCGGGGGCGCGGTCGCCCCGGTGAACCAGGCGGACGGACTTCCCGCTGCGGCCGGGGGCACGAGCACGGCGCCCACCCACGGATTGGGCGACGTCAAGCCCTGCACCCACCCGGCGGCCTCGACCGCCCGGAGCATCCATCCGGCGTCGGCGTCGGCGGGCGCGTCGCCGCTCAGGACGGCGCCCCGGCACGCTCGTCGGACGCGGCCCGCAGGATGGCGCCCACCGCCTCCAACGGATCGTCGCGGTTGAACACGGCCGAGCCGGCCACGAACACGTTGGCACCGGCCCGGGCGGCGTCGACCACGGTCCGCTCGTCGACGCCGCCGTCGACCTCGATGTCGAGCGCCAGGCCCGCCTCGTCCGCGGCCCGGCGCACCTGCGCCACCTTGGGCAGCACGTCGGCGATGAAGGACTGCCCGCCGAACCCCGGGAACACCGTCATGCACAGCACCAGGTCCACCAGGGGCAGGTAGGGCTCGAGCGCGTCGAACGGCGTGTCGGGGTTGGCGGCCAGGCCCACCCGGAGGCCGAGGTCGCGCATCTGGGCGCACAGGGCGGCCGTCTCCCCCACCTCGACGTGCACCGTGCAGCCGTCCGCTCCCGCGTCACGGAAGGGCTCGAGGTAGCGGGCGGGGTCGGTGATCATGAGGTGGGTGTCGAAGAACAGGTCGCTGTGGGCGCGCAACGACGCCACGACCGGGGGTCCGATCGTCAGGTTGGGCACGAAGTGGCCGTCCATGACGTCCACGTGCAGCCAGTCGGTGCCGGGCGTGATCCGCCCGACCGCATCGGCCAGGCTGCCGAAGTCGGCCGACAGGATGGAGGGCGCCACCCGCAGTTCGGGTCGGCGCGTTTCGGGGGTGGTCGGCATCGTCACCGAGCCTACCGGTGCCCCTCCGGACGTCCGGGCCAGAGCCCCGGTGCGGGCCACCGGCCGTCGATCCGGACCGCGGCGGTGCCCGACGTGGTCGGGACGGAGCCGGTGGAATCCTCCCGGCCGACGGACGCCTCCGCCGGTCCGCCGACAGGACCCGTCACGAGGCGATCCCGTCCAATTCGGCCACCGCCGCCCCGTCGAGGGCGAGTCCGGCTCCGGACACGTTCTCCCGGAGGTGGGCGACCGACGACGTCCCGGGGATCAACAGGATGTTGGGCGAACGCTGCAGCAGCCAGGCCAGCGCCACGGCCAGGGGTCGGGCCCCGAGCCGTACCGCAACGGTGTCGAGGGCGTCCGCCTGCAGCGGGGTGAAGCCGCCGAGCGGAAAGTAGGGCACGTAGGCGATGCCCTGTGCCGCCAGCGAGTCGACGAGTGCGTCGTCCTCCCGGTGGGCGACGTTGTAGAAGTTCTGGACGCAGACCACCGGCGCCATCGACTGGGCCTCGGCCACCTGTTCGCCGGACACCGTGCTCACCCCGAGGTGCCGGATCAGCCCCTCCTGCTGCAGTTCGACGAGTGCTCCGAACGGTTCGGCGAGCGAGCCCGGCTCGGGACGGTCGAAGCCCCCGACCCGGAGGTTGACGACGTCGAGCGCCTCGAGGCCGAGGTGGTCGAGATTGTCGTGGACCGCCTGCCGCAGCTCGAGGGGGGAACGGGCGTGCGGCCACCCGCCCGCGGCGTCGCGGCGGGCGCCCACCTTGGTGACGAGGCGCAGTTCCGCCGGGTAGGGGTGCAGCGCCTCGCGGATGATCTCGTTGGTCACGTGCGGGCCGTAGAAGTCGCTGGTGTCGATGTGGGTGATCCCCGCGTCGACCACCTCACGCAGCACGGCGACGGCTTCGTCGCGGTCGGCGGGCGGTCCGAAGACGCCGGGCCCGGCGAGTTGCATGGCGCCGTAGCCCAGCCGGGTGACCGTCAGCCCGTCGGCCAGGGGGAACGAGCCCCCGGGGAGTTCCGTCATGTCGACCTTCCGCTTCCTGACCGCGGCCGCACCGTTGCGTTCCGCCCGGTACACGTTACGGGTCCGGTCGTCGGCCTCCATCGGCGGCGGTGCGGACGGACCGCGCCCGGCACCCCGGCCACCGGGTCGACCGGGTGCCGTCAGGACCCGAGTCGGTCCTCCGGTGCGGGGTGCACGCCCCGGAGCCAGTCGCCGGCGGGCATCGGCCGCTTGCCCTCGGGCTGGACCTCGACGAGGTCGAGTCGGGTCCCCTCCCCCGCTCCGACCGTGAGGCCACGCAGGGACCCCGGACCGAGGGGGTGGCCGTCGTCCCCGGCGTGCCCGGTGGCCAGCACGCGCAGGCGCTTCCCCCGGAACGTCGTCCAGGCCCGGCCGAGCCGCACCACCCGCCGCAGGTGCAGGGCCGGCCGGTCCCAGTCGAGCTCGAGCTCGTGGGAGAGGATCTTGTCGGCATAGGTCGGGTTGCCGTCCTGGTCGCGCGGCACCGGCAGGCCGGCCCGTCCGTCGGCCAGGTGCTCCTCCAGCAGGCGGCAGCCAATGTCGACCAGGCGGGCCCGCAGGGCGTCGACGGATTCGTCGGGATCGATGGCGGTCGCCACCTCGGCGTAGACCGGCCCCGTGTCCAGGCCCGCCTCCACCGCCATGAGGCAGACCCCGGTCTCGGCGTCACCCTCGAGGACCGCCCGCTCGACGGGTGCCGCCCCCCGCCAGCGCGGCAGCAGCGAGAAGTGGAGGTTCACCATGGGGAGCTGGTCGAGCACGGCCACCGGCACGATCCGGCCGTAGGCCACGACCACGCCCAACTCGGCCCCCACCGCGGTGCACCGCGCCAGGTCGTCGGTGACGGGCAGGCCGAGCTCGAGGGCGGCGGCCTTCACCGGGCTCGGTACCAGGGTGCCGCCCCGCCCCCGGCGCTTGTCGGCCCGGGACACCACCAGGGCGACGTCGTGCCCGGCGGCCACCAGCGTGCGCAGCGGCGGGACCGCCGCGTCGGGGGTGCCGAGGAAGACCAGTCGCGCCATGGCCGGGACGCTAGTGGGCGATGCCGGTGCCGGCGCCACCGTGTGACGGGCGGTCAGACCTCGCGGTCGCTGCCGGCCGACACCAGCTTGGCCTCCATGGCCGAGGTGTCGAGGCCCATGGCCCGGTCGCGCAGGATCCGGAGCGCCTGCTTGCGCATCTCGTCGTCGAGGCGCTCCACCATCAGCACCCCGTCGAGGTGGTCGACCTCGTGCTGGAACATCCGACCCATGAAGTCGTCCGCCTCGATCGACAGCTCGTTCCCGTCCAGGTCGTAGCCCTTCAGCAGCACCGTCTCGGGACGGTAGATGGCGATGCGCAGGCCGGGGATCGAGAGGCAGCCCTCGTCGTGGTAGAGCTCGCCGCTCGACTCCACGATCTCCGGATTGATGATGGCCTGGGGCCCGGCGTCGTCGTCGAGGTCGTAGACGAACAACCGCCGCTGCACGCCGACCTGCGGTGCCGCCAGGCCCGCCCCGACCGCCTCGTACATCGTCTCCACCATGTCGTCGACCAGCTTCACCAGGGCACCGTCGACGTCGTCGACCGGCTTCGCCACCTGGCGGAGCACGGGATCGCCATAGGTGCGCACCGTGTACGTGGACATGTCCCCAGTGTACGGCAGGCGGTTCGGGTGCCGACCACCGGCCGGCACTCCGATCCGACCGCCCCCGGGCCCGTCAGGCGTCGGCGGGGTCGACCTCGACGCGCAGGCGCCCGGCCGGTCGTTCGACGGAGGCGAGGCCGTCGGCCAGCGCGGCGTGGTCCCCGGCGCGCACCAGGAACCGGTCGTCACCCGTCGCCGACACCTCGAGGTCCGCGACGCGGGACAGCCCGTCGGCGAACGCGGGCGCCCCCAGGCCCCGAAGGAGGGCCAGGGCCCCGAAGGGCGGCAGGCCGAGCAGCGCCCGGACCGGGCGCTCGGCCGTGGTCAGCACGCCGGGGTCGGCGTGGACGGCGGCCACCAGGGCCTCGTGGCCGGGGATGCGGGTCTGGACCAGCACCCGGCCCCCGCCGCTGCGGGCGCCGGCCACCCGGGAGGCGCGGGCCAGCACGGCCAGCGCCTCCTCCCCCGCGCCGAACCGGGGCGCCAGCAGGTGCTGGTCGATGTCGAGGAAGGCGACCAGACCCGCGTGGTCCACGCGATGGAGCGCCGCCTCGGTGCCCACGACGAGGCGGGCGCCCGCGTCGTCCACGGCGGACGTGGCCGTCACCTCGGTGGCCGGCGTACCGAGGAGGGCGGCCAGCTCCTCGGTCGCCCGGGACACGCCGATGCGCAGCGTCTTCAGCCGGGTCGAGTCGCAGACGGCGCAGACCCCGGGTCGGCGCTCGCCGCAGCGCGCGCAGGCGAGTTCCGCTCCCGACCCGTCCTGGGCGACGGCGGCGCCACACCGTGCGCACCGGGCCAGCTCGCCGCAGGTGCGGCACGCCAGGAGCCGGATGCGGCCGGTCCGGTGCAGCACGCAGACCACCCGACCGTCGGGACGGTCGAGCTCGGCGTGCGCCGCGGTCACCAGTCGCTCCGAGAAGAGCCCGGTGCGGGGGTCGTCCCCGGTGCGGTCCACCACCTCCACGACCGCCCACCCCCGGCGCTCCACGGCACGATCGGTCGTGACGACGGTCCGGCCCTCGGTCAGGGCGAGCGGCGGGCAGGGCGAGACCAGCACCACCGGGGCTCCGTCGCGGCGGCCGCGCTCGACCACGACGTCGACCGAGGACCACGTCGGGGCGCGCTCCTCCCGGTGGGCCTCGTCGTGGGCGTCGAGCACCACCGCGGCGGTCAGCCGCTCGATCGGCGCCCAAGCGGCGGCCCGGGTCCCCACGGTCACGCAGCCGCCCCGTCGCGAGGCGGCCCAACCGTCCGGCAGCCCGGCCACGGGCACGCCCGCCGTGCGCAGTCGGGCCGCCAGGTGGTCCGCCCGCTGCCGCGAGGCGGCCACGACCAGCACCCCGTCCGGTCCGGTGCGGCTGACGAGCTCCAGGACCAGCAGGGACGAGTCGAGCGCCGGGGCCAGGCGGACGACGGCCGGAGCGGTACCGGCCAGGGCGGCGTCGACCAAGGCCACCGACCCGCCACCGGGCGAGGCCGGCGGCGTCGGGCGCGACGGCACGGCCCCGAGGTCCCGCACCACGCGGGGCGGTGACGCCGTGCCCAGGAAGGAGGACACGGGGCCGGCCCAGCGCCACGCCGCCCAGTCGGCCAGGGCGAGCACCGACGGCGGCGGGCCGGCGCCGCTCCACGCCGTCAGCTCGAGCGGGTGGACCCCGGGGTCGGGGGTGACGTCGTCAGCGACGACCCAGGCCGCCACGCGCCGGCCGTGGAGGGGGACGCGCACCCGGCTGCCCAGTCCGACCGAGGCGGCCAGGGCGGCCGGCACCGCGTAGTCGAAGCGCCGGTGGATGGCCGGGACGTCGGGCACGACCCGGACCACCCGGGCACGGCCACCGCCCGGCGCACCGCCCCCATCGGCGGCGACCGTCGGGTCGGGCTCGCCGGTCAGAGGCCGAGCGCCTGCTTCAGGTCGTCCGCCCGGGCGGTGTCCTCCCAGGTGAAGTCCTTGTCGGGCCGGCCGAAGTGCCCGTAGGCCGCGGTCTTGCGGTAGATCGGGCGCTTCAGGTCGAGATCGCGCACGATGGCGGCCGGGCGGAGGTCGAAGACCTCGTCGACGGCCTTGGCGATGGCGTTCGGGTCGGCCTGCTCGGTGCCGAACGTCTCGACCAGGACCGACACGGGCCGGGCCACCCCGATGGCGTAGGCCACCTGGACCTCGCAGCGGGTGGCGGCGCCGGCGGCCACGACGTTCTTGGCCACCCAGCGGGCGGCGTAGGCGGCCGAGCGGTCGACCTTGGACGGGTCCTTGCCGGAGAAGGCGCCTCCACCGTGGCGGGCCATGCCGCCGTAGGTGTCCACGATGATCTTGCGGCCGGTGAGACCGGTGTCGGCGTGGGGTCCGCCCAGTTCGAAGACGCCGGTCGGGTTGGCCAGGACCCGCAGGCCCGAGGTGTCCAGCTCGGCGGGCAGCAGCGGGTCGATCACGTTGTTGCGCAGGTCGGGCAGGAGGAGGGTCTCGAGGTCGATGCCCGGATCGTGCTGGGTGGAGATCAGCACGGTCTCGAGGGCGATCGGCCGGCCGTCCTCGTAGGTCACGCTGACCTGGGTCTTGCCGTCGGGGCGCAGGTAGGGCAGGGTGCCGACCCGGCGCACCTGGGCCAGGCGCTGGGCCAGGCGGTGGGCGAGCCAGATGGGCAGGGGCATGAGGTCCGGGGTCTCGTCACAGGCGTAGCCGAACATCATCCCCTGGTCGCCGGCGCCCTGGGCGTTGAGCTGGTCCTCGCCCCCGGTACCCGCACGCACCTCGAACGCCTTGTCGACGCCCTGGCCGATGTTGGGCGACTGCTCGTCGAGGGACACGATGACGCCGCACGTGTTGCCGTCGATGCCGTAGGCGTCATCGTCGTAGCCGATGTCGAGGACGGTCTGGCGCACGAGCTTGGGGATGTCGACGTAGGTGGAGGTGGTGATCTCGCCGGCCACCAGCACGAGGCCGGTCGTGAGCAGGGTCTCACAGGCGACCCGGCTGTCGGGGTCGTCGGTCAGCAGCGCGTCCAGCACGGAGTCCGAGATCTGGTCGGCCATCTTGTCGGGGTGCCCCTCGGTCACGGACTCCGAGGTGAAGGTGTATCGGCTGCTCACGGGTTGTTCCATCCTCTGTGGTCTGGTCGTCGGGTCCACGGTCGGCACCGACGGTCTGGGGTGCTGCTGCTGGTGCGGCGTCCTGCGGCCGGCGTGCGGTGCGGGTCCGCGCCCCGGGTCCCCCGGGCACGGCGCACCACGCTACCCGCGGCCCGAGTGGTACCGCTACGCCGGGCGCGTCAGGAGGGGCGCCACCCGGTCCAGTACGGCGTCGGAGACGGCCGCCTTGGCCGACAGCACCACCGACGTGACCGTCCCGTCGGCCCCGAAGATGGTGACGGCGTTGGTGTCGTGATCGAACCCCACCTCCGGAGCGGACACGTCGTTCGCCACCATCAGGTCCACACCCTTGGCCACGAGTTTGGCCCGGGCGCGCTCGGGCACGTCGTGGGTCTCGGCGGCGAATCCCACGAGCACCTGGCCCGGGTGCCGCCGCCGGCCGAGCTCGGCCAGGATGTCGTTCGTGGCCTCGAGCACCAGCTCGGGGACACCGTCCGCCTTGTGGAGCTTCGTGTCGACGGCCACCTTGGGACGGAAGTCGGCCACGGCGGCGGCCATCACGACGACGTCGGCGTCGGGTGCCCGGGCCAGCATGGCCTCCTCCATCTCGGCCGCCGTCTCGACGGCGACGGCCTCGGCCCCGGCCGGAACGGGCAGCGGGCTGGTGGTCACCAGGACCACGTCCGCACCCCGCCGCCGGGCCGCGGCGGCCAGGGCGTGGCCCTGCTTGCCGGAGGAGCGGTTGGTGATGAACCGCACCGGGTCGATGGCCTCGCGCGTGCCGCCCGCCGACACCAGCACCCGCACGCCCGTCAGGTCGTGGCCGGCCGCCGGGCGGCCCCCGTCGAGCCGGGCCAGTACGGCGGCGACGATGGTCGACGGCTCCGCCATCCGCCCCGACCCGACGTCACCGCCGGCCAGGCGGCCCTCCTCGGGCGGCACCACCGCCACACCACGCCCGGTGAGCGTGGCCAGGTTGGCCCGGACCGACGGGTGCTCCCACATCTCGGTGTGCATCGCCGGGCAGACCACCACCGGTGCGGCCGTGGCCACCAGCGTGGTCGTGAGGAGATCGTCCGCCAGTCCGGCCGCATAGCGCGCCAGCAGGTCGGCGGTGGCCGGCGCCACCACCACCAGGTCGGCACGCTGGCCGAGCCGGGTGTGCGGGATCGGTGAGGCCTCGTCCCAGACGCTCGTCTGGGTGGGCTCGGACGCCAGGGCGTCGAAGGTGGCTCGGCCCACGAAGTGGGTGGCCCGCTCGGTGAGCACCGGGGCCACGTGGACACCGGCGTCGACCAGGCGGCGGCAGACCTCGACCGCCTTGTAGGCGGCGATGCCGGCCGACACGCCGAGTACCACGAAGGGGCGGCCGTCGGTGGGGCCCGGATCGTGTGTGGTCGCCTCGGCCACGGCTGTCCCCCTGTCGGACCCGTCCCGGCACGGCGGCCGGGACGTCGTGTCAGTCGGTGGTCTCGTCCTTGTCGGCGGCGATGGCCTCGGCGACGGCTTCCTCGACGGCCAGCTCGACCGCACCCTCGATGAGGGCCAGTGCGGCCGCCTCGGCGGCCTCGGCGGCGGCGATCTCCTCCGGATCGGGGCGGGAGTACGTCGCCTTGCCCTCGGCGACCTCCTCGAAGGCGATCGACAGGGGCTTGCCCGAGGCGGAGGCGACCTGGGGGGGCACGACCACGCCGATGCCCTCGCCCAGGGAGTTGTAGTAGCTGTTGACCTGCCGGGCCCGACGGGAGGCCAGAGCCACCAGCGTGAACTTGGAGTCGACCTTGTCGAGGAGGTCCTCGATCGGCGGGTCCATCAGGGTGGTGGGATTCTGGGCCATAGCGATCCTTACGACACGTAGGGGGCGGGTACCGCCGGGCCTAGGAGGCGCCCGAGCGACGAAGTTCCAGTATAGAGGCCACATCGGCGGTGGCCCGCGCGATGGTGTCGTTGACGACCACGTGGTGGGCGATCCGGCGCCCCTCGCGCTCCTCGGCCGCCCCCTCGGCCAGGCGTAGGGCCACGTGCGCCTCGTCGTCGCCCCGGCCCCGTAGGCGGTCCGCCTGGACGTCCGACGACGGCGGCAGGAGGAGGATCAGGGTGGCGTCGGGGCGGAGGTCGGCGACCTGGCGGGCACCCTGCAGGTCGATCTCGAGCAGGACGTCGCGGTCGTCGTCGAGGTCGGGCACCGGCGTGCCGTAGAGGTTGCCGATGAACTCGGCCCACTCGAAGAAGCCGCCGGCCGCGGCGTGGGCCTCGAACGTCGGTCGGTCGACGAAGACGTAGGCGTCCGCCGGCTCGCCGGCCCGGCGCGCCCTCGTCGTCCACGAGCGGCTCAGCCACAGGCGAGGATCCGCCTCGACCAGTCGGGCGGCAATGGTCCCCTTGCCGGCCCCGCCGGGGCCGAACAGGACGAAGATGCGGGACCGGTCGGCGGGCCCGGGGCCCACCGGATCGGTTCCGCTCAGCGGGCGGTCTCCCGGAGGAGCGCCTCGCGCTGGTTGGAGCCGAGGCCCTGGAGGCGACGGCTCTCGGAGATCCCGACGGTCTCCATGAGCCGCCGGGCCTTGACCTTGCCGAGGCCCGGCAGCGACTCGAGCACCGAGAGGACCTTCATCTTGCCGACGGTCTCGTTGCCGTCGGCCATGGTGAGGAGCTCCCCGAGGTCGATCGAGCCGAGCTTCAGCTTCTCCTTCACCTCGGCCCGCTCGCGGCGGACCTTGGCGGCCTTGGCCAGTGCGGCCTGGCGCTGTTCGGGCGTGAGTGCAGGCGGTTGCGGCATGGCGGGAAC
>Ga0302202_10000967_pt1 | contig 36359 bp, 33 predicted proteins | sample II_Bog_N3_3_FD_194579 | JGI IMG/M metagenome (GOLD analysis project Ga0302202, IMG submission 194579) | Peat permafrost microbial communities from Stordalen Mire near Abisko, Sweden - II_Bog_N3_3 | ecosystem: Environmental > Terrestrial > Soil > Wetlands > Peat | place: Sweden: Abisko...
CTGCATCGGCGGGGTCATCGTGGCCAACGTCATGTTCTCCCGGGCCGCGGTCAGCATCTCCACCCACCACCGGGCCTCGCCCGACCACTTCCTCTCCGAGGTGGTCGCCACCCTGGGGCTCCTGCTGGTGATCTTCTCCCTGGCCCGGAGCGGCCGGTCCCGGAGTGCCCCGGCCGCCGTCGGGGCCTACATCGCCGCCGCCTACTTCTTCACCAGCTCGACCAGCTTCGCCAACCCCGCCATCACCGTCGGCCGGATGTTCTCCGACACCTTCGCCGGCATCGCCCCCTCCTCGGTCCCGAGCTTCGTCGTGGCCCAGGTGGCCGGGGCCGTCGTCGCCGTCGGCGTCATCCGGCTGCTCTACCCCCACCTCACCTCCACCGAGGCCTCCGAGATCATGTACCCCGACCGGCTCACCGAGCCGGCGGCGGCGCCCGGCTCGAGCGAAGGAGCGACATGAGCGACAACCCCGTCCCACCGGTGGTGCTCTTCCTCTGCATCCACAATTCCGGGCGCAGCCTGGCCGCCCGGGTCCTGCTGGACCACTACGCCGCCGGCCGTGTCCGGGTCGAGTCCGCCGGGTCCGAGCCGGCCGACCGGCTCAACCCGTCGGTGGTGGCGGTCCTGGAGGAGCGGGGCCTCGACACCACCCGGGAGTTCCCGAAGCCGCTCACCGACGGGACGGTCCGGCGGGCCGACGTCGTCGTCACCATGGGCTGCGGGGACACCTGTCCCCTCTACCCCGGTAGGCGGTACGTCGACTGGGCCCTCGACGATCCGGCGGGGAAGCCGGTCGACGAGGTTCGTCCCATCGTCGACGACATCGACCGGCGCGTCCGGGCGCTCCTCGCCGAACTGGTCCCGGACTGAGCGGGCAGCGCCACCCGGGACTGCGGCCTACGGCTCGAACCGGTAGCCCATCCCCGGCTCGGTCCGGAAGTGGCGCGGGTGGGAGTGGTCGGGCTCCAACTTCCGGCGGATCCGTCCCATCAGCACCCGGAGGTACTCCGTCTCCGTCTCGTACTCCGGACCCCACACGTCGTGGAGCAGCTGCTGCTGGGAGACCAGACGGCCGGGGTTCCGCACCAGCACCTCGACCAGGTCCCACTCCTTCGGGGTGAGATGCACCTCCTCCCCGTCGCGGGTCACCCGCTTGGTCACGAGGTCCACCGTGAACCCCTCGGCCTCGATCCGGGCCTCCTCGGCACCGCCCTGGGCCCGGCGCAGGGCGGCCCGGAGCCGGGCCAGCAGCTCGTCCATGCCGAACGGCTTGGTCACGTAGTCGTCGGCCCCGGCGTCCAGCGCGTCGACCTTGCTGACGCTCTGGTGTCGGGCCGACAACACGATGATCGGTGCCGTGCTCCAGCCCCGGATGCCCCGGATCACGTCGACCCCGTCGACCCCCGGGAGCCCGAGGTCGAGGAGGATCACGTCGGGGTGGCGGTGGGCGGCCCGGTCCAGTCCCTCCTCACCGGTGCGGGCCACCACCACGTCGTAGCCCCGGGCGGTGAGGCTGATCGACAGGGCCCGCACCAGAGCGACGTCGTCGTCGATGACCAGGACCCGCGAACCGGCCTCGCGCGTGGGACCCGTCCCGTCGGTCGTCCCCGGGAGTGTCACGTCGGCACCCCGGAGGGAGCGCCGGCCTCCGGATCGGACCCGGGTACCTCCGCCGGATCGCCGGCCACGCCGTCGGGGTGCAACGGGACCACCTCGGCCTGGTGGGCCACCGGCAACCGCACCACCATGGTGCAACCGCCCCCGGGGGTGTCCTCGAGATCGAGGTCGCCGCCCACCGCCCGGACGAACCCCCGGGCCACGGCCAGGCCCAGGCCCACCCCGGTGCCGTTCTCCGAATCGCCCAGGCGCTGGAAGGGCTGGAAGACCGTGTCCCGGTCACGGCGGGGGATCCCCGGGCCCTGGTCGATGACCCGGATGTCCACCCGGCCGGCCACCGGGCCGGCCTCGACCCGCAGCCCGCGGCCCCCGGCGTGGTTGAGGGCGTTGTCGATGAGGTTGGCCACGGCCCGCTCCACCAGCACCGGGTCGGTGTGGACCCGGGGCAGGCCGGTCGGGATGGTGACGACCACCGGCTCGCCCCGGGGTCCCAGGCTCTCCACCGCCTCGACCACCAGCTCGCCCACGTCGGCCGACTCGGCCAGCACCTCCATGGAGTCCGTCTGCAGCCGGCTCATGTCGAGGAGGTTCTCCACCAGGCTGTTCAGGCGGTCGGACTCGTCGTCGATGGTCTGGAGGAGCAGGCGGGTCTCCTCGGGCCCGAACTCCAGCTGGTCGGAGAGGAGGCTCGACGCCGCCGCCTTGATCGACGACAGCGGGGTCCGCAGGTCGTGGCTGACCGCGGCCAACAGGGCGGAGCGGAGCTGGTTGGCCCGGGCCAGCGACTCGGCCTCGGCCGCCTCGGCGTGGAGCCGGTCGCTCTCGAGGGCCGACGCCAGCTGGGCCACGAAGACGGTCAGCATGTCGCGGTCCTCGGCCGTGAGCCCGGGCCCCCGGATGGCCAGCTCCTCGCGCTCGGTCAGCGGCAGGACGACCGACGCCTCCTCGGGGGACCGGGGGGGGATCCGACCGGCCGACACCATGGTCGTCCAGGCGGCCGATCCGGTCCGCTCCCCGCCCGAGGCCAGGTCCCCGGTGACGGCCCGCAACACCGCCGCGCCGTCGAGGCGGAAGGCCAGCAGCAGCTCGTCCAGCAGCTCGGGGAGGGGGTTGCCCTCCGGGGCCACCATGCGGCCGGCCACCCGGGCCAGGATCCGGGCGTCGGCCCGGGCCTGCAGGGCGCTGGCCGTCCGGCGGGCCGACAGGTCGACCAGCACGCTGATGACCCCGGCGGTCACCAGGAAGATGAACAGGGCCAGGATGTCCCGGGTGTCGGCGATGGTGAAGGTGTGGACCGGTGGGGCGAAGTAGTAATTGGACAGCAGAAAGCCCGCCACGGCGCCGAGCATGGCCGGCCAGACGCCGCCGGTGGCCGCCACCACGATGGTCAGCAACAGGTAGGAGCTGAGCGCGCTGGAGAGGTCGGCGTGGGCCACCCCCCGGGTCAGCAGGACGGTGAGCAGCGGGAACCCGACCACCCCGATGATCAGGGCGGCCACCCGACGGCGGACCGACAACGGCGACAGCAGGGTGAACCGACCCCGCCGGGGAGGGGGCTGGTCGGCGGCGTGCTCGCCCCCCTCGCCCCGGGACTCGGCGTCGGAGGCCGCGTCGGTGGCGATGACGTGGACGTCGAGCGCCCCGCCGGCGGCCCGGATCACCGTGTTGATGATCGAGCCGCGGACGAACTCGGTGAGGCGGCTGCGGTGGGAGGCCCCGAGCACCAGCTGGGTGGCGTTCTCCGCCCGGGCCACCTGGACCAACGACCGGGCCACCTCGGTGCCCACCACCTCGACGTAGCGCCCCCCGAGGTCGTCGAGCAGGGCCCGGTTCTGGGTCAGCCCGTCGGTCCCCGAACCGGACAGCCCGTCGTCGGTGCGCACGTGGACGGCGATCAGCTCGGCCTTGGTCCGCATGGCCATGCGGGCCGCCCGGCGGATGAGCACGGCGTTGCCCGGAGCCCCGGTCAGCGACACCACCACGCGCTCCCGGGTCTCCCACGGCCCGGCGATGTTGTGGCGCTCCCGGTAGCTGGACAGTTCTTCGTCGACCCGGTCGGCCACCCACAGCAGGGCCAGCTCCCGCAGTGCCGTCAGGTTGCCCGTGCGGAAGTAGTTGCTGAGGGCGGCGTCGATCCGCTCGGGCGGGTACACGTTGCCGTGGGCCAGGCGACGCTGGAGCGCCTCGGGCGCCATGTCCACCAGTTCCAGCTGGTCGGCGGCCCGCACCACCCGGTCGGGCACCGTCTCGTGCTGGGTGATGCCGGTGATCCGTTCCACCACGTCGTTCAGCGACTCGAGGTGCTGCAGGTTCACCGTGGAGATGACGTTGATCCCGTTGTCGAGCAGCTCCTGCACGTCCTGCCACCGCTTGGCGTGCGCCGACCCCGGCACGTTGGAATGGGCCAGCTCGTCCACCAGGACCAGCTCGGGATGGCGTTCGATCAGGCCCTCGAGGTCCATCTCCTCGAACGTCTGGCCCCGGTAGGTGACGGTACGTCGGGGGAAGATGGGGAGGTCGCGGATCTGGGCGTCGGTCTGGGGCCGTCCGTGCTCCTCGACCCAGCCGATGACCACGTCGGTGCCGCGCTCCTTGCGCCGCCACCCCTCGTTCAACATGGCGTAGGTCTTCCCCACCCCCGGGGCGGCCCCGAGGTACAGCCGCAGCCTGCCTCTGGCCATGTCCCTCTACTCCCGTGCCGTCTGCCGCCGCACCCCGACTAGTGCTGCGCCTGATAGGTGTCCAGGGCGATGTTCAGGGTCAGGACGTTGACCCCGGGGTCGCCGAACAGTCCCAGGCTACGCCCTGTGGTGTTGGCCCCCACCAGTCGGAGCACGGTCGACAGCGGCAGGTCCCGGGCCCGGGCCACCGTGGGTGCCTGGAGCTCGGCGTTGGCGATGGAGATATCGGGGTCGAGACCCGAGCCCGACGCGGTCACGGCGTCGACGGGCACCTCGTAGGTCGGGCTGAGCCCGAACTCCTGGCGGTAGGCGATGGCCCGCTCGGGGACCGTGTCGGGGTCGCAGACGTAGCTGCCGTCGGAGTTCCGGGCCAGCTTCTGGCCTGCCGACGGTGAGACCACCGGAGCCGCCGCCGAGGTGGTGTCCACCGGCACGCAGAAGGGGTCGGACGCGGTGGCGTAGGGGTTGGTGGGCAGCGGCTTCCCGTTGGGGCCGACCGGGGTGCTGACACCCGGGATGAAGCCGATGAGCAACGGGTTGGACGGGCCCAGGTTGGAGGACTCGCCGACGGTGATGTTGTCGGTGGATGCGTTGGTCACGGCCTCCGACGGCCGGGACTGGAAGTACTTGGCCACGGGGTCTCCCTTGGCGTCGGTGAAGCTCTGGCCGATGAGTGACGAGCCCACCACCTTCCCGTGCTCGGTGACGTAGGACCCGTTGGCCTGGTGGCTGAAGGCCGCCTGGCCGATGACGGTCACGAGGAGCGAGTAGCCGAGCCCGAAGACCACGGTGGTCACGATGATCATGGCGACGGAGGTGAGCAGTTGTCTACGCATTACTTGACTCCCAACGCGGTGATGACGACGTCGATGGCCTTGATCCCGAAGAACGGGATGATGAAGCCACCCAGGCCGTAGATGAGGAGATTGCGGCGCAGCACCGAGGCGGCACTGGCCGCCCGGAACTTCACCCCCCGGAGGGCCAGCGGGATCAACGCCACGATGATGAGGGCGTTGAAGATCACCGCCGAGAGGATGGCCGAGTGCGGCGACGAGAGGTGCATGATGTTGAGGCTCTTCAACGCCGGGAAGACCCCCACGAACATGGCCGGGATGATGGCGAAGAACTTGGCCACGTCGTTGGTGATGGAGAAGGTGGTGAGCGAGCCCCGGGTGATGAGCAGCTGCTTGCCGATCTCCACGATGTCGATGAGCTTGGTCGGGGTGGAGTCGAGGTCCACCATGTTGCCGGCCTCCTTGGCGGCCTGGGTCCCCGAGTTCATGGCCACCCCGACGTCGGCCTGGGCCAGGGCCGGGGCGTCATTGGTGCCGTCACCGGTCATGGCCACCAGGTGGCCACCGGACTGCTCCTTCTTGATGAGGGCCATCTTGTCCTCGGGGGTGGCCTCGGCCAGGAAGTCGTCGACCCCGGCCTCGGCGGCGATGGCCGCCGCGGTCAACGGGTTGTCGCCGGTGATCATCACCGTGCGGATGCCCATCTTGCGCATCTCCACGAACTTCTCGGCGATGCCCGGCTTCACCACGTCCTTCAGGTGGATGACCCCGAGGATGCGGGGTCCGTCGGCCACCACCAACGGTGTCCCACCGCCCTTGGAGATGGTCTCCACCACCGGGGCCAGCTCGGCCGGCGCCGTCCCGCCCTGGGCCTCGACCCACTTGCGGACGGAGTCGGTGGCCCCCTTGCGGATGGAGCGGCCGTCGATGTCCAGGCCGCTCATGCGGGTCTGGGCCGTGAAGGGCACCAGCTCCCCCCCGGTGGCCTCGGGCTCCACCTGCCCGTAGTCGGACTCGGCCAGCTCCACGATGGACCGCCCCTCGGGTGTCTCATCGGCCAGGCTGGACAGCAGGGCCGCCCCGGCCAGCTCGTCCTGCTCGACGCCGGGCATGGGCACGAACACCGAGGCCCGGCGGTTGCCGAAGGTGATCGTGCCCGTCTTGTCGAGGAGGAGGGTGGAGACATCACCGGCCGCCTCGACGGCCCGGCCCGACATGGCCAGCACGTTGCGTTGGACCAGCCGGTCCATGCCGGCGATGCCGATGGCCGACAGCAGGGCGCCGATGGTGGTGGGGATCAGGCACACCAGCAGAGCCACCAGCACGATGATCGACTGCGGGGCGCCCGAGTAGATGGAGAAGGGCTGCAGCGACACCACGGTGAACATGAAGACGATGGTGAGGCCGGCCAGCAGGATGTCCAGGGCGATCTCGTTGGGTGTCTTCTGACGGCTGGCCCCCTCGACCAGGGCGATCATCCGGTCGAGGAAGGTCTCGCCCGGCTTGGAGGAGATCCGCACCACGATGCGGTCGGACAGCACCCGGGTGCCGCCGGTGACCGACGAGCGGTCGCCGCCCGACTCGCGGATCACCGGGGCCGACTCGCCGGTGATGGCCGACTCGTCGACGGTGGCGATGCCCTCGACGATCTCGCCGTCCCCGGGGATCAGCTGCCCCGGAGTCACCACGCACAGGTCACCCAGCTGCAGCTGACTGGACGCCACCTCCTCCACGTCCTCGCCCCGCAGGACGTAGGCCACGGTCTCGGCCCGGGTCTTCCGGAGCGTCTCGGCCTGGGCCTTGCCCCGGCCCTCGGCCACGGCCTCGGCGAAGTTGGCGAACAGCACGGTGAACCACAGCCAGACCACCACGCTCAGGGCGAAGACGTTCTCCGAGGACGAGGACGACCCGAAATCCCGGATCAGGTAGAAGGTGGTGAGCACGCTGCCCAGCTCCACCACGAACATCACCGGATTGGCGATCATGTGGCGGGGGCTCAACTTGATGACGGAGTCGACCAGGGCCCGGCGGACGATCTCGCCGCTGAACATGGACGACCGCTTCGTGGCGCGGCCCGGGGCCGGGTCCGCGGCCTCGGGGGCCTCGGCCGTCTCGACTGCGGTTGGGGGACTCATCACGGGCTCCTTTTCAGAACTTTCCGGCGAGATGCTCGACGAACGGTCCGAGGGCCAGCACGGGGAAGTACGTCAGGCCGACGATGATGACGGTGACGCCGGCCAACAACAGCGAGAACAGTGGCGTGCCGGTCGGGAAGGTGCCCGAGGTCACGGGTACCCGTTGCTTGCGGCCCAACGACCCACCCACGGCCAGGGCCGGCACCATCAGGGCGAACCGCCCGATCAGCATGCAGATCCCGAGGGTGGTGTTGTACCAGTCGGTGTTGCCGTTGAGCCCGGCGAAGGCCGAGCCGTTGTTGTTCGACGCCGAGGCGAAGGCGTAGGTCACCTCGGTGAGCCCGTGGGGGCCCGGGTTCTCGATCGAGGCCAGGGACGAGTGCATCACCACCGAGATGGCCGTGAAGGTCAGCACGGCGAACGGCACCATCAACAGGTAGAGGACCACCAGCTTCATCTCGGCGGCCTGGACCTTCTTCCCCAGGTACTCCGGGGTCCGCCCCACCATCAACCCGGCGATGAACACGGCCAGCAGGGCCAGGATGAGCATGCCGTAGATGCCGGCCCCGTCACCGCCCGGGCTGACCTCACCCAACATGATGTTGAAGAGCAGTACCCCGCCACCCAGTGGCGTGAAGCTGTCGTTGGCCGCGTCGATGGAGCCCGTCGACGTGCCCGTCGACGAGGAGTTGAAGAGCGCGCTCAGGATGGGGCCGTTGCGGATCTCCTTCCCCTCCATGTTGCCGCCCGGCGAGGTGGCGCTCACCGTCTGGGAGACGCCGGCCTGGGAGATGTGGACGTTGCCGTGGGCCTCGAGCGGCATCACCAGCAGTGCGGCGATGAGCCACAGGGAGAACATGGCGCCCAGGACGGCCAGGCCCTGCTTGCGGTCCTTGGCCATCTTGCCGAAGGTCCAGCACAGAGCGAAGGGGATGCACAGCAGCAGCCAGTTGGACAGCAGGTTGGTGAGTCCGGTGGGGTTCTCGTAGGGATGGGCGGCGTTGACGTTGAGATAGCCGCCGCCGTTGGTCCCGAGCTGCTTGATGGCCTCCTGCGAAGCGATCGGTCCACCGGGGATGTTCTGGGTCTGCCCGGTCAGCCCGGTGACCAGGTGGGCGGCGTGCAGGCTCTGCTCGGCCCCCTGGGCGATGAAGATGATGGCCGCGATGACCGAGATGGGGAAGAGCACCCGGGTGATGATGCGGACCAGGTCCACCCAGAAGTTCCCCAACGTGTTCGACCGGTTGCGGGTGAGGCCCCGGATCAGGGCCACGGCCACGGCGATGCCGGCCGCCGCCGAGGTGAACATCTCGGTCACCAGCCCGGCCATCTGGGTGAACTGGGACATGGTGTCCTCACCGGCGTAGTTCTGCCAGTTGGTGTTGGTGAGGAAGCTGGCCGCCGTGTTGAACGAGATGCCCGGCGACACCGTCGACAGGTGGTCGGGGTTCACGGGGAGGAAGGTCTGGAGACGCTGGATGCCGTAGAGCACGAGCATCGAGACCATGGAGAAGGCCAGCACGGAGATGGCGTAGACCGTCCACCGCTGCTCGCCCTCGGCGTTCACCCCGGTGATGCGGTAGACGAGGCGCTCCACGGGCAGGAGGACCCGGTCGCCCGGGGCCTTCTTGTTCGAGAAGACCGTGGCCATGTACGACCCCAGCAGCGGCGTCGAAATGGCCAGCAGGACGACGAGGATGACCACCTCGATGACGTTCTGGGACATGTCAGAGCTTCTCGGGGGCGACGAGGGCGTAGACCAGGTAGGCCGTGACCAGCACGGCCAGGATCAGACCGACCAGGTTGTCGTAGGACTTCATCATGCCGGTACCTCCTCAGGGGTCTCGGACGGCGTTCCGGTGACGTTGCCGTTGCCGTTGCCGTCGCCCTCGTTGCCGGCGTCGGCGTCGGCGTCGGGGAGGACGTCGATGACGTCGTCCTTGCCGACCACCCGTTCGCACAGGCGGACGAACCCGACCATCAGTGCGAAGAACGCCACGGTGACGGCGATGTAGAGGACGTCAACCACGGGGGCCTCGCAGTCGTGGGTCGGTGGTGGTGTGCATGTCGCCGGACCGTCCTTTCATGACCGGGGGGCGGGGTGGAGATCGTCGGCGGCGATGGCCGCGCCGACCTGGTCGGCCACGGCCACGGCCACCTGCAGGCGGTGGCGGGTGACCGGGTGACCGGGCGTCGGGGTGAGGGCGAAGTGGCCGAGCAGCCAGCCGCCGCCCCGCACCGGGAGGTCGGCCCCGCGGGCGGGCAGGCCGAGGTCGGCCGTGGACCACTGTTCGGCGCCGACCGTCAGGTCGCCGTCAGGGGACACCCGGGCCGCCAGGTGGGGGTCGATGCGGCTGAACGAGCACTCCCGCAGGTCCAGCAGCTCGGACAGGACGTCGACCGCCGCACTGATGACCAGGTCGGGGTCGGCGCCCGAGGCGGCCAGCTCGGTGATGGCGTGGATCAGTTCGACCTCGCCGCGGACGGTGGCGGCGGCGTCACGGTGACGGCGGCCCCGGGCGGCCAGCTCACCCACGGCCAGGCCCACCACCAGGAGGAGGACCTCGGTGATGAGGTCCTGGTGCCGGGTGATCCGGAACGAGTTGTAGGGGCGGGTGAGGAAGAAGTCGAACGACAGGGCCGACACCACGGCGGCCACCACGGCGGCGAACCGCCGGCCCGTCGAGGCCACGGCCACGATGACCACCACCAGGATGAGGGCGTTGTCGGCCGTGTCCAGGCTGCCCCGCCAGGGCGTCAGGGCCAGGGCCACGACGATCGGGCCGGCCACGGCGACCAGAAGCGCCAGGACGTCGGGGTGCAGGCCGAGGACCCGCCGCCCCGGCGCGGCCGGTCGGCCGGCGGACTGCCGGTCGTGTCGCGGAGCTCGGGGGTCGGTAGGTGGCACAGGATCACCGTGACAGAGCCCCGGGGGGACGGCCAGGGCTTTTCGCCACTCTTTACGCGCCCTACCTGGAATTTCACGCGGCCTTTACGCCGGAGCCCGCGGACCGGCCGGGACCTCCGGCTCTTCCGTCGGCGGGGAGCCGGACCTACCATGACCAGCATCGGACCCGCTCGATCACCTTCCGGCACGGACCGCCCCCCGTCGGGCACCGGACCGTTCCGCCCGGTGGTCCCCATGCTCGGCGTCGCCGCGGCGGTGGTCTACGCCTGGTGGGCCACCGGACAGCTGCCCTTCACCGCCGCGGCCACGGTGGCCGTGGGGATCCCCGTGGCCGGACTGGTCGCCCTGGCCGTGGTCCGACGTCCCACCGGCACCGGCGGCCGGGAGCCCCTCAGGCCGGGTGCGGTGCTCCCCTGGGCCGGGCTGCTGGCCGCGGCCGTGGTGCTCGAGATCGTGGGCCTGGCCCTCGGGGGCCGGTCGTCCGGCGTCCCCACCCTCTCCACCGTGGTCGACCACGCCCTGACCTGGCACGCCTCCCGCTGGGCCCTGTTCTGCGCCTGGTTGGCCGCAGGCGCCGCCCCCCTCGTGTCCCCGGTCCTCCACCGGCGGGACGGGGTGGCCTGACGTGGCCGTCACCGTCGTGTGGCTGGCCCTGATGGCCGCCGCCGTGGCCTGGGAGGTGGCCTGCCGGCGGTCGGGCGGACGGTGGGCCGACCTGGCGGCCGTGGCCGCACGGCTGTGGTCCCGGGTACCGGGCCGCATCGTGCTGGTCGCCCTGTGGGCCTTCGTGGGATGGCACGTGTTCGCCCGCTACACGCTGACCGGTTGAGCGGATGCTGGCCACCATCTCCCCTGTCGCCTACTGGACGTCGGTGATCATCGGCGCCCTGGCCTGCGTGGCCCTGTGCCTGGCCGCCCGGAGGCACCCCGGACCCTGGACCGTGGCGATGGCCCGGGTCGTCGGCCTGGTGCTGGCCGCCGACGCCGTCAGCTACTCGGTGGGCCTGGCCGTGTCCGGAACGTGGTCGGCCCGGACGTCCCTGCCCCTGGCCCTCTGCGACATGGGGGTGGTGGTGGCCGCCGTGGCCTGCTGGTGGCGGGTACCGCTGCTGGTCGAGATCACGTGGTTCTGGGGGATGGCCGGCACGATGCAGGGGGTCCTGACCCCCGACCTCGACGTGGGCTTCCCCCACCTGGTGTTCTTCCAGTACGTGGCCGGCCACCTGGGCATCGTCACCGCCGCCCTCTTCCTGGTGGTGGGGATGCGGATCGAGCCCCGCCGGGGGGCCGTGCTACGGGTGTTCGCCATCACCGCGGCCTACTCCCTGGTCGTCGGCATCGTCGACGCCGCCACCGGGGCCGACTACATGTACTTCCGGAAGCCACCGGGCGAGTGGACCCTGTTACGGCTCCTCGGGCCGTGGCCGTGGTACATCCTGAGCGAGGCGGTGGTGGCCCTCGTGGTCTTCACCCTGCTCGACCTGCCGTTCCGGCCGGGGCGCCGGCGGGCCGCGGCGGAGGCGGCGGGGGCCGGGGCCGCGGCCGGGGCCGCGGCGGGACAGGACGCCGGCGACGGCACCCGACCGACGGAACGGACCACGACACCATGACGGCGACCCCCGACCCGCGGCCGGGCACGGCACCGGCGCCCCACCTCCACCGGTGGACCGACCGGCGGGTCCTCGGCGTGGCCCTGGCCGCCTTCGCCGCGGGGTTCGGCCAGTTCGGGGTGATCGCCGCGCTGGGTGACGTGGCCCGGCACTTCGGCCAGATCGTGCCCGGGTCGTCCATCACCGACCAGGCCGGGCTGTCGGGGACCGAGCTGGGGATCGGGCTGGCCGTCATCCGTCTGGCCTCCCTGGCCAGCCTGCCGCTGATCGGGCTGGCCGACCGCTACGGGCGGCGCACCATGCTCCTCGGCTCCCTGACCCTGGGGCTGGCCATGACCGTGGCCGCGGCGGCCAGCCCCGGCTACTGGTGGTTCGTGGCCATCTTCGCCCTGGGGCGGCCCATGCTGTCGACCACCAACGCCCTGGCCGAGGTGGCCGCGGCCGAGCAGACCGGTGCGAAGGACCGGACCTCCGCCGTCGCCCTCACCGCCGCCGGCTACGGGCTCGGGGCCGGGTGCATCGCCGAGATCCACAGCCTGGCCTCGGGGGCACTGGGGTTCCGGGGCACGTTCCTCCTGGCCGCCGTCCCCCTGGCCGCCGTGCCCGTCCTGCGCCGGTGGATCGTGGAACCCGACCGGTTCACCATCGCCGCCGTCGAGCCCGACCACCCGCTCCCCGTGCTCGGGGCCGTCGGCCCCCGGTACCGGCGCCGGCTGGTGGTGATCGCCTCGGTGGGCTTCGCCGTGGCCGTGATCAGCGGGCCGGCCACCAGCTTCGTGTTCCTCTACGCCCAGAACGTGCAGCACCAGCACGGGTACGTGACCGCCGCCATGGTGGTCGGGGCCGGCCTCGGCGGGCTCGGCGGCCTGCTCGCCGGGCGGTGGCTGGCCGACCGCGTCGGCCGGCGGCCCGCCGGCGCGCTGGGCCTGGTCGGGCTGGCCGTCTTCGGCACCCTCACCTACCTCGGGTCGGGCCCCGAGCTGATCGTGGGCTACATCCTCGGCGTCACCTCCGGCTCGGTGCTGGCCCCGGCGGCCGGTGCGCTGCTGACCGAGCTCTTCCCCACCTCGGTCCGGGCGTCGGTGGCCGGGTGGTGGGTGGCGGCCAGCGTCATCGGGGCGGGGGTCGGCCTGGTGGTCTTCGGCGCCGTGGCCGACGTGGGCGACCGGTTCGGCGTGGCCGCCGCCGCCACGTTCCTCCCCGTGTCCCTGGCCGCGCTGCTGTTCCTGCTGCTGCCCGAGACCCGGGGGACGGAGCCCGAGGACCTCTGGCCGTCGGCGACCTGACCGGGACCGCGCTCAGGCCGACGGGGCGGGGCGGGACCCGGCCCGGACGATCCGCCACATTCCCGCCCCGGCCACCGTGGCCAGCGCACCCGCCGACCAGTACCGGTGCCCGTTCATCCCACCACCCCCGGCACCGGGCCGAGGCGTGCCGATACGACGGCGGCCGCCCGGCCGTCAGCCCCCGACCAGCCTCCCGAGGGCCCGGGCGTGCCACGTCGGGTGCCCGGACCGCTCCTCGGCCCGGTCGGCCCGTTCCGACAACAGGAGCCCGGCGTTGATACCGGCGTAGCGCAGGGGCTCGGGCTCCCACCGGGGCGAACGGTGGCCCACCCACGGCAGGGTGGTGAGCTCGCTCGGGCGGTCGAGGATCAGGTCGCGCAGGGTCCGGGCGGCCAGGTTGGTGGTCGAGACACCGTCGCCCACGTAGCCCCCGGCCCAGGCCAGCCCGGTCGACCGGTCGAGCCCCACCGAGGAGAACCAGTCGCGGGGGACACCGAGCGGACCACCCCACCGGTGGGTGACCGCCGCACCCTCCAGGGCCGGAAACAGCTCCACCAGCGTGCGGGCCAACGCCGCGTGGACCCCGGGCTCGTCCTCGAAGGCCGGGTCCACGGCCGAGCCGAAGTGGTAGGGGGCTCCCCGCCCGCCGAAGGCGATCCGGTCGTCCGCCGTGCGCTGCCCGTAGATGATGAGGTGGCGGTGGTCGGCGAAGGTCTCCCGCCGGGCCAGGCCCACCTCGTCGAAGAACGACGCCGGCAGGGGCTCGGTGGCGATCATCAGCGAGTAGACGGGGACCAGGGTACGGGCCTCGCCGGCCAGCGACGGGGTGTACCCCTCGGTGGCCCGCACCACGATCCCGGCCCGGACCGTGCCCCGGTCGGTCTCCACGTGACGGGTCCGGACGGCGCGGACGGCGGTCTGCTCGTAGATGGCCACCCCCCGGCGTTCGACGGCCGTGGCCAGGCCCCGCACCAGGCGGGCCGGGTCGAGGGCGGCGCAATGCGGGGTGAAGGAGCCCCCGAGCACCCCGGTGGCCCCCACCCGTTCGCGGGCCTCGGCCGCCGACAGCAGGACCAGGTCGTCCTCCCCCACACCGTCGGCCCGGGCCTCGTCGACCTCGTCCAGGGTCCGGGCCAGCTGAGCCGGGGTCCGGGCCAGCCGCACCGTCCCCCCCTTGGCGAAGCTGCACCCGATCCCCTCGGCGGCGGCCATCCGTCCCACCTCGTCCACCGACTCCTGCATGGCCGACCGCATGGCCGACGCCGCCGCCGGGCCGTGGTCCCGGGCGATCCGGCGGTCGGAGGCGGCGAACAGGGCCGAGCACCAGCCGCCGTTGCGTCCCGAGGCACCGAACCCGCAGACGTCCCGTTCGAGGACGGCGATGCGCAGGTCCGGATCGGCGTCGGCCAGGTAGAGGGCGGTCCACAGACCGGTGAACCCCCCGCCCACCACCGCCACGTCGACGTCCAGGCTGCCGGGGAGCGGCGGACGGACGGCGACCTCCCCGGGCAGGCCGTCCCACCACAGCGAGAGCGACCGGTAGCGCGCTCCCCCGGGGGAGCTCAGATCTGCTTCCACGCCGCGGTGAGCACGGTGCGCAGGGTCCCGACGATGACGTCGAACTCCTCCTCCCCGCAGATGAGCGGCGGGGCCAGCTGGACCACCGGGTCACCCCGGTCGTCGGCCCGGCAGATGAGACCGGCCTCGTAGAGGGCACCCGAGAGGAACCCCCGGAGCAGCCGCTCGCTCTCGTCGTCGTCGAACGTCTCCCGGGTGTCCTTGTCCTTCACCAGCTCGATGCCGTAGAAGAAGCCGGCCCCGCGGATGTCCCCCACGATGGGCAGGTCGCCGAGCGTCTCCAGGGCGGCCCGGAACACCGGTTCGTTCTTCTGCACGTGCTCGAGGAGGTGCTCCTTCTCGAAGACGTCGATGTTGGCCAGGGCCACGGCCGAGCTGACCGGGTGGCCACCGAACGTGATCCCGTGGAGGAAGGTGTTCTCCCCGTGGAGGAAGGGCTCCACCAGGCGGTCGCTCACGGCCATGGCCCCGAGCGGTGAGTACCCGCTGGTCAGGCCCTTGGCCATGGTGATGATGTCGGGCTGGTAGCCGTAGCGCTCGGCGCCGAACCACGAACCCAGCCGGCCGAAGGCACAGATGACCTCGTCGGAGACGAGCAGGACACCGTAGCGGTCGCAGATCTCCCGTACCCGACGGAAGTACCCCGGGGGCGGCGGGAAGCAACCCCCGGCGTTCTGGACCGGCTCGAGGAAGACCGCGGCGACCGTCTCGGGCCCCTCGATGAGGATGGCCTGCTCGATGGCGTCGGCCGCCCACTGCCCGAAGGCCTCGAGGTCGTCGGCGAAGTACCTGGCCCGGTAGAAGTTGGTGTTGGGGACCTTGACGGCCCCGGGGACCAGGGGCTCGAAGGCCGTCTTGATGTCGACCAGGCCGGTCACCGACAGCGCCCCCATCGTCGCCCCGTGGTAGGCGATGTCCCGGCTGATGACCTTGGTGCGGTCGGGTTGGCCGGTCACCCCGAAGTACTGGCGGGCCAGCTTGAAGGCCGACTCCACAGCCTCGGAGCCCCCGGTGGTGAAGAAGATCCGGTTGAGGTCGCCGGGGGTGAGCCCGGCCAGGCGGTCGGCCAGCTCCACGGCCCGGGGATGGGCGTAGCTCCAGACCGGAAAGTAGGCCAGCTGGCCGGCCTGGCGGGCCGCGGCGTCCACCAGCTCGGTGCGTCCGTGGCCCACCTGGGTGGTGAACAGCCCCGACAGGCCGTCGAGGTAGCGCTTGCCGTTGTGGTCCCATACGTAGGCACCCTCGCCCCGGACGATCATCGGCACCTCGTGCCCGGTCTCGGAGGAGAGCCGGGTGAAGTGCATCCACAGGTTGCGGTGGGCGCCCAGCTGCAGCGCCTCGTTGGACAGTTCGGTCATCGGGTCCCCCACGTGTAGGTCTGCTTGGCCAGCTTCAGGTACATGAACGTCTCGGTGTCCCGCACCCCGGGGATGCGGCGGATCACGCCGTTCAGGAGGTCGAGGATCGAGTTCTCGTCCTCGCACACCAGCTCCACCAGGATGTCGAAGGAGCCCGCGCACATCACCACGTAGTCGATGTCGTCCACCGCGGCCAGGCGGTCGGCCACCTGACGGACGTCGCCCTCGATGCGGATGCCCACCATGGCCTGACTGCGGAACCCCACCTGGAGCGGATCGGTCACGGCCACGATCTGCACCACACCGGACTCGCGCAGCTTCTGGACCCGCTGACGGACGGCGGCCTCCGACAGTCCGACGGCCTCGGCGATGGCCGCGTAGGGACGGCGGCCGTCTTGCTGGAGCTCCTCGATGATGGCCCGGTTGATGTCGTCGAGGGCCGGGCCCGCCGGACCGTGGGCAGCCACGGCGCTCACCGTCGGCCCGCCCGCGTCCGCGACTGCGTCAGCGCCCGACCGGCGTGCGTCCTGATCGTCCACGGGTGTCCCAGCAGTGGGGTCACGCAACCTCCCTCGTAGCAGTAAGCACCGAAGTTCGGCCCCCTGTCAAGCGTTTCCGTTGCGAAACACAATGGTAACAACGATATCCCTTGTTTCCGACGCCATTTTCCGTCACGATGTCCGTACTGGTCCCGGGGGGCGATCGGCGCACTGCTTCCGCCCCCACCCGCACGACGGAGGAATGCGTGAGCCCCGAGCAGACCGAGCCCGACCGCACAGGACGGCGGCAGCTGTCGAACTTCGTCGGCGGGGAGCACGTGGCCGCGAGGTCCGGGCACACCGCACCACTGGTCGACCCGAGCACCGGGGAGGTCTTCGCCGACGCACCGGTCTCGGGGCCCGAGGACGTCGACGCGGCGTTCGCCTCGGCCGCCGCGGCGTTCCCCGGATGGCGGGACGCCACGCCGTCCGAGCGCAGCCTGGCCCTGCTGCGGATCGCCGACAGCATCGAGTCCCGGGCCGACGACCTGGTGGCCGAGGAGAGCCTCAACACCGGCAAGCCGGTGGCCGTCACCCTGGCCGAGGAACTCCCCCAGGTGGTGGACCAGATCCGGTTCTTCGCCGGGGCGGCCCGACTACTCGAAGGGACCTCGGCCGGCGAGTACCTGGCCGGACACACCTCGTTCATCCGCCGGGAGCCGATCGGCGTGTGCGCCGCCGTGACCCCGTGGAACTATCCGCTGATGATGGCCGTGTGGAAGTGGGCCCCGGCCCTGGCCGCCGGCAACACCATGGTGCTGAAGCCGTCCGACACCACTCCGGTCTCGTCGCTCCTCATGGCCGAGATCATGGCCGAGCACCTCCCCGCCGGCGTGCTCAACGTGGTCTGCGGCGACCGCGACACCGGGCACCTCCTGGCCTCGCACCCGACGCCGGCCATGGTGTCGATCACCGGCAGCGTCCGGGCCGGCCGGGAGGTGGCCGGAACCGCGGCGCTCGACCTGAAGCGGGTCCACCTCGAGCTCGGAGGAAAGGCCCCCGTGGTGGTGTTCGACGACGCCGACCTGGAGCTGGCCGCCCAGACGATCGCCATGGCCGGCACGTTCAACGCCGGACAGGACTGCACGGCGGCCACCCGGGTCATCGCCGCCCCGGGCATCCACGACGACTTCGTCGCCGCCCTGGTGGAGCAGACGGCCGCCCAGACGGTCGGCGGCACCGACAACCCCGACGCCGACTACGGGCCGCTGAACAGCCGGGCCCAGCTGGACCGCCTGTCCGGTTTCTTCGACCGGCTGCCCGACCACGCCGAGGTGGCGACGGGTGGTTCGCACGTGGGCGACCGCGGCTTCTGCTTCGCCCCGACGGTGGTCACGGGTCTGGAGCAGACCGACGAGATGGTCCAGACCGAGCTCTTCGGCCCGGTGATCACCGTGCAGCGCTTCGCCGACGAGGCCCAGGCCGTCGAGTGGGCCAACGGGGTCGAGTACGGCCTGGCTTCCAGCGTGTGGACGAAGGACCACGGCCGGGCCATGCGCATGGCCAAGGCCCTGGACTTCGGGGCGGTGTGGATCAACACCCACATCGCCATCGTGGCCGAGATGCCCCACGGCGGGTTCAAGCACTCGGGCTACGGCAAGGACCTCTCGGCCTACGGGTTCGAGGACTACACCCGCATCAAGCACGTCATGAGCTACATCGAGTCGTGACGGTCGTACGTGCAGCCGCGCTGACGATCGTCGCACCGACGAGGGGAGCGCCCACATGAGCATCGGACTCGAGCCACCGCCCGGAGGTCCGCCGCCGTCGGTTCCACCCGAGGTGCCCGGCCCGTTCGGAGCGCCGGTGCCGCCGTCCGAAGAGGCGGCGACGCTCCGTGCCGACACGCTCAACCTCTTCGATTCGACCGCGGTGGCCGTCTCCTCGGTGGCGCCGGCCTACAGCCTCGCCGCCACACTCACCCTGCTCTTCGCCGCCGTGGCACTGGCCGGTCCCGCCGTGGTCATCGTCAGCTTCGTGCCCGTGCTCTTCATCGCCATCGCCTACTTCCACCTCAACCGGCGCGACCCCGACTGCGGGGCCTCCTACAGCTGGCTGTCGAAGCTCATCCACCCGGCCGTCGGCTGGTTCAACGGTTGGGTCCAGATCGCCGCCGGCATCCTCTTCTGCGTCTCCGCCCCGGTGCTGGCCGGAACCAACACGCTGGCCTTTATGCACTCGGTCGGTTGGATCAGCGCCAGCACGGCCGGCAGTGCCTGGCTGACCGCGGTGATCGGAGGACTGTGGCTGGCCCTCATCACCTTCATCTGTGTCTACGGCATCCGGTGGACGACCAACTTCCAGTGGGTCATGGTGATCATCGAGTACGTGGCGGTCATCGGCTTCTCGATCTGGGGCGTCGTGAAGGTGATCGTCAAGCACCCGGCGCACTCGCAGAGCTTCCACCTGTCCTGGGTGAACCCGCTGTCGATCCACGGCTACGAGGGGCTCGCCGGCGGCGCGGTGCTCGCCGTCTTCCTCTTCTGGGGGTGGGACACCGCGGCAAACCTCAACGAGGAATCGAAGAACGCCACCAAGACGCCGGGGCACGCCGGGATGATCGCCATGGTCCTGCTGCTCGTGATCTTCGTGCTCAACATCATCGCCGTGCAGATGCTGATCCCGGCGAGCGAGATCAGCAACCAGGGCTCGAACATCCTCTTCTACTACGGGCAGCAGGTCGGCGGGAACTGGGTCGGCTACATCATGATCATCGCCGTGCTCTCCTCCACCGTCGGGACCACCCAGACCACGCTGCTGCCCTCGGCCCGGATCTCCCTCTCCATGGCCAGGGACCGGGTGTTCCCCAAGCTCTTCGGCAGCATCCAGGGGAAGTTCCAGACCCCGGCACTCGGGACCGTCGTCCTGGCCTTCATCTCCCTGTTCGGGATCCTCCTCACCACCGGGTCGTCGTCGGTCAACCATGTCTTCGGCAATCTGATCAACAACATCGGCGTCCTGATCGCCTTCTACTACGGGGTGACCGGCCTCGCCTGCGCCTGGGCCTACCGCCGGGTGGCCTTCGTGAAGGGCAGCTTCTTCCTCACCGGCATCCTCTTCCCCCTCCTCGGAGGGGCCTTCCTGCTCTGGGTCGGCTACCAGGTGGTCAAGCAGGCGGGTTGGGGACCGTCGGCTCCGGTGCTCATCACCTTCGCCCTGGGGATCCCCCTGGTGATCGTGGCCCGGTACACGACCACGGGCGACTTCTTCAAGACGCGGGTGATCGCCTACACGTCGATCGAGGACGACGACCCCGTGGAACCGGAGCCCGAGGGGGCGACGCCGTGATCATCGGGGTGCCCACCGAGGTCAAGGACAACGAGTACCGGGTGGCGGTCACCCCCGCCGGGGTGCGCGAGCTGACCTCGGCCGGCCACACCGTCCTGCTGCAGGCCGGGGCGGGCGAGGGGTCGTCGATCGCCGACGCCGAGTACACGGCCACCGGTGCCACCCTGGTGGACACGGCCGCCGACGTGTGGACCGACGCCGAGATGGTCCTCAAGGTGAAAGAGCCCGTGGCCGAGGAGTACCCGCTCCTCGGGCTCCGACCGGGCCAGGTCCTCTTCACCTACCTGCACCTGGCCGCCTCGCGGCCCTGCACCGAGGCCCTGGTGGCCGCCGGCAACACGGCCGTCGCCTACGAGACGGTGCGCCTGGCCGACAATTCGCTCCCGCTCCTCACCCCCATGAGCGAGGTGGCCGGCCGGATGGCGCCGTTCATGGGCGCCCACCACCTGATGCGCCCCGGGGGCGGCCGCGGGGTGCTGGTGGCCGGGGTGCCCGGGGTACGGAGCGCCCGGGTGGTCATCCTCGGCGCCGGGGTGGCCGGCATGGCCGCGGCGACCCTCGCCGTGGGGATGCACGCCGACATCTACATCCTCGACCGGAACCTCGAGCGCCTCCGCCAGGTCGACCACTACTTCCGGGGCGCCCTGGAGACCGTGGCCTCCTCCACCCACGCCATCGAGGAGACCTGCATCGACGCCGACATCGTCATCGGGGCCGTGCTGGTCGTGGGGGCCAAGGCGCCCACGCTGGTCTCGGACGACCTGGTGGCGCAGATGCGTCCCGGCTCCGTCCTGGTCGACATCTCGGTGGACCAGGGGGGCTGCTTCGAGTCGACCCGTCCCACCACCCACTCGGACCCGACCTTCGAGGTCAACGGCTCGATCTTCTACTGCGTGGCCAACATGCCCGGTGCCGTGCCCCACTCCTCCACCCACGCCCTGGCCAACGCCACCCTCCCCTACGTGTCGGCCATCGCCGAGCATGGCTGGCGTGATGCCGCCCGGCTCGACCCGGCCCTGGCCGAAGGGGTCAACGTCACCACCGGCGCCGTGGTGTACAAGCCGGTGGCCGACGCCCACGGCATGACGTCGACCCCCCTCGCCGACATCCTCCACTGAGCACCGCGTGCCCGTCCCCCCGTCACGTCCCGGTCAGGCCGCGCCAGTCCACCGACCCCGGGGCCTGGCCCCCGGCCACCAGGTGGTCCGGTACGTCGATACCCGGACGGAGCTCCGGATCGGCGACCAGGTCGAGGCGGACCGTACGCACGGGGAGCTCCCCGGCCCACACGTCGAGCGCACCGTCGGGTCCGTCCCCGTCGTCCGGGGGACCGCGGCGGATCTTCACCGACGCCTCGTCGAGGGCCAGACGCAGCACGGTGGTGGCCGCCAGCTCCTTGGTCGACGGGCTGCGGACGTAGTCCCACTGCCCGGGGACGGCGTGCTCGCTGATGGCCTCGAGGCCGGCCAGCTTGGCCTCGCCGTCGAGCAGGTCGGGGGTGCCGTAGACCATGGCGCAGCGGTAGTTGACCGAGTGCTCGAACACCGAACGGGCCAGCACCAGGCCGTCGACGTGGGTCACCGTCACGCACACGGGGACCGGGACCTTGGCCGCCCGCAGGCTGCGGCTGGCCACCGAACCGTGGAGGAACAGGTCGTCGCCGCGGCGGCCGTAGCTGGTGGGCACCACCATCGGGTACCCGTCCACCACCAGTCCGAGGTGGCACACGAACCCGGCGTCGAGCACGGCGTGGAGCTCGGCGCGGGAGTGGGAGCCCTGTTCGGGGATCCGCCGGAGCCGGGTCCGCTCCGTCATCGTCAGTCCGTCGGCGCCATCGGGTGCGACCTCGTCCGTCATGGGTCGAGTGTGCCAGGTGGACGCCGCCCAGTCACGGGGAGCGTGCAACCATGAGGGAGATCGGCGCAGGCACGTCCGGCGGTGACCGCCGGCGGTCACCGGTGTTCGACCCGGCCACCGGGGAGCAGACGGCCGAGGTCCACCTGGCCACCGTCGACGACGTGGACCGGGCCGTGGCCACGGCCGCCGCGGCGGCCGACAGGTGGCGGGACACCTCGCTCGGGACCCGGGCCCGCATCCTGTTCGCCTTCCGCCAGCTGGCCGACCGGCACCGCGACGACCTGGCCCGCCTGGTGACGGCGGAGCACGGCAAGGTGCTCGACGACGCCCGGGGCGAGGTGGCCCGGGGGATCGAGGTCGTCGAGTTCGCCTGCGGGATCCCCCACCTGCTGAAGGGGGAGTTCTCCGAGGACGTCGCCACCGGGGTGGACGTCTCGTCGGTCCGTCAGCCCCTCGGGGTGGTGGCCGGGATCACCCCGTTCAATTTCCCCGTGATGGTCCCCCTGTGGATGTACCCGATCGCCATCGCCTGCGGCAACGCCTTCGTGCTCAAGCCGTCGGAGCGGGACCCCTCGCCCTCGGACCTGGTGGCCGGGCTGTGGCACGACGCCGGCCTGCCCGACGGTGTCTTCACCGTGGTCCACGGCGACCGGGAGGCCGTGGACGCCCTGGTCGACCACCCTGGCGTGGCCGGCGTGTCGTTCGTGGGCTCCACCCCGGTGGCCCGGCACGTCTACGAGCGGGGCACGGCGGCGGGCAAGCGGGTCCAGGCCCTGGGCGGGGCCAAGAACCACGCCGTGGTGCTGGAGGACGCCGACCTCGACTCGACGGCCGAGGCCCTGATCGGTGCCGGCTTCGGCTCGGCCGGGGAGCGGTGCATGGCCGTCTCCGCCGTCGTCGTGGTGGGCCGGGGCGACCGGCTGGTGGCCGAGCTGGGCCGCCGGGCGGCGGCGATCACCACCGGCCCGGGGACCGACCCGGCCTCCGACATGGGGCCGCTCATCACCGCGGCCCACCGCGACCGGGTGGCCGGCTACCTCGCCACCGCCGGGGAGGAGGGCGCCGAGGTGGTCCTCGACGGCCGGGAGGTGCGGGTGCCCGGCGGGGAGGAGGGCTTCTTCCTCGGGCCCAGCCTGGTGGACCGGGTGACCCCGTCGATGGCCGTCTACCGCGACGAGATCTTCGGTCCGGTGCTCGCCGTGCTGCGGGTGGACACCCTGGACGAGGCCATCGCCCTGGTGAACGCCAACCCGTACGGCAACGGCACGGCCATCTTCACCGCCGACGGCCACGCCGCCCGGCGGTTCCGGCGCGAGGTCACCGTGGGCATGGTCGGCGTCAACGTGGCCATCCCCGTGCCGATGGCCTACTACTCGTTCGGCGGCTGGAAGCAGTCGCTGTTCGGCGACGCCCACGTCCACGGCATGGAGGGTGTCCGCTTCGCCACCCGCCTGAAGACCGTCACCACCCGGTGGCCGTCCGGTGGCGGGACGGTGGGTTCCGCTCCGGACACGCTGCACTTCCCCTCGGGCGACGACGGCTGAGACGGTCCGGACGGGGACCGGAGCCCCGCCGATGGCCGTGACCGACGGACCGGACAGGTCCTTCGACCCATGGACAGCCCAGGTGCCGGCCGGTATCGTCACGTCCCCATGCCCACCGCACCGCCCCGCCTGGTAGTCCTCGGCGGCACCGGGTTCCTGGGGAGCGCCGTCACGTCGTCCGCCCTGGCCGAGGGCGTGGACGTCACGGTGGTGGCCCGCCACGAGCCCTCGGGGCCGACGGCCGCGGCCGTCGCCCACGCCGACCTCCTCCTCGGTGACGTCGGCGACCCCGGTACGGTGGAGATGGCGTTGCGCCACGTCGGCGCCGTGGTCTTCGCCGTGGGCGACCAGTTGCCCGAGGACTCCAACCTCGACGTCCGCCGCCACAGCTCCCGGGCCCTGGCCCCCCTGCTCGAGGTCCTCGAGGCCCTGCGGACCCGGCCGGGCGTGGGCCTCACCCTCCTCTCCTCGGGGGGCACGGTCTACGGTGACACCCGGACCCCGGTGGTGGACGAGGGGTCGCCGACCGACCCCAAGTGCTCCTACGGCGTGATGCACCTGGCCGCCGAGAAGTACGTCGGCATGTACCGCCGCCTCTACGGCGTCCCCGGCCGGGTCCTCCGGATCGCCAATCCCTACGGCCCCCTCCAGTCGGCGGCTCGGGGCCAGGGCGTGGTGGCCGCCCTGCTCGACGCCGTGGCCCGGGGGACGGCCTTCCGGCTCTTCGGCGGGGGCCGGGCCGTGCGCGACTACGTGCACGTCGACGACGTGGCCTCGGCCGTGGTCCGGCTGACCTCGCTCCCCGGGGACCCGGAGGTGGTGAACGTCGGCAGCGGTAGGGGCCACACCGTGGTGGAGGTCGTGCGCCTGGTCGAAGAGGTGACCGGGGGCACGGTACGGATCGAGGAGGAGGCGGGCCGCTCCTTCGACGTCGACCGGATCGTCCTCGACCCCGGGCGACTGGCGTCGTTGCTCCCCTGGGATCCCCGGCCGCTCCGGACCGGGATCGCCGACACCGTCGCCGCCCGGGCCGCCTCCCCGTCCACCGGACCGGGACGACACCCGTGAGGATCGGCCGGTCACGGACGGCCGCCGGGCCGCCGGACCATCCGGAGCAGGGCGGACCGGCCCAACCGGAGGTCACCGGGTCCGTCGACACCCTGGTCGAGGGGGCCACCCTCCGCCGGGGGAAGATCGTGGTCGAGGGATGGCACGCCTCGGGCGGCCGTCCGGTGGTGGCCGTCGCCGCGTCGGTACAGGGTGCCGTGGTGGGCGCGGCATCGACGGGGATCGAGCGTCCCGACGTGGCCGCGGCCCTCGGGGACGACGCCGCCCGTTCGGGCTGGTCCATGGAGCTCGACCTGACCGACGTCTCCGCCGACCGGGCGACCGTCGTCTTCCACGCCTGGCCGTCCCCCGGATCGGCGCCGGTGGTCCTCCCCCCGGTCCACGTGCGCTTCGCCGATCCCTCCTCGGGCCGGGCCGGGGGGAACTGGGCCGAGGACCGGGGTCCCCGCACCGGCATCGACCTCCCGCCGGGCGGCGAGCTCCCCCGGAGCTGGGTCGACGTGACCGGCTTCGCCTACTGGCCGGGCCGCATCATCGACCGGGTCGAGCTGCTCGTCGACGGCGAGCACGTGGGACGCTGCCGGCTCGGTCTGGCCCGGGACGACGACGTGGACCGCCACGGTTCGATCGAGGCCCAGCTCAGCGGGCTGACCACCGAGGTCGACCTGGGTGCCCTCGACGACGACCGCCCGTCGGTCGAGCTCGCCCTGCGGGTGCGGCCGATCGGCGGGGAACCCCGGGATACCGGCCATGCCACCTTCACCCTGGCCCCGACCGGGACGACGTTCGACGACGACGTGCGGGAGGGAGACCCCGACCGGGCCGATGAGCTGTCCCGGGTCCTCGGGAGGCTTCCGGCCGGTACCGGTCCGGCCGACGGGCAGCTCCGCCTCCTGGTGGCCACCCACGACCTCGACTACGGCGGGGCCCAGCTGTGGCTGCAGGAGCTCCTCCGCCGGACCGGTGCGGGGACCCGGTTCCCCTGCACCCTGGTGGCCCAGGAGGACGGTCCGCTCCGGGACGAACTCGAGCGGCTGGGCATCGTGGTCCACGTGGTCGGTCGGCCCCCGGCCGGGGACCTCGACGCCTACCAGAGCCAGGTCACCGAGATCTCCCTGTGGGCCGCCGCCGCCGGGGCCAACGCCGCCCTGGTCAACAGCCTGATCGCCTACGCCGGCTCCGACGCCGCCGTCGGGCTGGGCCTGCCGGTGGTCTGGGCCATCCACGAGAGCTGGACGCCCGACCACTTCTGGACGGCGCAGTACGGCCGGTCGGGCATGCACCCCGGTGTCCGGGCCCGGGCCATGCGGGCCCTGGCCGGCGCCGGCGCCGTCGTCTTCGAGTCGGCGGCCACCCTGGCCCTCCACCGGGACGACTGCGGGCCCGGCCGGGCCGCCGTCGTGCCCTACGGGGTGGACACCGAGGCCATCGGAAGGTTCCGCGAGGACCACGACCGCACCGCGGTCCGGCGGGACCTGGGCTTCGGGGAGGACGACCGGGTGCTGCTGGTGCTCGGGACCATCGACCCCCGCAAGGCCCAGACGGTCATCACGGAATGCTTCGGGCTGCTCTGCGACGACCGTCCGGCGTGGACGCTGGTGCTGGTGGGCGACACCGGTACCGGGTACTCGGAACGGCTGGCGGCGACCATCGCCGAGCGGGGACTCGGGGACCGGGTCCGGGTCGAGCCCGTCACCGAGGCCATCTTCCCCTGGTACCTGGCCGCCGACGTGTTCGTCTGCGCCTCGGACGTCGAGTCGCTCCCCCGCTCGGTCCTCGAGGCCATGGCCTTCGGCGTCCCGGTGCTGGCCACCTCGGTGTTCGGGCTCCCCGAGGTGATCGACGAAGGACGGACGGGGTTCCTCGTCGAACCGCTGAGCCGGGCCGCCCTCATCGACGGGCTGCGGCGGGTGCTCGACCTCGACCCCGACCGGCTGGCGGCCGTGGGGGAGGCCGGCCGGACCCTGGTCGCCGCCGACTACGGGGCCGACGGCTACAGCGCCGACGTCCGGACCCTGCTCGACGGGCTCGTGGCGGATCCGTCCGCCCTGCCGGCCGACCTGGTCACCCCCCGCCACCGGGGTACCTGACCGGAGCGGCGGGCGGCGGCCGACTGCCGGCCGGCGACCACCGGGCGGCGGCCGGAGGAGTCAGAGGATGAAGGTGAACAGCGGCGAGCCGGCCGGGACGGGCTCGATGTGCAACGGGCTGCGATGGACCCGCTCCAGCAGTCCGACCAGGTTCTCCGCCCGCTCGAGCTCGATGCCGACCAGCGCCGGGCCGCTCTCCCGGTTGGACTTCTTCACGTACTCGAACAGGATGATGTCCTCGCCGGTGACCAGCAGCTCGTCGAGGAACCGCCGCAGGGCGCCGGGCTCCTGGGGGAAGGTCACGAGGAAGTAGTGGCGGAGGCCCTCGTGGATCAACGAGCGTTCCACGATCTCGGCGTAGCGGCTCACGTCGTTGTTGCCCCCCGACAGGACACAGACGACCGGGTCACCCGACCGCCCCGGGCCGAGCAGACGGGCCGCGGCACTGGCCAGGGCCCCGGCCGGCTCGGCGATGATGCCGTCGGTCTGGTAGAGGTCGATCATCTCCGTGCACACCGCGCCCTCGGGGACGGTGACCACCTCGTCGACCAGCTCCGCCACGACGGGGTAGGTGGTCGTCCCGACCCGGGCCACGGCGGCGCCGTCGACGAAGGAGTCGACGCCGGCCAGGGTCACCGGTCCCCCGGCGGCCAGCGCCGCGGTCATCGAGGCCGCCCCCTCGGGCTCGGCCCCAACGATCCGGACCCCGGGCCGGTGGGCCCGCAGCCACAGGGCCACCCCGGCCAGCAGCCCACCGCCCCCGACCGGGACCACCACGGTGTCGAGCTCCCCGGGATGCTGCCCGTCGATCTCCACGGCCACCGTCCCCTGGCCGGCGATCGTCCGCGGGTCGTCGAACGGGTGGACGTAGACCGCCCCGGTCGCCGCGCTCTCGGCGAGGGCCAGGGCCCCGGCGTCGTCGTAGGTGCCGCCGGCGTCGACCAGCTCCACCCACGGCCCGCCGAGGTCGACGATACGACCGCGCTTCTGGCGGGGGGTCGACGACGGCAGGAAGATCCGCCCCCGGATCCCGAGCGTCCGGCAGCTCCAGGCCACCCCCTGGCCGTGGTTGCCGGCACTGGCGCACACCACGCCCCGGGCCCGTTCGGCGACGTCCAGCGAGGAGATCAGGTTGTAGGCGCCCCGCACCTTGTAGGACCGGCAGATCTGGAGGTCCTCACGCTTGAGGAGGACGGGCCGGCCGGTCGTCTCCGAGAGCCGGTCGCTGCGCTCGAGCGGCGTCCGGCGCACCACCGGGGCCAACCGGCGGGCGGCCCGGTCGACGCGGTCAGCGGTGGGGTCGTCGGGCATCCCGTCCGATACTACGACCGGGTACGATCGCCACGGACCGGTGCACCGTGGTCGGCACGGCGCCCCGGGGCCGGGACGGAGGCCCACCCACCATGCCCCACATCGATCTCCCCCCGGGCGTCCCCGGGATCCGTTCGCTCTTCGAGTTCCGTCCCAAGACGGCCCGGCCCCTGCTCGAACTGGTCGAGGTGCTGCTGCGGGACGAGAGCACCCTCAGCCGGGGCGAGCGGGAGCTCATCGCCTCCTACGTCTCGCGTCTCAACGAGTGCCGGTTCTGCGAGCTGACCCACTCGAGCTTCGCCGCTCTCCAGCTCGACGAGGACTGGGATCTGGTGGCCGCGGTGAAGGACGACCCGGCCACGGCCGACGTCCCACCCAAGCTCCGGGCCCTGCTGGCCATCGCCGCGTCCGTCCAGCGGGGTGGCCGCGAGGTCACCGACGGGCAGGTGGCGGCGGCCCGGGCCGAAGGGGCCACCGACCTCGAGATCCACGACACCGTGCTGATCGCCGCGGCCTTCTGCATGTTCAACCGCTACGTCGACGGCCTGGCCACCTGGACGCCCGAGGACCCCGAGGCCTACCTGCCCCGGGCCCGGATACTGGTCGAGCAGGGGTACCTGGCGCCCGTGCCCTACCCGCCGGTGCCGACGGACTGAGGCCGGCTCAACCCGGGCCGGCGGTGGGCCCGCGGGACAGCACCGCCCACCGGGCCCGCGAGGACAGCACGGCGCGCCGTGACCGGTCCGACAGGACCGACAGCACGGAGCAGAACGAGCCGATCGACCCCAGGGAGGCGAACGAGCCCACCGAGCCCACCGACAGCACCGAACCGACCGAGCCGATGGACAGGACCGACCCCTTCGAGCCGATGGACAGGACGGAATCCTGCGACCACAGGGACCACCGGGAGGTCCGCCCCTCCGGAGCCCTCGCCACCGACGGGTCCGTCATCCCCCGCCCCGACCGGCCGACGGCCCGGGCAGGTCGATGACCTCGCCGCGGTTCACACTGACCCAGTCACGGCCGTCCAGGTAGGGCTGGAGGCTGGCCACGATGGCCCGCTGGTCCTCGGGTCCCTTGGGCCGTTGCAGCTCGTAGAAGTGGGGGAACTCCAGCGCCCCGGTGACCAGTTCCCACAGGCGGACGGCCCGTCGGCCCGTCGGCGGGTCGATCACCACCGGACCGAACAGGCACTGGCCGTCGGCGAAGAACAGGGTGGGGACACCGAACCCCCCGGCGTCGACCACCCGGCGGTGGTCGGCCAGCACCTCGTCATGGGTCGTGGGGTCCTCCAGGGCCTGGTCCACGATGCCCGGGTCGAGGTCGAGCCCGGCCAGCAGCTCACGGGCCACGTCGGGTCGGTGGGGCTTGCGCCCCTCGACGTGCAGCGCCCGACCCACCGCGCCGTACCAGGCGTCCAACAGATCCATGTCCCGGCGGCGGAGGACCACACCGATCCGCATCATCGACCAGCCGTAGGACCAGTGGCGCTCCCAGGGGTGCTTCCGGCCCTCGGCCCGGTTGACCTCCTCGAGGCTGAAGAACCGCCACCGCACCGGCACGCCGAGCTCCCGGCGCACCTCGCGGATCCACAGGGACGTCTGGAAGGCGAACGGGCACAGGGGATCGAAGTGGAAGTCGACGGGCGACGGGGCGTCCATGCCCCCACGGTAGCCACCGGGGCCCGACGCCACGTCGGCGGCGGCGGCAGCGACAGAGGCGACGGCGGGGACGGCGGCCGCCGGTAGGATCCGGATCACGAACCCGGAGGAGCGCCGATGAACGCCGAGGGCTGGTACCTGGATCCCTTCCACCTGCACGAGGCCCGGTGGTTCTCCGACGGTGTGCCCACCGCACTGGTCCGCGACGGTGGTGTGGAGGGACACGACGCGCCGCCCGAGGCCGCGTTCACCGGAACCCCCGAGGAGGTGGCCGGGGAGGAGGCCGCAGACGGCGGCGACCTGCGACGGGCGGGCGACCGGGACCCGGCCGACCAGATCTTCGACCCCAATTCGGCCGTGGCCGAGTGACCCTCCCGGGCCGACGGCTCAGCCCGACAACGTCCCCGCCACGTCGTACCAGGCGGCCATCCCGCCCCGGCGTTCCGGACCCCGCCCCAACGCCCGGGTGACCAGGGCCTCGACCGCGGTCGCCCCGTGGGCGTCCTCGGCCACCAGCACCGTGCCGACGTCGTACCGGACGAGGAACTGCCGCAGGTCGTCGGCCAGCCCGGCCGCATCGGGCAGCGGGCCCGTCGGATAGAAGGTCGGCACACCGGCCTCGTCGACCAGGAAGTCCTCGACCGAGGGCGGGGCGAGCCGGGACGGGTAGGGGGTGACCGACCCGGCGGCGTTCGGGATGAGGGCGTAGCCGCCCAGCAGTTTGAACCGCATACCCGTCCCGGCCTGCCACACCATGCCCTGGTTGTCCCCGGGCATGGGATAGGGGTACAGGAGCACCACGCTGCCGGCGGGGATCCGGTCGACGGCCGGTGACGTGAAATACGACGGGGTGCCGGTGGGCACGGTGACGTCGGGCCACCGGGGGACCAGGGTGACCACGGCGAGCAGGGCCACGACGCCCAGGAGGGCGACCTCGGCCGGCCCGGTGCGGCGACCGGGGCCCGGTGCGGTCCGCCGCCGGACGGTGGGCCGGAGGTGCCCGAGTCCGCGGGCCAGGGCCACGGCCACGAAGAACGCGGTGAAGAGCGACAACCGGCCCGGCAGCATCTCGTCGAGCAGCGGGACCCCCTGGAGGAGGGCGAAGGGCAGTGGGACCGCGGTCTGGTGGCCGTCGACGGCCAGGTGCGAGCCGAGGGACAACACGAACGTCGCGCCGGCCATGCCCAGGCAGAAGGGGATCCACCGGTCCGCCCGGAACCGGACGCCCAGATAGGCGACCAGGGCGAGCAGTGGGATCCCCAGGTAGGCCCCGTCCTCCCCGTGGCTCCCGAAGGGGCTCAACCGGTCGCCGACCCCCGCCAGCCCACCCGGGGCGAACCGCAGCGCCGACGTGGGCACCACGGGTGACAGCAGGTCGGAGCGGAACGGGGTGACGGCCCCGACGTCCAACGGCGTGCGGTAGCGCAGGGGTCCGGCCAGCAGCAGCACCAGAGGCCAGGCCACCAGTGGGACGAACACCGCCAGGGCCCAGGCCAGACCGGTGAAGGCGCGTCGGAGGGCCGGGGCCACCTCGGCGGGCCGGGCCACGGCCAGGACCACCAGCCCGAGGAGGATCACCAGCCCGCAGTCGGCCAGGATCTCGGTGGAGACGAAGTACTGGGCGGTCGCAGCCAGACCGAGCACCACGCCCCACCGACGGACGGTCCCCGTCCGCCGGACGACCAGCTCCACCACGGCCAGGACGATGAGCGGGGGGAAGGGGAGGAAGATCAGGTTGAGATGGGCCGGGGACTGGCCGGCCACGTACGGCGAGAAGCCGTAGAGCAGGCCCCCGACGAACGCCGCCGGGGCCCAGGTCACCCACCGGCGGAGGACCACGAACATCGAGGTGGCCGACAGGGGCAGCGCCAGCCACAGCAACAGGTTGTAGGAAGCCACCGGACCGGCGGTGAGCGTGACGGGGGCAGCCACCAGACCGAGGAGGGGCATCTGGTTGTTGACGGCCAGGTTCACCCCGACCGGATGGTTCAGCCAGCCCGTGAGGAACGGGTCGAGACCGTGCCGGAGGGCGAACGCCGTCCACGCCAGGAACCACGAGTCCAGGCCGGCGTCACCGCAGGCGCACTCGGGGATCCGCCCGGGGTCGCCGGGCCAGGCCGGCCAGTGGGCGGCCAGGGCGAGGAGCGCGTAGACCCCGACGACCAGGGCCAGCTGCCACCGGCGCCGGCGGGCGACGACCCGGGCGGACCTCGGGTCCCGGGAGTGGCTCCCCCCGTCCCCGGCCGGTACCGCGGCCGTCCGGTCGACCGCGGCCGTCCCGTCGACCGGGGGCGTCGCGGTGGCGAGGGGCACGGCACATCGTACGGCGCCGCGGACCCCGATCCGGGGCGTGGCCTATCGTGGTCCGGGGAGCCCGCCCCGGCGGCGGGCCATCGAAAGGTCGACGGATGGGACTCGAGATCGGTCGTCGCCGCCTGCGGCGTGCGGTGCGGGCCGCGGCCGACGAGGGGCGGCGGACACCGTCGGTGGCCATCGTGGGAGGAGGGCTGTCGGGCCTGGCCGCGGCCATCCAGCTCCGCCGGGCGGGGATCACCGACTTCACCGTGCTCGAGCAGTCGGACGGTGTCGGCGGGACCTGGCGGGACAACAGCTACCCGGGGAGCGGGTGCGACGTCCCGTCCGCCCTCTACTCGCTCTCCTTCGCCCCGAAGCGCGACTGGACCCGCCGCTACGCCGGTCAGGCCGAGATCCTGGACTACGCCGAGTCGTGCGTGCGCCGGTTCCGCCTCGAGCCCCACCTCCGGCTCCGGACAGCCGTCACCCGAGCCGAGTTCGACGGGTCGGACGGCACCTGGCTCCTCACCCTGGACGGGGCCGAAGGGGCGGGGGACGAGCTCCGGGTCGACGCCGTGATCTTCGCCTGCGGCCAGCTCAACCGACCGCACATCCCCCACCTGGAGGGGCTCGACACCTTCGCCGGCGATCTCTGGCACTCGGCCCGATGGAACCACGACGTCGACCTGGCCGGACGTCGAGTGGCCGTGGTGGGGACGGGGGCGAGCGCCATCCAGTTCGTGCCGGAAGTGGCCCGGGTGGCCGGCTCGACCACGATCTTCCAACGGAGCCCCAGCTACGTGACCCCCAAACGCGACCCGGCGTTCGGGCCGGTGCAGTCGTGGCTGTTCCGGTCCGTCCGCCCGTACGAGCGGGCCTACCGCTGGCTGACCTACTGGAACCTCGAGGCCCACTGGCTGGTGTTCCGACGGGACAGCTGGTTCGCCGCCCAATTGCGCACGATGTACACCCGGGAGGTCACCGGACAGGTCGTCTCCGAGCGGCTGCCGGTCGACGCGGTGGTCCCGGACTACGTGCCCGGCTGCAAACGGATCCTGCTGTCCAACAACTGGTTCCCCACCCTGGCCCGCGACGACGTGACGGTGGTGACCGAGCCCATCGACCACCTGGTGCCCGACGGAGTGGTCACGGCCGACGGCCGGACCCACCCGGCCGACGTGGTCGTCTTCGGGACCGGGTTCCGCACCACCGAGTTCCTGGGGGCCATCCGGGTGACCGGAGCCGATGGCCGTGAGCTCGCCGACGTGTGGTCGGCCGGGGCCACGGCCTACCTCGGGATCACCGTGCCCGGCTTCCCCAACTGCTTCCTGCTCTACGGACCGAACACCAACCTCGGCCACAACTCGATCCTCTTCATGGTGGAGCAGCAGGTGAACTACGTCCTCCAGGCGCTGGCCGCGGTGACCCGGGCCGGCCGGGAGCAGCCGGGCGGTGCCGTCGTCGACGTGACCCGGGAGGCGGCCGGGCGACAGGACCGACGGGTACTGGACCTGCTGGCCGGGACGGCCTGGGTGGGGGCCTGCACCAGCTGGTACAAGGACGCCGCCGGCCGGGTCACCAACAATTGGCCCACGTGGACCCTGCGCTACTGGGCCGACACGGTGGTGCTCCGGCGGGGCGACGTCACCGTCGGTGCGCCCGCCGCACCGTCGCCCACGGACCGGGCCGACGGGGCGGCGGCCGGTGCGGCGGTCCCAGGCTGACCCGAACCGTCACCGGGGACCGGACCCCTGCCCCCGTCGTCACCCGACCTCACCCGTCGTCACCCGTCGTCACCCGACCTCACCCGACAGCGGTCGCACCGCCGAAGCGCTCGGCGAACCGGTCGACCATCATGTCCCGACCCTTGGCCTCAGCGACGAATTCGGGGCCGAGGATCCCCTCGCGGCCGGCGAGCTGCCCGGCCCCACCCTCGGGGCCGATGGGCACGACGATCCCCACCCCCGGCGCCTCGTGCCCGGTGAGATCGGCACGCCCCTCGATCAGGGCCGTGATGTTCCCCGCCACGGTGACGGCCTGGCGTCCGGCGTGTCCCGCCATCTTGGGGCCGGCCGTGGACACGTCCCCGAGGGCGAAGACGTTGGGGTGACCGGCCACCTGCAGCGTGGGGCCCACCTCGATGAACCCGTCGGCACGACGGGCCCCGGCCAGCGGTCCGGACAGGATGTCGCTGTTCGGCTCCACGCCGTAACAGCGGTACCAGAGGTCGGCGGTGACGTCCCGGCCGGCCTCGGTGGTCACCGTGAACGTCCCCGGCTCCCCGGGTTCCGTCGGGGGCGGCTGGCGCAGGGGACTGCCCAGGAGCACCTCGACACCGATCCCCTCCAGCTGGCGCAGCAACTCGGCCCGCAGCTCGGGGGAGTACGGGCCGGCCAGCAGCTCCGCCGCGGCGTCGAGGAGCACCACGGCCTTGTCCGGCCAGACGTGCCGGATCTCACCGGCCAGCTCGATGCCCACCGGACCGGCCCCGACCAGCAGGACCCGATCCGCCGCGGCCAGGGCCCGATTGGCCGACCGGACCTCCTCGATGGCCCGCGCCGTCTCGACCCGGTCGGACTTGGCCGGGAAGGGGTACCGGGAACCGGTGGCCAGCACGACGTAGTCGGCGGCGATCTCCTCACCCGACGCCGTGACCACCCGGTGCGGTTCGACCTGGACGGCTCGATCGCCGACCACCCGGCCGCGGGCCAGGAGGCGGTCGTAGGGGAAGAAGATCCTCGGCAGCCACGACGGGTCGACCAGAGCCCGCAGCGCCGCCACGTTGTGCTCGAACGACTCCTTCGGCTCCACGAGCACCACATCGGCCGTGGCGTCGAGGGCCTGGGCCACCGCCGTCCCGCCGTACCCGCCGCCGACCACCACCACCGTCGATCCATCGTCCTGGCCGTCCACGCCCATCTCGTCTCCGTCCGTCGTCCGTGCGCCCCGGTCGGCCGACCCTACCCGGGGGCCGCGGTGATCGATCCGGGACGTCGACCCATCCACCCGGGTCCGCCGGCGCCCCGCACCGGGACCGTGACCCGGGCGATCCCCACCACGCGGCCGTAGGCTGCCGGAACCGCCATGCACGACCTCCTCGTCCTCCTCTCCGCCTTCCTGGCCTCGACGGTCGAGATGGTGGAGGCCCTCACCATCGTCCTGGCCGTCGGCGCCACGCGGGACTGGCGCTCGGCGCTGCTGGGCGCCGCGGTGGCCCTGGTCGGCCTGGCCGCGGTGGTGGTCGTCCTCGGCCCACTGGTCACCCGGATCCCCCTCGGGTCGCTCCGCCTGGTCATCGGCGGGCTGCTGCTGGTGTTCGGGCTGCAGTGGCTCCGCAAGGCCGTGCTGCGGGCGGCCGGCCTCAAGGCCCTCCACGACGAGGCGGCGATCTACCGGACCGAGGCCGGACGGGCGGCCGGCGCCGACGCGGGTGCCGGTTCGGTGGACTGGTACTCGTTCACCGTGGCGGCCAAGGGGGTGGCCCTCGAGGGGCTCGAGGTCGTGTTCATCGTGCTCACCGTCGGCGGTGCCGGGCACGGACTGGGCCTGGCCGCCGCGGGGGCACTGGCGGCCGCCGTGGTGGTGGGGGCCGTGGGTGTGGCCGTCCACGCCCCGCTGTCCCGGGTCCCCGAGAACACCCTCAAGTTCGCCGTGGGCGTGATGCTCACCTCCTTCGGCATGTTCTGGGGCGGCGAGGGAGCCGGGATCCGGTGGCCGGGAGGTGACGCCGCCCTCCCCGCCGTGGTGGCCGTGGTCGCCGTGGTGGCCGTGGGACTGGTCCCGCTGGCCCGGTCGGTGGCCCGGGCGGAGACGCCCGCATGACCCGGGTCCGGGCGTTCCTCGGGTTCTGGTACGACTTCGTGGTCGGCGACGACTGGCGGGTGGCCGTGGGCGTGGTGGCCGTACTGGGGATCACCGACCTCCTGACCAGGCACGGCGCCGACGTCTGGTGGCTGGTCCCCCTGGTGGTGCTGGCCGCACTGGCCGCCTCCGTGCTGCGGGTGGCCGTGCGGTCCCGCGACGGCACGGGGTAGCCCACCCTCAGAACGGAACGGTTGCGTTTCGATCGACGGGGACGTACAGTGATCGGAACGGAACCGTTCCGTTCACTTCCCGGGAGCCGACACCGATGTTCTCCGTCCTCCACAGCACCGACAGACGCCAGGGGCCGCCCCGGGGGCCGCGGGCCGAGGCCCGGGAGCAGGCCATCCTCGACGCAGCCCTCGAGCTGCTGAAAGAGGTCGGCTACGACCGTCTCAGCATCGACGCCCTGGCCGAACGGGCCCGCGCCGGCAAGGCCACCATCTACCGCCACTGGTCGGGCAAGGCCGAGATCGTCGTCGACGCCATCCGCCGGCGCCAGTGCCAGGCCGGCGTGGCGCCGAACACCGGAAGCCTGCGCGGCGACCTGGTCGCCGTGGTGACCGGGATGGCCGACACCCTGGCCTCCGAGGACGGGGCGCTCATCGCCGGGGTCCTCCGGGCCATGCAGACCGACCCCGAGCTGGCGGGGCTCGTCCAGTCCCAGATGCTCTCGGGCATGCGCGACGGCTTCGGGGTCATCCTCGAGCGGGCGGTGCGTCGGGGGGAGCTCGTCTCGGCGGAGCACGCCGAGGTGGCCCACGAGACCCTCTCCTCGATGGTGAAGTACCGGGTCATCCTGAGCGACCAGCCGGTCACCCCCGAATTCACCGCCCACCTCGTCGACGACATCGTCCTGCCCCTGCGCCGGCGGGGGG
>Ga0302202_10000978_pt1 | contig 36186 bp, 38 predicted proteins | sample II_Bog_N3_3_FD_194579 | JGI IMG/M metagenome (GOLD analysis project Ga0302202, IMG submission 194579) | Peat permafrost microbial communities from Stordalen Mire near Abisko, Sweden - II_Bog_N3_3 | ecosystem: Environmental > Terrestrial > Soil > Wetlands > Peat | place: Sweden: Abisko...
CGTTCCTTGCGCCAAAGGTCCAGATTTTCCTGGATTTTCTCGATGAATACATCGGAACGGATAGGGATCCGAGGCTCGATCACGATCCCGCGAAAGGGTACTTCACAGATCGAGGGCTTGCGCCAACATCGGGCCCCTGAGATCCCCAAGGTGGTGCCCATGTGCTCGCATGAAAGCCTCCGGGAAGCGATCCTGGTTCCGCGGCCATCCTGCAGGAATACTGTCCAGCGGCCCTGCTCGGGTTTCCCGGAAAATACGCCAGGCGTCGATTCACAAATGGGTCATGCGTTGCCCATGGGATCAGGCGACCGAGGCAAAACCAGGTAATTTACCCGCCAGAACGAAAAGTTATCCCGCCGATTGGCGGCAACATCAGGTTCATGGCATCTAATTCGCCGCGGCCATCCCCGTCTGCCTCTCCGTGAAGTGCTGTTGCTCACATGCTGAAGAAGCCGGTGGGCCTGCCCGGTTATTTTTGATACCCTGCAGGGATGCTCTTTGATTGGATTGTGGACCCTGATCCCGATGGAGACAGGACTCGAAGTGCCGGGTCGGTTCCAGGACTCGACCGCACCGTTTGGTGTGCTAAAGACACCGAAGGTTTCGGGCCGGACGGATTTGGCCAGCGTCGAGGAGCCGACACGGGCGCTCGCCTGCCGCGGGCGGGCCCGACTGACGGCCGGATGGTGGTGGCCGGCTGAATCGTCTTGCAATACGTAACCCAGACACTTCCCATGAAGTGCAACTCAACTGGAGGTATCGATGAAGAGACGTCATTTGCCTGTTTTGACTGCGGCCGCGCTCGGCCTTTGCGCCTGCACCGCCTTTGCCGAGGACGTCGTCAAGGTCGGCGTCTTCGAACCCCTCACGGGCGCGAACGCGGCCGGTGGTGCCGAAGAGCTGGACGGCATCCGCCTGGCCCAGGGCCTGTACCCGACGGTCAAGGCCGGCGGCAAGACCTACAAGGTGGTGCTCGCGATCGCCGACAACAAGTCGGACAAGGTCGAAGCGGCCAACGCCGGCCAGTCCCTGGTCGACCGCGACAAGGTGAATGTCATCCTGGGTTCCTGGGGCTCCGGGCTGTCCATGGCCGCCGGTCCCATCTTCATGGCGGCCAAGATTCCGGCCATCGGCCTGTCCTGCACGAATCCCCTGGTCACCAAGGGCAACCCCTTCTACTTCCGCGTCTGCTTCATCGATCCGTTCCAGGGAACGGTCATGGCCACCTACGCGCACAAGAATCTCGGGGCCAAGAAGGCGGTCCTCATCCGCGAAGTGTCCAACGACTACTCCGTGGGCCTGGCCAAGTTCTTCAGCGATTCCTTCGTGAAGCTCACCGGCGACAAGGCCGCCATCGTCGCCACCCTCAACTACAACACCGGCGACCAGGACTTCTCCGCGCAGCTCACCCAGATCAAGAGCCTCAAGGCCGATGTCATTTTCGCGCCCGGCAACTACACGGAAAGCGCCCTGATCATCAAGCAGGCCCGCGAACTCGGCATCAAGACCCCCTTCCTGGGCGGCGACACCTGGGAGATCGCGGAGTTCATCAACGTCGGCAAGGCCGCCGTCGAGGGCTCGGTCCTGTCCACCTTCTTCGACAATGACGCGGCCCTGACCCCCAACTCCAAGACCTTCGTGGGCGCGTACCAGAAGAAGTACGGCAAGCAGCCCTCCGGCACTGCGGTCCTGGGCTTCGACGGCTACCTGCTCGCCCTGGATGCCATCAAGCGCGCCGGCACCATCGAGCCGGGCAAGATCCGCGACGCCATCGCCGCGACCAAGAAGTTCCCCGGCGCCTCCGGCTACGTCACGTTCGCCGCCGGCAGCAATGACCCGGTCAAGAGCGCGGTCATCAAGGAAGTGAAGGGCGGCAAGTTCGTATTCAAGACCACGGTCAATCCCTGAGGCTGATGGTTCGCCAGCTTTGCTCGCTCTGATGGCAAGCCTGCCTGGCCTTCCCTCAGGCTCCCCCACGTGGTGTCCAGGCCAAGCCTGGACACCACGTCTGCCGCGCCGGTGCAGCCGTGGCGGCCCCCATGCACTGCCTGGACCGATCGCCTTGATTGCTGCGGAGACGTGAACTTCAAGCGTTTTTCATTCTTCCTGCGAAGGACCACCCTATGGATCTCGCCACCTTTCTGCAGCAACTGGCCAACGCTGCAAGTCTCGGAAGCTTGTATTCCCTCATCGCCATCGGCTACACGATGGTCTACGGAATCCTGCGCCTCATCAACTTCGCCCACGGCGATATCTTCATGCTCGGGGGCTATTTCGCCTTCTACCTGATCGGCTCGGCGTTCATGCCATGGTGGGTGGCCCTCCTGGTCGCCATCGCCTTGTCCGCGCTGTTCGGGATGGCCCTGGAGCGGGTGGCCTACCGCCCCTTGCGGGATTCGCCGCGCATCTCGCTCATGATCAGCGCCATCGGCGCCTCCTTCCTCATCGAGAACCTGTGCGTGGTCCTGTTCTCCGGCCGGCCGAAGAGCTTCCCGTCCATCCACCTGCTCGACACGGTCGTCAGCTTCGGCTCGGTATCGGTGCTCTCCGTCAGCCTGGTCATCCCGGTGATCACGGCCATCATGCTCGTGGTGCTGCTCTTCGTGGTGCACAAGACCAAGACCGGGATGGCCATGCGCGCCGTGTCCACCGATGTGGAAGCCGCCCGCCTGATGGCGATCGACGTCAACTGGGTCATTTCGATCACCTTCGGCATTGGCTCCGCCCTGGCCGGCCTGGGTGGCATCATGTGGGCGGCGAAGTACCCGCAGCTCAATCCCCTGATGGGCATCATGCCCGGCCTCAAGTGCTTCATCGCGGCGGTCATCGGCGGCATCGGCGATATCGGCGGCGCCGTGCTGGGGGGGTTCCTGCTGGGCTTCATCGAGATCATGGTCGCGGCTTTTCTGCCTCAGCTCACGGGGTACCGGGACGCCTTCTCCTTCGTCCTCCTCATCCTGGTCCTTCTGCTCAAGCCCGCAGGGCTCCTGGGCAAGCGACTGACAGTCAAGGTGTGATGCCATGAAGACACGCGACACGACGCTCACCCTGATCGCCCTGGCGGTATTCGTCCTGCTCCTCGGGACGGCGGATCACACCCTGGGCAACTACGCCATGCGCATCCTCAACCTTTCGGCCATCTATATCGTCCTGGCCCTTTCGCTCAACCTGGTCAACGGCTTCACGGGCCTGTTCTCCCTGGGCTGCGCCGGGTTCATGGCGGTGGGCGCCTACGTGAGCGCCATCCTGACCATGAGCCCCGATGTCAAGGAAATGAACTTTTTCCTGGAACCCCTGAGCCCCTGGCTGCAGAACCTGACCGTGCCCTTCGGCGTCGCGCTGATCGCCGGCGGCGTCTGCGCGGCCATTGCCGGTCTGATCATCGGCCTGCCGGTGCTCAGGCTGAAGGACGATTACCTGGCGATCGCCACCCTCGGCTTCGCCGAGATCATCCGCGTGGTCATCACCAACCTCCAGGGGTGGACCAACGGCGCCCAGGGACTGAAGGACATCCCGAAGTATTCCACTACCTGGGCCGTCTGGGGGGTGGCGCTCCTCACCATCTTCTTCATGTCCCGCCTGGTCCGGTCGAGCTATGGCCGCCAGCTCAAGGCGGTGCGCGACGACGAGATCGCGGCGGAAGCAATGGGCGTGAACGTCTTCCGGGTCAAGGTCGCATCCTTCACGATCTCCAGCTTCATGGCGGGCGTGGGCGGCGCCATGCTGGGCCATATGATCACCACGATCGACCCCAAGATGTTCAGCTTCATGCTGACTTTCAACATTCTGCTGATCGTCGTCCTGGGCGGCAATGGCTCGATTACGGGTTCCGTCATCGCCTCCATCGGGGTCACGGTGCTCATGGAGGCCATGCGCTTCCTGGACGAACCGCTCCATTTCTTCTTCCTGAAGACGGACGGCCTGCCGGGACTTCGGATGGTCGTGTTTTCCGCCCTGCTCATGATCGTCGTGATCTTCCGGCAGCGTGGGCTCATGGGTGACCGGGAACTGAGCTGGGAACGCCTGGCCAAGGCGGGGCTGCTGCCGCGCCGCAAGAAGGGAGGCCTGGCATGAAGCTCGTCACCAGCGATGTCAGCATGCGCTTCGGCGGACTGCTGGCCGTTTCCGGACTGAACCTGGAGATCGACAACAGCGAGATCGTGGGCCTGATCGGACCGAACGGCGCAGGCAAGACCACGGCCTTCAATATGATCACCGGCGTCTACGAACCTACCGAAGGCAGCATCGTCTTCCAGGGCAAGGACATCACCGGCAAGCCGTCGCACGCCATCACGGAGGCCGGCATCGCCAGGACCTTCCAGAACATCCGGCTGTTCTCCACGATGAGCGTGCTCGAGAATGTCCTGGTCGGCAGCACGGTTCGAGAGAAAGCCAACTGGATCAACTCCGTGCTGGGCACGCCGGGCTACCGGAGAAACGCGAAGGAGGCCCGCGACTTCGCCATGGAACTCCTGGCGGACACGGGACTGGCGGAACTGGCCAACGAACAGGCCACGAGCCTGCCCTACGGCAAGCAGCGCCGGCTCGAGATCGCCCGCGCCCTGGCGTCCCGGCCCAGCCTGCTCCTCCTCGACGAGCCCGCCGCCGGCATGAACCCCCAGGAGTCGATCGATCTCATGGGCTTCATCCACCAGATCCGCGAACGCTTCGACCTGTCCATCCTGCTCATCGAGCACCACATGCAGGTCGTCATGGGGGTGTGCTCGCGCATGTATGTGCTCGACTACGGGGTGACCATCGCGCACGGCAATCCCGAAGAGATCCGCCGTGACCCGAAAGTCATCGAAGCGTACCTGGGGGTGGACTGATGCTCAAGATCGATGATCTCTCCGTCCATTACGGCGGCATTCACGCCCTTCAGGGGGTCTCCCTGGAGGTGCCCGAGGGCAAGATCGTGACCCTGATCGGGGCGAATGGCGCGGGCAAGAGCACGACCCTGAAGTCCATCGTCGGGCTGGTGAAGGCGAGCGCAGGCAGCATCACCTGGAACGGCGAGCCCCTGGGCGGCATGGAAACCAAGGACATCGTCAAATCGGGCATCGTGCTGGTGCCGGAAGGCCGGCGGGTCTTCGCCAACCTGACGGTGGACGAGAACCTGTCCCTGGGCGCCTATGCGCGCAACGACAAGGCGGCCGTCGAATCCGATCGCCAGCGCATCTTCTCGCTCTTTCCCCGGCTCAAGGATCGGGTGAAGCAGAAGGCAGGCACCCTCTCGGGCGGCGAGCAGCAGATGCTCGCGGTCGGTCGCGCCATGATGACCCGGCCCAAGCTCCTCATGATGGACGAACCGTCCCTGGGCCTCGCCCCCATCGTGGTGAAGATGATCTTCAACATCATCAAGGAGATCAATGCCGAGGGGACCACGATCCTCCTGGTGGAGCAGAATGCCAAGGCCGCCCTGGAAGCGGCCCACTACGGCTACGTGCTGGAGACCGGCCGTATCACCCTGGCGGGCGAAGGCAAGAAGCTCCTGGCGGATGACGGCGTGCGCAAGGCCTATCTGGGAGAGGACCACTAGACTTCCTGTCCGGGCTCCGCCCGGGCATGAAGTGGGGGTGTGGGGATCGCACGCATGCGTGGCAGCCCCCACGGACATATCAGGCTTTCCGGGTGACGAATTCTTCACATTGAAGCCAAGATTGGCTACAATGTGAAGAATTTTGCAAATTGCTTGACATTCGCTTCTGCTGAACCACTCTTGTCTATGTGAAGGTTTGTTCACCTTGGGTGGTAAACCCGCCATCAATAGTAAGAGATCATCGCTTTATGGCATTCGAATTCATGACCCCTCAGGAGTTGGCCGCCGAGCTTGGCTCCAGGCTGCGCCATCTCCGAATTCGTAAAATGCTGGACCAAAAAGAACTTGCGGCTAGGGCCGGGATCTCCCCAAGAACCCTGATCGTGCTTGAGCAGGGGAAAGGTTCCACGGTCGAGACTTTGCTGCGCGTCCTCAAGGCCCTGGATTCCCTCGCCGGGCTCGATGGGCTGGCGCCCACGCCGACCATCAGCCCCATCGCCATGATGAAAGCCGGAAGGCTACCCCAGCGGGTCGTCAAGAAGAGGCCCAAGGAATGAGCATTGAATTGATCAAGGTCCGGGCCTGGGGCAGCCTGGTTGGGGCCGTCGTCCTGGACCCGCAGCGCAACTTCTACGCCTTCCAGTACGACCCGACATGGGCCCAGAAGGGCATCGAACTCGCGCCGCGAATGATGCCCGTCCGAGACCCGCAGGCCTTCCTTTTCACGAACCTGGACGAGGAGACCTTCCACCGGCTGCCAGGGATGCTTGCGGATGCCATGCCGGACCATTTCGGCAACGCCCTGATCAACGCCTACATGACCCAGCGGGGCATGGCTCTGGAGTCGGTCTCGACCCTGGATCGTTTGGCCTACATGGGAAAGCGTGGCATGGGCGCACTGGAATTCCAGCCGGTGCTGGGAAGCCGCAGGGACAAGAATGAGACTCTGGGCATGCAGGCCCTGGTGGAAGCTGCCCGGCAGGCTGTGCAGGGGGAACTCTCGACCGACCAGCAGGCCAAGTCGGCTCTCGCTGATCTGATCCGCGTGGGGACTTCAGCTGGCGGTGCGCGGGCCAAGGCGGTCATCGCCTGGAATCCGAGAACCCGGGAGATCCGCAGCGGCCAATTCGAGGTCGGGCCTGGATTCGAGCACTGGCTCCTCAAGCTGGACGGGATCGAGGACGAGGCTCTCGGCTCCAGCAAGGGCTACGGCCGCATTGAATATGCCTACCACTTGATGGCCCGGGCCGCAGGGCTCGAAATGTCCGACTGCCGGCTTCTGGAGGAGAACGGCCGGGCCCACTTCATGACCCGGCGCTTTGACCGTGATGGTAACTTAAAACACCATATCCAGACGCTTTGCGCCATGGAACACCTGGCCTTCAAGCAGGCGCGAGTCCATGCCTATGAGCAGGCCTTTGCCTGCATCCATAGGCTCGGAATGGGTCCCGATGGCGTCGACCAGATGTTCCTGCGCATGGCGTTCAACGTCATGGCCCGGAACTGCGATGACCACACCAAGAACCTCAGCTTCATCCTGAAGCAAGGCGGGGTATGGACCCTCGCGCCCGCCTATGATGTGGCCTTCGCCTACAAGTCCGGCAGCCCGTGGGTGAGCCAGCACCAGATGAGTGTGAACCGGAAATTCGACGGCATCACCCGGGAAGACCTCCAAACCGTGGCGGACCGGTTTGGCGTCCGGAGGCCGGACATCCTTCTGGGGAACGTCCTGGCTGCGGTCAAGGCATTCGATGAATTCGCCATCCAAGCCAAAGTGCCGCAGAAGACCATGGCGACGATCTTGAGGCAATTGGTTCTCCTGAACCCTCTGGGCTGAGGATCAGCGGTTGGCGACGCTGGAGGCGGACCTTCGGTTCGGCAAGGAAGGACGCCGGGGATTTTCGGTGAACCCGCCCCGCTTAACGGCCATCATGGTTCCAGCTGTCTTTTGCGACCCCTCCCCGTCCATGACCTTCGATTACGCCACCCTCGACGCCCTGCGCAGCCGCCATCCGGCCTGGCGGATGCTGCGCTCCGATCACGCCCCGCTGGTGGCCAGTTTCCTGCATCGGGTGTTCATCGCTCCCAACGCCCGGGCCATGGGCGCCCTGGATCTGGCCGAGGCGCTGGAGGATGACCTGTTCGCCCTGCGTCAGACCTTGGGCGAGGACGCCTTTCCCCGGCAGGCCATGGACTACCTGAACGACTGGGCCGGAGCCGACAGGGGCTGGCTGCGCAAGTACTACCGGCCCGGATCCGATGAACCGCAGTTCGACCTCACCGCCTCCGCCGAGAAGGCCATCGGCTGGCTGGGCCAGCTGGCCGAGCGCAGCTTCGTGGGCACCGAATCCCGCCTGCTCACGTTGTTCGAGCTGCTCCGGCAGATCACCGAAGGCAGCGAAGCCGACCCCGCCCTGCGCGCGGCCGAGCTGCACAAGCGCCGCGACGCCCTGGACCTGGAGATCGCCCGGGTGGAAGCCGGTGACGTGCCCGTCCTGGACGACACCGCGGTCAAGGACCGGTTCCAGCAGTTCGTGCAGACGGCGCGGGAGCTGCTGGCCGATTTCCGGGAAGTGGAACAGAACTTCCGCAAGCTGGACCGCACGGTGCGGGAACGCATCGCCCTGTGGGACGGTTCCAAGGGGGCGCTGCTGGAGGAGATCATGGGCGAACGGGACGCCATCGGCCGTTCGGACCAGGGCAAGAGCTTCCAGGCCTTCTGGGAGTTCCTCATGTCCAGCCGCAGGCAGGAGGAGCTGACCGAACTGCTGGACCGGGCAGATCAAGGATCCCACCGGCCGCCACGAAAAGGATGACCGGCACCGGATCGACGACCGCAGCCGCTACGTGCTCGGCTGGAGCAACACGGCCAAGATCGCGGCCCTGGAAACCAAGCTCAAGCACTTGAACCAGCGCATGTGCCAGGTGGGCGAGGACTACCAGCGGCTCAAGGCCGAACAGACCCAGCTGGCGGACCGGCTGCGGATCCTGGCTCGGCTGGACGAATTCGTCGATTTCCAGGAGCTGGACTGGGGCAGCGTGGCCCGGGAGGTCGAGGCCAGGGTGGACGAGCGCCGCTGCCTGGCGGAGGCCTCGGATGTGCTGCGCCAGCTCGAGGCAAGGTTGAAGGAGGCGGTCCAGGCGCAGGACCAGGGCGAGCGGGAGCTGGCGGAAGCCCGGGACAAGCGCTCCAGGCTGGAACAGCGGCTGAGCGACAGCAGCAGCCAGAAAGCGGAAACCCTGGCCACGCTCGAAGCCGCGTCCGGGGACCCCGCCTTGGCTCCCCGGCTGGAAGAATGGTGCGCCGAGGCCCTGGGCCAGCATGTCCTGTCCGTGGAGTCCTGCGACCATCGGGAACAGGAGCTCCGGACCTGGCTGCAGGGCCGGATCGACGCGGAACAGAAGAAGCTGGAGCGCCTCGCCGAGAAGATCCTCAAGGCGATGGTGGCCTTCAACGAGGAATTCAAGCAGGATACGGCGGAGATCGACGCCAGCCTGGAGGCCGCCCACGAGTACCAGCGTCTGCTGGACCAGCTGGACCAGGACGACCTGCCGCGCTTCGTGGCGCGCTTCAAGGAACAGTTGAACATCAACACCATCAACGAAATAGCTAACTTCAACGGGCAATTGTCCCGGGAGCGGGAAACCATCCGGGAGCGGATCGGCCGGATCAACCAGTCCCTGGCCCAGATCGACTACAGCCCCGGGCGCTACATCGTGCTCGAGTCCCAGGCCAGCCCGGACCCGGAGGTCCGGGACTTCCAGGCGGAGCTCAGGGCCTGCACCGAAGGTGTGCTGGGCGGTCCGGAGGATGGCCCCTATTCGGAAGCCAAGTTCATGCAGGTGAAGGCCATCATCGACCGGTTCCGGGGCCGGGAAGGCACCTCGGAGCTGGATCAGCGCTGGACCGACAAGGTGACCGATGTGCGCAACTGGTTCACGTTCGCCGCCAGCGAGCGCTGGCACGCGGACGGCTCCGAGCATGACCACTATTCCGATTCGGGGGGGAAGTCCGGTGGCCAGAAGGAGAAACTGGCCTACACCATCCTGGCCGCCAGCCTGGCCTATCAGTTCGGTCTGGAGTGGGGCGCGGAGCGCTCCCGCTCGTTCCATTTCGTGGCCATCGACGAGGCTTTCGGCCGCGGTTCGGACGAATCCGCGCGCTTCGGCCTCGCCCTGTTCCGCCAGCTCAACCTGCAGTTCCTGATCGTCACGCCGCTGCAGAAGATCCAGGTCATCGAGCCGTTCGTGTCCAGCGTGGGCTTCGTCCACAACGAGGACGGGCGCTCCTCGCGGCTGCGCAACCTGACCATCGAGGAATACCGCGAGCAGAAGGGCCTGCACGATGCGCGGACGGCCTTGCTGATGGCGGCGGGGGGGCCCCCATGAGCTGGACCACGCCCGAGGACCTGAAAGGGCAACTGGCAAGGCTCTGGGCGCGCGGCGAACTGCTGCGGCCGCTGGTTACCGGGGACGCTCCGTTCCCCCTGCGGCTCACGCTGAAAGGACCGACCAGTGCGGAACTCACCCACCGGTTCCAGGACGTCCGCGCCTGGGCCGCTCAGCTGGAATCGATCTCCGGAATCCGCCTGGAATGGCGCGAGGTCCAGCACCGGGTGCATGGCCGGCAGCGGCTCCCGGACCAGGCCTGGATGGCTTCGCTGGAGGACGCGTGGCAGCTGCTGAACCGGCGCCGGGACGCCGAGCGGTTCGGCACGCTGGTGGCAGCCACCCGGAGGGACATGCCCGAACTGCTGCCGTGGCTGGCCAAGAGACCCTTGTCTGCCCTTGCACTGGAGCGGGACTGGCCGCTGCTGGTGGGCGTGGTGGCGTGGCTGCGGCGCAGTCCCCGTCCGGGCGTGTACCTTCGCCAGGTGGATGTGCCGGGGGTCCACAGCAAGTTCATCGAGGCCCATCGCGGCGTCCTCGCCGAGCTGTTCGATCTCGGTCTGGCTCCCGAGTCGGTACGGGCCGAATGCCGGGGCACGGCCCAGTTCTCCGCCCGTTACGGTTTCCTGGCCAAGCCCACCCACATCCGATTCCGCCTGCTGGACGATCGGATCCACCTGCTTCCCGGACCGCGCCGGCCCGACCTCGCCCTGGATCCGGACAGTTTCGCGCAACTGGACCTCGATCCCCGGCATGTCTTCATCACCGAGAACGAGACCAACTTCCTGGCCTTTCCCGAGGTGCCGGGCGGCATCGTGATTTTCGGCGCGGGCTATGGCTGGGAGTCTTTGGCCAAGGCCGTTTGGCTGAAGCACTGCGCCCTCCACTACTGGGGTGACATCGACACCCACGGTTTTGCCATCCTGGACCGGCTGCGCTTCCATTTCGGCCATGTGGAGTCCTGTCTCATGGATCGTGAAACCCTGCTCGCCCATGAAGCCTTCTGGGATGAGGAGCTCGACCAGGTGGTGCACCACCTGCCGCGGCTGGAAGGGGAGGAACGGGATCTTTTCGATGCCCTGCGCCACAATCGCATCCGCAGCAACCTGCGCCTGGAGCAGGAACGGGTGGGGTACTGCTGGCTGCTGCAGCGCCTCGAGCAGATCGTCGGCGCGCCGGTCGTTCCCGCCACGGGTCCATAGGCCCCTCGTGCGATCCTGGGATCGTCAGTCCCTCAGGATCCGTCGTTCCAGAAGCCCCTGGAAATCGCGTCGGCCATCGGCCACCAGGAGCAGGAAGACCTGGTCCCCTGCGATCCGATAGATGAGGCGATGCGGCTGGACGATCACCTGGCGGAACTCCCGGATCCCCAGCTCCAGCAGCTCCTTCGGGTGGGGGCCCCGCTCCGGGAACCTGCCGAGGCTGGCGGCGGCGTCGAGGAGGCCTTTCAGGATCCGGACATTCCTACTTGACTGATCGTTCCAAAACCCTAGACTCTAGCCATGGCACGCTGCAAGGCATTCGACGAGGAGATGACCCTGGAGCGGGCCATGGAGCTGTTCCAGGCCAAGGGCTTCGAGGCCACCTCCATCCAGGATCTGGTGGACCAGCTGGGCATCAACCGGCAGAGCCTCTACGACACGTTCGGCGACAAGCAGGCCCTCTATCTGGCCAGCCTGGAGCACTACCGCCAGGCTGCCGTCCGGCCCATGGCCGAGCTGCTGGAAGGGCCGCTGCCGCTGCGCAGGGCCCTGGGCGCCATCTTCAGCCTGGCGCTGGACCGTCTGCTTTCACCGGACGGCCAGCCCTGTCTCATGGCCCATGCGGCCATGGAGCGGGCCGCCGACGACCCCGCGACCCGGGCCTGCGTCAGCGCCAACCTCAAACAGGTCTTCGGCCTCTTTGAAAGGCGCCTGCGCCGGGCCCAGGCCGAGGGCGAACTGGGCCCGGCCCACGACCCGGCCGCCCTGGCCCACTATCTCCAGAACTGCTTCCATGGTCTCCAGGTCACAGCCCGTGCCGGCGCCGGCCGGGAGGACCTGGAGGGCATCGTCCGGGTGACCCTATCGGTCCTCGGATGATTTTTTTTCACGTCATATGGAACGATCGTTCCACTAACGGAGTCCCCACATGGGCAAGCTCGACGGCAAGATCGCACTCATCACTGGCGGCACCACCGGCATCGGCCTGGCTTCCGCCCGCCTGTTCCACCAGGAAGGCGCCCGGGTCTACGTGACCGGACGCAATCCCGAAACCCTGGCCCAGGCCAGGAGCCAGCTTCCGCCCGAGGTCACCGTGCTCGAGGCGGACAGCGCCAGCCTCGCGGATCTGGACCGCCTGGTCGGCCAGCTCAAGGCCGAAGCCGGGCGCCTGGACGTCCTCTTCATCAACGCCGGGATCGGCGAGTTCCGGGCCCTGGGGGAAGCCAGCGAAGCCCACTGGGACCGGATCCTGGACGTTAACCTCAAGGGCCCCTTCTTCCTCACCCAGAAGGCGCTGCCTCTGCTGGGCAAGGGGGCGTCCGTGGTGTACACCACCAGCGTCGTGGACCGGAAGGGCTTCCCCGGCGCCAGCGTCTATTCGGCCTCCAAGGCCGGCCTGGCCGGGCTGGCCCGGGCCCTGGCGGTGGAACTGGCGCCCCTGGGCATCCGGGTGAACAGCTTGGCGCCCGGCCCCATCGAGACGCCCATCCACACCAAGCTGGGCCTGACCGCGGAGGCCCTGAGCGCCTTCCAGGCAAGCGTCTCCCAGCAGCTGGCCATGAAGCGCATGGGCACCGACGCGGAGGTGGCCGGGGTCGCCCTCTTCCTGGCTTCCAGCGACAGCTCCTACATGACCGGCGAAGAGATCCTGGTGGATGGGGGCGCCGTGGTGTCCTGAGGGGGGCCTGGTAGAACAGACCAGCAAGCTTCCAGGCAGGAGCCCGGGCCCGCCTGGAAGCTTGCGATCTCAGGGTCAGAGAGGGGCGCGGCGCACAGGACACACTCGGCTGCGCGAGCGCGCAGCCTGCCTCCAGGTCTTGCAGAAGGCCAAATGGCGCACGATACTGAGTCAGATGCTGGAGGTGCTCATGGTCGATGGCGGCAGGCTGCCAAAACCCCCCAGGCGGCGCCCGGCCTTGGAAGTCCGGTACCTGGAAGCCGCCCCGATGGAGCTGGTCGGCATGGTCCGGGAGGGGTTGCCCTGGACCTTCTTCCAGGGGGTCCTGACCGACCTCGGGTATACGGATCAGATGGCGGCCGGGGTTCTGCATATCCCGCTCCGGACCCTGACCCGTCGCAAGGGGGGGCGTCTCGACCCCCAGGAAAGCGAGCGGGTCATGCGCCTGGTCCGGTTGCGAGCCAAGGCCGAGGACGTGCTTGGCACCCGGGAAAAGGCCACCCTCTGGCTGGAGTCGCCCAACCGGGCGCTTGGGGGAGCGCCCCCGCTTTCCCTGCTGGACACCGACATCGGCACCCAGGCCGCCGAAGATGTGCTGACCCGGATCGAGTACGGCGTCTACAGCTGATGCGCATCCATCGGCTGGTCAAGGCCCGTCACGCGGCCTCACCGCTGGACGGCGAAGGGGCCAGACGAGCCGGAGGCCGCTGGAATCCCAAGGGCCTGCCCATGGTCTACGGCTCCGCGACCCTGGCCCTGGCCGCTCTGGAACTGCTGGTCCATCTGGATCCGGCTGCGATCCCGGACGATCTGATCGCCATCGAGGTGGAAATCCCGGAAAGCCTCTCGATCCCCCAATGGCTTCCCGCGGATCTCCCGGCCGGATGGCGGACTGACGCCGCCCTGCCCGTCCTGCAGGCGAGTGGGGCTGACTGGATCAGGACCGCCCCGTCCGGGGTGCTCCTGGTGCCATCCGTGATCGTGCCATCCGAGGTGAACGTCCTCATCAACCCGGCCCACCCGGACGCGGCCGGGGTCCTCGTGGTGGGGCGGAGTCCCTTCACCCTCGATCCCAGGCTGTTCCGCTAGGGAATCAGCGCTTCCCCGGATCGTAGATCTCGCCCGCCGCCCGGGGGCCCACCGACTTGCCGCTGAAGCCGACCAGGGCGATCACGGTGAGCACGTAGGGCAGCATGTAGAAGAAGTCGAGCGGCACCGCATGGAGGAAGCTGATGTCCTTGGCATAGATCGAGGTGGCCTCGGACAGGCCGAACACCAGGCCGGCGCCGAGCACCCCGAACGGGTTCCATTTCCCGAAGATCAGGCAGGCCAGGGCGATGAAGCCGGTCCCGTGGATCGAGGTCAGGGAATACTGGATGTCCTGGGTGAGGACCATGGTGGCCCCGGCCAGGCCCGCCAGGGCCCCGGAGATCAGGACGCCCACGTAGCGCATCCGGACCACGTCCACGCCCATGGAGGCCGCCGCCTGGGGGTGCTCGCCGCAGGCGCGCAGGCGCAGGCCGAACGGGGTCCTGGCGATGACGAACCAGGTGAGGAGCACCAGGGCGAGCGCCGCCAGCGTGGTCGGATAGACGTCCCGGAACAGGCTGGGGCCGAGCACCGGAATGGCCGCCAGGCCGGGCACGCTGACCTTGGTGATCCCGCTGCTGAAGGCGTTGGTGCGCTGCTGGTCGAAGAAGATGTTGCAGAGGTAGATGGTGAGGCCGCCGGCGAGGATGTTGAGCGCGGTGCCCGACACCACCTGGTCCGCCTTGAGGTGGATGCAGGCGAAGGCGTGCAGGAGCGAAAAGAGGACGCCCGCCGCGATCCCGGCCAGGATCCCGTAGTAGCCGGCCCAGGGATTGGGCTCCAGCACCACGGTGACCGACGCGGCCGCGAAGGCGCCGACCATCATGATCCCCTCCAGGGCGATGTTGACGATGCCGGACCGCTCGCTGTACAGACCGCCCAGGGCCGCGACCAGGATCGGCGTGGCGTAGATCAGGGCCATGGGGATCATCGTCAGCAGAATGGTCATGGTTCGTTCTCCCCGCTCCGGCCCGGCCCGAGCCTGCGCAGCACCAGGTCGATGCCGTACTTCATGGCGATGAACAGCACGATCGAAGCCTGGATGATGCTCGCGATCTCCTTGGGGATGCCCTGGCTCTGCATCAGCAGCTGGGCCGCCTTGAGCATGCCGAACAGCAGCCCGGACAGGAAGATGCCGATGGCGGCGTTGGCACCGACCAGCGCCACCGCGATGCCGTCGAAGCCGTAGCCCTCCGCCGCCGGCAGCGCCCGGCCGAAGCTGAAGATCCCCACCGTGATGATGGCGCCGGCCAGCCCCGCGAACATGCCGGAGATGACCATGGAGGAGACGATGTTGCGCCGGACCTTCATGCCAGCGTACTCGGCCCCGTCCTGGTTGAATCCCACCGCGCGCAGGCTGAAGCCGAAGGCGGTCTTTTCGATGATGAACCAGTAGGCGACCAGCGCCAGCAGCACCGGCACGAAGCCCCAGTTGAGCCGGGAGCCGTGGGTCAGCGAGCTGAGGTAGGCGGATTTGAGCATGGCCGAGGCGGGGAACACCGCGGTCCGGACGTGGTCCTGGCTCTTGAACAGGTCGACGATGGCCCAGTTGTTCAGGTGCAGGGCGATGTAGTTCATCATGATGGTCACCACCACCTCGTGCACGTTGAAGCGCGCCTTCAGGTAGCCCGGCACCGCGCCCCACAGCCCGCCGGCCGCCATGGCCGCCAGCAGCACCAGGAGGACGTGCACCCCCGGGGGCGCCTTCACCAGCAGCGCCACCGCCACCGAGGCGATGGAACCGGCCATGAGCTGCCCCTCGGCGCCGATGTTGAACAGCCCGGTGCGGAAGGCGAACCCCACCGAAAGCCCGGTGAGCAGGATCGGCAGGGTCTGCACGACGAATTCGCCGATGTAGCGGGAGTTGAAGGATCCGGCCTGGAGGTTGATGCCGGTCACGCCCTGGAGCATGGCCTGGAACATGGGCAGGACGGCCTTGCCGGTGACCAGCAGGATGCCCGCGCCCAGGATGAAGCCGAACAGGATCGCCACCAGCGGCAGGAGGAGGGAAGCGCTGCGCCTGGACACCTAGGACACCCTCCGGCCCGAGCCCGCCATGAGCAGGCCCAGCTCGTTCTCGTCGGTTTCATGGGCGTCCACGACCCGCACCAGCTCGCCGCCGCAAAGCACCGCGATGCGGTCCGACACGTCGAGGATCTCGTCCAGCTCCAGCGAGACCATGAGGATGGCCCGGCCGCGGTCCCGCTCGGCGATGAGGCGCTTGTGGATGTATTCGATGGCGCCCACGTCCAGGCCCCGGGTGGGCTGGGCCACGATGAGCACGTCCGGGGAGGCGTCGATCTCCCGGGCGACGATGGCCTTCTGCTGGTTGCCGCCGGACATGGCGCGGACCGGGGTGGCGCCGCCCTGGCCGCAGCGCACATCGAATTCCTGGATCAGGCGTTCGGCGTTGGCCCGGATGGCGGCGAACTGCAGCACGCCGGCCCGGCAGAAGGGCGGGCGCCCGTAGCGGTGGATCACGAAGTTCTCGTCCAGACGGAAATCCAGGATGAGGCCATGCTTCTGCCGGTCCTCGGGGATGTGGCCGAGCCCCAGGTCGGTGCGCTGCTTGACGTCGCAGCCCTGGATATCCTTGCCCTTGAACAGGATCCGCCCGCTTTCGATGGGCATCATCCCGGTGATCGCGCCGATCAGCTCGGACTGCCCGTTGCCGTCGATGCCGCAGATGCCGAGGATCTCCCCCGCGCGCACCTCCAGCGACAGGTTCTTGAGGCCCAGGCAGCCCTTGGCGTTGCGCACGTGGAGCTGTTCCACCTGGAGCGCCACGGCCCCCGGCCGGGCCGGGGCCTTGGCCACGTGGAAGTTCACCTCCCGGCCCACCATCATTTCCGCCATGCGCGCTTCGGAGGTCTCAGCGACCGCCACCGTGCCCATGAGCCGGCCCCGGCGCAGCACCGTGCAGCGGTCCGCGACCTCCTTGATCTCCTTCAGTTTGTGGGTGATGAGCAGGACCGTCTTGCCCTCCTGCACCAGCCGGTGCAGGATCCCCATCAGCTCGCGGATCTCCTGGGGCGTGAGCACCGCCGTGGGCTCGTCGAAGATCAGGATTTCGGCGTCCCGGTAGAGCATCTTGAGGATCTCCACCCGCTGCTGCATCCCCACCGAGATGTCCTCGATCCTGGCCTCGGGATCCACCTGGAGTCCGTAGCGTTCGGAAAGCTCTGCCACCCGTTTGGCCGCTTTCTTGCGGTCGATGACCAGCCCCCGGCGCGGTTCCAGCCCGAGCATGATGTTCTCGGTGACGGTGAAGGGGTGCACCAGCTTGAAGTGCTGGTGCACCATGCCGATGCCCAGGCTGTTGGCGATGTTCGGATTGGTGATCCGGACCGCCTGGCCCCGGACCTTGATGGTCCCGCTGTCGGCCTGGTAAAGGCCGAACAGGATGCTCATCAGGGTGGATTTGCCCGCGCCGTTCTCCCCCAGCAGGGCATGGATCGCCCCCTTCTCCACCTGGAGGGTCACCCGGTCGTTGGCGCGAATCCCCGGGAACGTCTTGGTGATCTCCAGCATCTCGATGATGTAGGCCACGCCAGACTACTTGGAAGGGATTTCGGAAACCTTGAGCCCGCCCTTGGCGATCCTGGCTTCATAGGCGGCGACCGTCTTCAGGATGTCGGGGGTGAGGTTGGGGTTGACGGCGGGGATGCCGACCCCGTGGTTGTTCAGGGCGAAGGTGTAGACCTGGCCGCCGGGGAACTTGCCGTCCCGGCTCAGGCTCGCCACCTTCTCGGCCGCCACGTCCACCCGCTTCATCATGCTGGTGAGCACCGCCGACTTGCCGGGCGCGTACACGCCGTCGTTGAACTGGTCCTTGTCCACGCCGATGGCCCAGCGCACGTCCCCCTTCTGGGTGCGTTCCTTGGCTTCCTTGATGATGCCGTTGCCGGTGTTGCCCGCGGCCTGGAACACCACATAGGCGCCCGCGCCGTACTGCTTGGCCGCCAGGGCCTGGCCCTTGCCGGGATCGGCGAAGCTGCCGGCGTAGTCCACCAGCACCGTGGCCTGGGGCAGCACCGCCTTCACGCCCTGCTCGAACCCGGCCTCGAACTTCTGGATCAGCGGGAACTGCATCCCGCCCACGAAGCCGACCTTGTCCTTGTGCTCGGCCTTGCATTTCAGGCCGGCTGCGACGCCCACCAGGAACGAACCCTCGTGCTCCGCGAAGACCGCGTTGGCGACGTTGGGCACCAGCTTGCCGTCCTTGGTCTTGACCACGGAATCGATGATGAGGTAGTGCTGGTGGGGATACTGGGTGGCGACTTCGAGCATGGCGTTGGTGAACAGGAAGCCGGGGGCCACGATCAGGTCGAGCTTCTCGTCGGAGAAGGTGCTCAGGTTGGGCACGTAGTCGGCTTCGGCGGTGGACTGCAGGTACTTGACGCCTTCGCCGACCTTGAGGCTGTTCTCCTTGGCGTAGGCCTTGATCCCTTCCCAGGTCCCCTGGTTGAACGACTTGTCGTCGATGCCTCCGATATCGGTCACGAGCCCGACCCGGAACGGGGCCGCGAACGCCGCGGTCGCGGCCACCAGCGTGCAAAGGGTCCGGATTGTACCATTGCTCATAGAGGTCCTCCGAAGAAGGGGCCGTGCCGAAGGGTTGGCTATCGCCCGCAGGGATCCCCCGCGCGACCTCCAGCGCATTTCACAACACGAGGTTCCGATGGGTTTGACGCATCCAAAGACTGGAAACTTTACCACAGGGGTGCGGCGATCAAATCAAGAATTGATTGAGCTCGGCTCTGTCGGTGGGCGGTCCGGGGATTTAGTTGACTGTCTAGACGCTTGTGTCTAGCCTGAGGGCATGTCGAGGCCGAGAAGCAGCGAAAAGCGAAGCGCGATCCTGGAGGCCGCCGCCCGGGTCTTCGTGGCGGAGGGGCTGGGTGCGCCGACGGCAGGCATCGCCAGGGCGGCCGGTGTTGCCAATGGGTCGTTCTTCACCTACTTCGAAACCAAGGCCGACCTGTTCAATGCGCTGTACCTCGAGCTGAAGGGGGCGATGGCGGCCGCGGCCATGCGGGACTTTCCGGAAGCGGCCGACTTGCGCGAGCAGTTCCTGCACGTCTGGTCGAACTGGATGCGCTGGGCCGTCCGCAACCCGGACCAGCGACGCGCCCTGGCGCTGCTGGGCGTTTCGGATCAGATCACGCCGGCCAGCCGCGCCGCGGGGCATCAGATCATGGCCGGCCTCGCCGCCCTGATGGAACGGTGCCGCGCGAACGGTCCCATGGCCGAAGCGCCGTTCGCGCTGGTCGCCGCGATCATGACCGCGCTGGCGGAGGCGACGATGGACTTCATGGTCCAGGACCCGAACCGGGCCGAGGCCCACTGCCAGGTGGGGTTCTTCGCGCTGTGGCGCATGCTGCGGTGATTTTTTTGCCCCATTGAATGACTGACTGGACAACCAATTCACTGGAGGACCCATGGCCAAGCCGCTACTTGAGCACCCCGAAGCGGGCCGCCCGGGTCATCACCCGGGTCCTGCTGGACGGATCGGACCAGACCGGCCAGTACATATGACGAGGCCGGCCAGCCGATGCTCGGTTCGATCCTGGTGCGCGATCCTGAGTTCACGGCCCGGGTCGTCGCGGAAACCCGGGCGCTGCTGGCGACGTTCCCGGGGTGAAGTGACGGCGCAGGCTGGCCGGGGTGTGCCATCGGGCCGGATGGGCCCGTCAGTCCGGAAAACGGCCCAGTTCGCTTTCGTAGACCCGGAGATCCTCCGCGGAATAGCAGCAGAAGATGACTTCCTCGATGAGGCTGCCCTGGGCGATGACCGACCGGGTGGTCGCCACGGCGATGGGGCAGGCCTTCCCGATGGGAAAGCCGTAGATCCCGGTGCTGATGCTGGGGAAGGCGATGGAGCGGATGTGGAACTTGGCCGCCACCTCCAGGCTGCGCCGGTAGCAGGAAGCGAGCACTTCCGCCTCGTTGCAGGTGCCATCGCGCCAGATCGGGCCGACGGCATGGATGACGAATCGGGCGGGCAGGCGGTAGCCTTTGGTGATCCGGGCATCGCCGGCCTTGCAGCCTCCCAGCAGCTGGCATTCCAGGACCAGTACCGGGCCCGCCGCCCGGTGGATGGCCCCGTCCACCCCCCCGCCACCCAGCAGCGTGGCGTTGGCAGCATTCACGATGGCATCCACGTGCAGGGTGGTGATGTCGGCACGTTCGGCCCGGAAGACGGTGGTCATCGCCTGGAAAGGCTAACGCAGCGGGGACCGCGACGCCACAGGCATGAGCCGGGCCCCGGTAGCCGGGGTTTCCGGCGGACCTGACGCCCTTGCGGGTTATGCCTATGTTCTTACAATGTTAGATGGGGGCTCACCATGCTGACGAAATCCTTGATCAAGGTCGGCAACAGCTACGCCGTCGTGCTGGATCGGACCTTGATGGATCTGGTGGGCATCTCGCCCGATGTGCCGGTCAATCTTCAGGTCAACGGGCAGACGCTGATCCTGTCTTCGAGCGCCTTGCCCCTGAGTGTTGACCAGGCCATCGACCGGGTTTTCGAAACCCACCAGGAAGTCCTGCGTCGGCTTTCCAAATGAGGCCCGCCTTCCTCACCCCTGACGTGGTCCTGAAAATCCACGCCAGGAGCCTCGGCGAGTTCGGTGGGCCCGCGGGAGTCCCGGATCCGGGAGCGGTCGAATCAGCGGTCATGGCCGCGCAGAACCATTTCCAGTACACGGGCGGAGACCTTTTCGACCTGGCTGCCGTGCTGCTATGGCATCTTGCCTGCGATCATCCATTTGCAGATGGAAACAAGCGCACCGCGCTGGCCTCGGCGCTGGTTTTCCTGGCCATCAACGGGATCCAGCTTGCCCAGAACGACGACCTGTTCGAGGCCCTGACCCTGTCCGTGGCCAGGGGGGACCTGAAGAAGGAGCAGGTCGCCGAAGCCCTGCGCAAGGCCGACCTGGGCTAACGCCTACTTCCGGTCGATTTCAATGTTTTCCCGGGTGCCGCCGTGGGTCACGGCGATCATGATGCCGATGCCGATCGCGATCAGGAGGCCGATCAGGGTCCAGCCGGTGCCGATGCTGGCGAGCACCCCGGCCTTCCACAATGCGGCCAGGATCCCGATGATCAGGACGGAATAACCCAACAGATAGAGGCCAGTCCACTTCATGGCGGTCATCCTTTGCAACGAATCCGTCCAGTCGATCGGAATGAGTCCGCCGGCCAGGGCGAACGAACCTGTGCGCCGCGACCCTTCATGGCTGCTACTGCGGATCCTCGGTCCGGGTGGTCATGGGCAGGGGCGCGGGAGTGGGCGCGGCGTTGGCGGCGACGGGGGGCCTGCCGGCGTTGACGGCATACAGGCCGACCCTGGTCAGGGCATTGCGCCAACTGCCGGCGGCGACGATCATGCCGGCGATGAAACCGAGGATCAGGCCGAATACGAGGGTCACGAAGGCCATGGGAGGCTCCTTTGAAAGGGGGGCGCTGCTGGGGGTTCCGGTCGGGGCGGGCATCGTCCAGGCCGGCCGACTGCAGGCATGAAGCCTCAATCGTGCCAAAATACAGGTTCCCTATTATCAATGTATTGACTCATGCCCGTGGGGTCGGCCGGGGCCGCGATACCTCACAATGAAGGATCCTCCCAGCCATGGCCCCCGGCGCGGCTCAGCTGAGCGTGGCGAAGGCCTGCCGGGAAAAGGGCTGCAGCTCGCTGGTGCGGCCTTCGCGGATCTTGGCCGCCCAGGCGGGATCCTGCAGCAGGGCGCGGCCCACGGCCACCAGATCGAACTCGCCGGCGGCCAGGCGCCGGTCCAGTTCGGCCAGATCGGCCACCGGGGCCAGAGTGTCCGGACTGGCGTGGAAGCTGCTGATAAGGTCGCCCTGGAGGCCCACGGAGCCCACGGTGATGGTGGGGTGTCCGGTCAACTGCTTGGTCCAGCCGGCCAGGTTCAGGGTGGAGCCCGGGAATTCCGGCTCCCAGAACCGGCGGGTGGAGCAGTGGAAGATGTCCACCCCGGCCTCGGCGAGCGGCTGCAGGAACTGGGCCAGCTCCTCGGGCGTCCGCGCCAGGCGGGCCTCGTAGTCCTGGAGCTTCCACTGGGAGAACCGGAAGATGATGGGGAACTCGGGCCCCACCCGCAGGCGGACGGCGCGGACCACCTCGGCGCCGAACCGGGTGCGCTTAAGCAGATCGCCGCCGTAGGCGTCGGTGCGGTGGTTGGAGCCGGCCCAGAAGAACTGGTCGATCAGGTAGCCATGGGCGCCGTGCAGTTCCAGCGCGTCGAAGCCGATGGCCTTGGCCTGGGCCGCGGCTTCGGCGAAGGCTTCGACGGTGGCGGCGATTTCGGCCTCGGTCATGGCCGTGCCGGTCAGTTCGCCGGTGGCCGAAAGGCCCGAGGGGCCCTCCGAGGCGGCTTCGGGATGGGGGCCGGTGCCGGGCTGGCGCGCCATGCCCTGGTGCCAGAGCTGCGGGGCGATCCTGCCCCCGGCCTGGTGTACCTGCTCCACCACCCGGGCCCAGCCCTCCAGGCTGGCGGGGGCATGGAAGTTGGGGATCGCCGGGTCACCGGACGCGGCGGGCCGGTCGATGGTGGTGCCTTCGGTGAGGATCAGGCCCACGCCCGCTTCCGCTCGCCGGCGATAGTAGGCCGCCACCTGCGGGCCCGGCACGCCGCCGGGGCTCTGGGAGCGGGTCATGGGCGCCATCACCACCCGGTTGGCCAGGTGCAGGCCGTGGTACTGCCAGGGACGGAAGAGGGGATCCTGATGCATGGGCGTGGCTCCGGAAGACATGGACTCAGGCCCGGCCGCGGGTGAAGGCCAGGGTGGTCTCCGCCACCCGCACGCCGAGATGCTCGGCCGTCTGCAGATCGCTGTCCAGCATGGCCTCGGCGCTCTGGTCGGCGTTGGCCTGGGCCATGGCACCGGAGAAGCTGCCCAGGCGGTTCAGGTCGTTCACCGAGCCCTTGGAGGTGTTGTTGCCGGGCATGAGGTCCAGGCCCACCCAGACCATGCTGTGCTGGTTGGCGAACACCATGAGCTGGATCAGGGTGTTCAGCTTGTCGCCGGACTGGGAGCCGGAGGTGGTGAAGCCGGCGGCGATCTTGTCCTTCCAGGCCTGGGCCATCCAGGGCTTGGAACTGGCATCCATGAATGCCTTGAACGGGGCCGAGGCGCTGCCCATGTAGGTGGGGCTGCCGAAGATGATGGCCGAGGCGGAGGCCAGCTCGGCCCAGTCGCTTTCGGTGAGGGTGTCCACGGCGAACAGCTTGGCCTCGGCGCCGGCCACCGAGCCGGCGCCCGCGGCCACGGACTGGGCCTGGCGCAGGGTGTGGCCGTAGCCGCTGTGGTAGGCGATGGCGATGAGGGTCATGGCGGGCTCCTGGAAAAAAGGGTGGTAATACCTTACCAAGCGGTAGGTAAATTACCGTGTGGTACAATAATCGTCAAGGAGTTTTTCATCTCATGGAGGCTGTTTGACCCCCCGAGGCCGTCCCCGCGAATTCGACCCTGACCAGGCGCTGGACGCGGCCATGGCCGTGTTCTGGAGCCACGGCTACGACGCCACCTCCATGGCCGAGCTCGCCGCGGCCACCGGGCTGAACAAGCCGAGCCTGTACGCCGCCTTCGGCGACAAGGCCCAGCTGTTCCGCCAGGCCCTGGCGCGCTACGCCCAGACCCAGGCGGAGCCGCATCTGCGGGCCCTGGCGCGGGAGCCTGACGTGCGCGCGGCCATCCAGGGCTTCCTGGCGTCCATGGCCGACGTGCTGGCCGATCCCGCCAGGCCCGGCGGCTGCTTCATTGTCAACGCCACCGCGGCCTGCGGTACCGGCGATCTGCCCGATTCGGTGGAAGCGGCGGTGCACCAGGCCCATGCCATCAGCCGCGAAGCCGTCCGCCAGCGGCTGGCCCAGGCCGAGCGCCAGGGCCAGTTGCCGGCCGGCACAGCGCTGGACGCCCTGGCGGATTTCCTGCTCACGGTGGTGGCCGGCATGGCCGTGCGGGCCAAGGCGGGCACGCCCCGCGCCGCCCTGGATCCGGTGATCGCCCTGGCGCTGGGGGCCATTCCCCGCTGAAGCGGCCGTTCAGCAGCCCGGACCGTCGCCGGCTGGCTTGGCCTTGTCCCGCAGGATGCTGAAGAGCTGGCCCAGGAGGGCCGGAATGTGGGCGGGGCCGAGCCGGCCGGCCTCCTCCGCCACAGGAAGTGCTCCAGATCCAGGTCGGGCAGGGGGGTGATGTGCCGGGCCTCCACCAGGCTGGTCTTGCCCCAGGCGTTTTCGCCGAACAGCACGGTGGCGTCGGCCTCCACCCGCAGGCGCAGCCGCGCGATGCCGCGGAAGTTCACGATCTCCAGGTCTTTGAGTCGCAGCCTGGAGCATGGCTGGGGCCTGGGCGGGAATCAAGGGTGATCGCTGGGCTCAAGGGGCGCCGGCTGTCTCCAGGGTGGCCTGCTCCGGCGGCGGCCCGGGAGCCCGCAGCCGGTTGGGGGCGAACCCGGTGGTCCGCTTGAAAGCGTGGCTGAAGGCACTTTCCGAGGTATAGCCCAGGGAGTAGGCGATCGTCGCCACGGGCGTGTGCCCATCCTGCAGGGCGCGTCTGGCGAGCCGCATGCGCCACCCGGTCAGATAGGTGAGCGGCGGAACGCCCGCGGCGGCCCGGAAGCGGGTCGCGAAGGTGGTCCGGGACATGCCGGCCGCCTTGGCCAACTCGCCCAGCTGCCAGGATCGGCCGGGTTCGCCATGCATCAGGCGCAGGGCGGGCGCGAGTTGCTTGTCGGTGATCGCGCGCAGCCAACCGGGCGGGAACTGGCTCGCGTCGGCGAGATGGGCGCGCAGGATGTGGATGAACAGGAGATGGGCCAGCTGTTCGGAGGCGACCCCGGCCCCCGGCAGCTCCGCCGAGCGTTCCTGGACCAGCTGGGCCAGCACCCAGTGCGACACGGCCGCCTGGGGAGAACCGGCGCGGGCGACCATCAGCGGCGGCAGCACCGCGGTCAGCAGATCGCCGCTGCCGGGGTCCAGCTCCAGGTGTCCGCCCAGCAGGTGGAACTCGTCCCCTGTGCCGAGCCTTGCGCCGCTGGCGAAGCAGTCCCGGAACACGGTCACGGCATCCAGGGGCTCCAGCTGCCGGTCCGTGGTCAGGACGAAGGCGCGCGGCGCCGACAGCAGGAATACGTCGCCCGCTTCCAGGCGCAGGTCGGCCACTTCGCCCTCCACCTGCAGCCAGCAGGCGCCCCGCACGATGCCGAAAAACTTGATCCGGTCCGGGGGCGGGAAGCGGAGCGCCCAGGCGCCGCCGGCCTGGAAGGCGCCGGTGATGACCGACTGGGCATTGGCCAGGGTCAGGATGTCCGAAAAGAGATCCACCATGGCGGAACGATCGCGCAAGTCATACGGACTTTCAAGCATTCATCGTTCGGGCCCTGCGCCGTATGCTTGCTGCGAACGCGACCGCACCCCCAGGGAGACCCACCCCCTGTGACCCAAGGAGACGCTATGCCACTCGACCACTACGTGACGCTCGGCCACTCGGGGCTTCGGGTCAGTCCGATGTGCCTGGGAACCATGACCTTCGGCGAGGAGCTCGGCTGGGGCTCCAGCGTGGAGGAATCCCAGCGGATCCTCGACCGCTACCTCGAGCTGGGCGGCAATTTCATCGATACCGCCAACTTCTACACCAAGAGCCACTCCGAGAAGATCATCGGCGACCACGTGGGCCGCCACCCGGCTCGGCGCGACCGCCTGGTCCTGGCGACCAAGTTCAGCGGCAATCTGTACCCGGGCGATCCCAATGGCGGCGGTTCGGGCCGGAAGTCCATCATCGCGGCCTGCGAGCACTCCCTGCGTCGGCTGCAGACGGACTACATCGATCTGTACTGGCTGCACAACTGGGATGTGCACACGCCCATGGAGGAGACCATGGCCGCCCTGGACGCCCTGGTGCGGGACGGCAAGGTGCGCTACATCGGCGTTTCCGATACGCCGGCCTGGAAGATCGTCGAGGCCAATCTGCTGGCCCGGTTCCGGGGCTGGTCCGCCTTCATCGGCCTGCAGATCGAGTATTCGCTCCTCCAGCGGAGCGTCGAGCAGGAGCTGGTGCCCATGGCGCTGCAGTTCGGGCTGGGCATCACGCCCTGGTCGCCGCTCAAGAGCGGGGCCCTCAGCGGGAAGTACACCCGGGCCAACGCGGGCTCCCAGGCGCCCGGCCGCAGCCAGTTCCTCACCCCGTTCCTCAACGAAACCACCTTCGCCCTAGTCGACGCGCTGGAAGCGGTGGCCCAGGCGAACGACAGCACGGTGGCGCGGGTGGCGCTGGCCTGGGTGGGGCAGCGTCCGGGCGTGGCGTCGACCATCATCGGGGCGCGGCGGCTCGCGCAACTGGACGACAACCTGGGTGCCCTGGAACTGACGTTGACGGCCGAGGAGGTGGCGCGCCTGGACGGCCTCACGGCGCCGAGCTTCGGCTTCCCCCAGAGCATGCAGCCGATCTTCCCGGCCATCCACAACGGCGGGACCACGGTGAACGGGGTCTATGCCCCGGCGTCGGGATTCGGCCTGGAGAAGGGCGACGTGCCGTACTGACCGGCCCGCGCGGCGGTCCGCCGTTGGACAGCGTCCGGGGGCCGGGCCTCAGGCGCCGGAGGGGGCGGGGCCGGGGACCCTGGCCAGCCCGTCCATGAGCATCCGCCACACGTCCTGGTACGCCGCGTCGAGGGTCGGGTCCTGCCACTCGGCGGCGTGGGCCGGGTGGTGGAAGCGGGAGGTGGCGAACAGCACCGCCCGGCCGGCGGCCACGGGGTCCCCGTCCCGGAAGGCGCCTTCCGCCATGCCGGCGCGGACGACGGCCGCGGTCAGGTCCACCAGTTCGCCCAGGTGCCGGGCGACCACGGCCTGGGCCTCGGCCGCCAGGGTCCGGTAGGCGGTGAACAGTTCCGGATCCTCGGCGGCGCGCCGGCGCTTGACCGCGATCAGGGCGTCGATGAGCCGGCGCAGCCGCTCCGGGGCCGGACCCTCCGCGGCGGCGATGGCCCGCATGGGCAGGACGGTCGCCTCCAGCCAGCGGTCCAGCACCAGGTCCCGCAGTTCGGCCTTGCTGGCCACATGCCGGTAGACCGCCGTGTGGCTCACGCCCAGGGCCCGGGCCACGTCCACCACGGTGGCCTTGGCCGGGCCGAACCGGCGCAGCACCGCCTCGGCCGCGGCCAGGATCTGGGCGAGGGACAGGGGCGGATCCGCGGCATGGGAGGCCGGGGGGGCCTGGACCGGTCCGCCGGGGGTGGCGCGGCGCATCAGTGACCGGCCGGAGCGCCGGCGAGGCCGTCCAGCTCCGCCAGATGTCCGGTGGTGAGCACCAGCTGTCCGGCGGCCAGGTTTTCCTGGAGGTGGGCCAGGGACGAGGTGCCGGGGATCAGCAGAAGGTTGGGCGACCGGTGAAGCAGCCATGCAAGCGCCACCTGCATGGGGGTCCTGTCCAGCCGGGCGGCCAGATCCGACAGGATGGTGGACTGCAGCGGGGTGAATCCTCCCAGCGGGAAGAACGGCACGTACGGAATGCCCTGCCGGGCCAGATCGTCGATCAGGGCGTCGTCCTGGCGCTGGACCAGGTTGTAGTGGTTCTGCACGCACACGATGGGGGTGATCGCCTGGGCCTCGGCCAGCTGCGCGGCGGTGACGTTGCTCACCCCGATGTGCCGGATCAGGCCCTGGCGCCGCAGGTCGGCCAGGGCGCCCACCTGCTCGGCGATGGAGCCTTCCTGGGGGCCGTGGCCCGAGCCCATCGACCGGTAGTTGACGATGTCCAGCGCGTCCAGGCCCAGGCGCTGGAGGTTGCCGTGCACCCCTTCGGCCAAGTCCGCCGGCGATAGGGCCGGCTGCCAGGATCGATCGGGGAGGCGGCGGGCGCCGAGCTTGGTGACCAGCACCAGCCCCGCCGGGTATGGGTGCAGCGCCCGGCGGATGAGCTCGTTGGTGACGTGGGGGCCATAGTAGTCCGAGGTGTCGATGTGGGTCACCCCGGCTTCCACGGCCGCGCGCAGCACGGCCACCGCCGCCTCCGGGTCCCGGGGCGGGCCCCACACGCCGGGGCCGGCCAGCTGCATGGCGCCGTAGCCGATCCGCTGGACGGTCAGGGTCGTGCCGGGGAAGGTGAAGGGACCGCCGAGTCGGGGAAAGGTCATGGGAAGCTCCTGTGCGAGGCTGGTATCAGCCTTCGTCAGCATAGGCCCGGAGTTTCAAAAGTCAAATTTTGAAACATGTCAGGACCGGGCCTCCGACCCTCCGGGCCGCCTTCTCGGTGGACGGACGGGCCGCGCGGGAGAATAGTGGATACGGGTGATTCCGGGGGGGGACACCGCTGAAGGAGGCGAAGCCTTGTGTCAGGGAAGCCGGAGGGTGGCGCTGCGGAGCGGGGCGAGGCCGGGACCTGGCGCCGGGGGGCGCCTGGACCCGGGTTTCCCGTGGCTCCGATGACGCCATCCGCCCGCATCCTCCAGGCCCTGGACATGCTGTGCGCCGGCGCGGTGGCGGCGCCGGTCCTGCCGGAAACCGGGCCGGAACGGGAGCTGGCGGTGCGGATCAACCGGCTGAACGAGCACGTGGCGGAACTCCGGGCCCTGGCGCAGGGCCGACAGGCCGAGCAGCCTATGGCGCGGGTCGGCCTCACGGCGCCGGCCTCCAGCAGCCTGGCCCCCGATGGCGGGGTGCGCCCGCAGACCGAAGCCGAGCGCGAGCGCCTCCGCTCCCAGGTCCAGGAAGCCCACAAGCTGGAGAGCCTGGGGGTGCTGTCCGCGGGCGTGGCCCACAACATCAACAACGTCCTGGCCATCATCATGGGCACCGCCTCCCTGCGCGAACAGGCGACCCCGGAGCCCTCGGACCGGCTCGCCTACCAGGAGATCGGCAGGGCCTGCGCCCGCGGCCGGGACGTGGTCAAGTCGATGCTCCATTTCGCCACCCCGATCCTGGCCAGCCACGCGCCCCTGGAACTGCACACGCTCATCCACGAGGTGCGCGTGCTGCTGGAGAACACCACCCGCAACGCCATCGTCATCGCCGCCGCGCTCGTGGACGAGCCCCTGTGGATCCAGGGCGATGCCGGGAGCATCAACCACGCCATCCTGAACCTGGGGCTCAACGCCCTGGGGGCCATGCCCCAGGGCGGCACGCTCAGCTTCCGGACCGCCGTCCTGGACGACGGCCGGGTGGAGGTGGTCGTCCAGGACACCGGGCACGGCATGAGCCCGGAGGTCATCGCCCACGCCCTGGAGCCCTTCTACACCACCCAGGAGGTGGGCAAGGGCACGGGGCTGGGGCTGAGCATGACCTACGGGGTGGTCAAGGCGCACGGCGGCAGCCTGGAGATCGTCAGCCGGGTGGGCCACGGCACCGCCGTGCACCTGAGTTTTCCGCGCATCCCCGCCCCGGCGCCCAGCGTCGCCGTGCCCCGCCCGGCGCCGGCCCTGGGGGGCATGAAGGTGTTCCTGGTGGACGATGACGAGGATGTGCGGTTCCTCATGACCCGGATGCTCACGAAGGCGGGCGTGCGGGAAGTCCAGGTGTTCGCCGGCGGCCGGGAGGTGCTGGCCCGGCTGCCGAAGGAACCGCTGCCCGATCTGGTGATCCTGGACCAGAACATGCCGGGCCTGAACGGCACCCAGACCCTGGTGCGGATCCGGGAACGCTACCCGGCCCTGCCGATCCTCATCTCCTCGGGGCAGCCCGATATCGAAGCCTGGGCCGACTTCCACCAGCCCCGGGTGTCCGTGATCTCCAAGCCCTTCACCATGGAGGAGATCCAGGCCAAGCTGGCACAGTTTGCCCGGAGTCCGCATCCGCCGGAGGCGCCCGTGGGGTGAGCGGGTGCAGGGCGCTGGCTCAGGCGCCGGGACCGGCTGCCTGGGTCGGCGTCCGCATGGCCCGCAGCTCCCGGGCCAGGTGGCGCAGCTCGGCCGCCGCGTCCGCTGCGGGATCGAACACCATGCGGGTGAGCCGGAGGCTGAGGGCCGCCATGACCCGGGAGTATGCGGGGAGCTCCGGATCCCGGAAGGTCGCGATGCGGTTTTCCCAGGCCAGCCGGTGGATCACGCCCACCAGGCGGCTGCGCTGGTCCACGTAGCGGTCGCCGGCCACGGCCAGCAGGGAATTGCCCACCGCCCCGTGCAGGATGAAGTACTTGGCCAGCTCCGCGGAGGCCAGGGTCTCGATCACCCGCCAGGCGGTGGCCGCCCGCGCAGGGTCCAGCCGGCTGGGAATGGCCAGCAGCGCGCCGCCCAGAGGCTGCACCGGCCGCCGCGCCGGGTCCACGGTGGGATGCTCCAGCGCCCCGATCTCGTCCCGCCGGTGCAGCAGCCCGAAGCCCTCCATCAGGCCCAGGCGGTTGGACCAGTTGAGGCACATGGCGGCCTCGCCACGACCGAAGGACTGGGCGCTGCGCGCCCAGTCCATGCGGGCCAGTCCGGGCGGCGAGTAGCGGACCAGCTCCCGGAGGAAGTGCACGGTCTGGAGGGCTTCGGGGCGTCCCACATCGGCCGGGTCGCCGGTTTGTGCGCCCAGCAGCTGCAGGAAGGTCTCGGCGATGGGCACGCCCGGGGCCGCGTTCCAGACGATGCCGGCCAGATTGCGGCCGGGCTGGTGCAGCGCCCGGGCGCAAGCCAGGACCTGTTCGAAGCTGTGGGGCGGCTCCAGGCCCCTGCGGGCGAACAGGTCCTTGCGGTACCACAGGAATTCCACGGTGGGCTGGACCGGGATGCCGAAGCTCCGGCCCTGGACCTGCCCGGCGTTCCACACCTGCGGGTAGTAGTCGGCGGCGGCGAAGACCGGGCTGGCGCCCACGAACCCGTCCAGGCACAACAGGCCGTGGCCGGCCTCCACTTCCGCCAGCCAGGGGAAGGGCACCGCGACGATATCGGGCACCATGGCGGCGTCCAGCACCCCCGGCAGCTGGGTGAGGTAGGCATCCTGGGTCCACGTGAAGACTTTCAGCCGGCAGCCGGCGAACAGCTCGATCTCCTCCCGGTTCCTGCGCAGGATATCGAACACCGGATCGGCGTAGGCGAACAGGTGGATCTGGGTGTCCCGGTCGAAGCCCGTGGCGCGGGGCTGGGGATAGGCGATGTAGCGCTCCCCGGCGCCCTGGGCCGCCGCGGCCAGACCGTCGAAGGCCCCGTCCCGCACGGAGCCCACCACCATCCGGATGGTCTCGTCGCCCAGGCGCCGGACCGCGTCCAGCAGGGACGCCGACGGGACGATCTGGCACCGGCGGCCGCTGCGGCTGATGGGCTGGAAGGCCAGCAGACCGGCTGCCCGCATGGCGAAGATGGCTTCGCGCGCCGTGCTGCGGGGCAGGCCCGAAGTGTCCGCCAGGGCTGTGATGCCCATGCCGCGTCCGTCCATGTGGGCGGTGACCGCCGCCAGCACCATGGGCCACCAGGCGGGGTCCTTCAGCAGCCGGCTCACCCGCTGGGTGACCGCGTCCACCAGCGCCAGGGCTGCCCGGCTATCGCTCTGCTCCATGGACCATCCTCGCGCCTGGCTCGGGGAATGCTTATTAACATCTGTAATTACATAAGTTAATCGATGCGATGCCGGGGCTGGCACATCAATGAATGAATAGAATAACGGAAACGGTTAATTATGGGTTCGGCCAAGACGGAAGGGTCCCCTAAGCTCCTGGTGAGTGCCCCCCCATTCTTTGCATCTTCACAGGAGTCATCCATGAAATGCCCCACTGGTGTTTGTACCTGGACTTTCGGTCCCCTGCCCCTGGAAACGGTCGTGGCCCGCATCGCCACCCTGGGCTTCGACGGGCTGGAGATCTACGGCGACCTGACCACGTGCCCGGTCGATAGGCTCCGGGATATAGTCCGGGGCGCGGGGCTCCGGGTGCTGTCGGTGACCCCGGACAATGCGGACATCGCCCATCCGGATCCGCTCGTGCGCGCCGCGGCCGTGGACTACTACCTGCACCTGCTGGAATTCTCGGCGGAACTCGGCGCTCCGGTCACCGGTGTCCACGGCTGGGTGGGGCGCATCCAGGCGGTGGCCGACCACCAGGCCGAATGGCGGCTGCTGGTGGATTCCTGCCGGCAGATCAGCCAGCGCGCCCTGGCGCTGGGGGTGCCCCTGGCCTTCGAGGTGCTGAACCGCTACGAGTCGCATCTGGTGAACACCGGCCAGGAGGGGCTGGAACTGCTGCGGCAGGTGGGCAGCCCGGCGCTGAAGCTGCTGCTGGACACCTATCACATGAACATCGAGGAGGCGGATCCGGCCCAGGCGCTGCGGGACGCGGCCGGGAACCTCGCCCTGGTGCACGTGGCCGATTCCAACCGGGCCGGCCTGGGCCTGGGCCACACGGACTTCCCCGCCATCCTGGAGGCGCTGGACGCCGTGGCGTACCGCGGGCCCATCGTGGTGGAAGCCACCGCTTCGGGACCCAACCCCTTCACCCCGGTCAAGGCCGGGGACTATCTGGGCCAGCTGGAAAGCTACCTGACGCTCAGCCTGGCCGTCCTGAGCACCTGGAACGCGGCGCTTCCGGCCTGATCCGGAACCCGGCCGGGCTCAGTCCTGGAACCGGGACATGGCCGCGTGGCAGGCGGTCTTGCCTTCGGCCAGGATCCGGCTCAGGCCGGCACCCAGGTCATCCCAGGCTTCGTCGCCGGAGGCCCTGAGCTCCCGGAGCCGGACCATGGCCTCGGCGTGCCGTTGCTGCAGGGCCTCGATGGTTTGGGTGTGCTCGTCCAGGAACTCGGCCTTGGCCGCGCTGGCCCGCAGCTTGAGGTGCTCGATCTGCGCGCCCCAGGCTTCCAGCTGGGCGTCGACGGCTGCATAGAAGGCTTTGCGCTTTTCGTTCATGGTGGATCCCCCTGGCGGCGGCCGGTGCGGCACCGGACCCGGGGGGAAACCGCAGCAACATCCACGCCGTTTGCCAAATGGCTGGGATCGTGGTAATTGGCTTCAGGCCAAGGCCGTTGGGGGGGCGGTTCGGTCAGATTGAAGGGGCCATGGGGCCGGCATAGCTTTTGAGCTTGCGGTACAGGGTGGCCGCGCCGATCTTCAGCTGCTGGGCAGTGCGGGTCTGGTTGCCGCCGTTGAGTGCCAGCGCCGCCAGGATGTACTCCTGCTCCATGGCTTCCAGGGACAGCACCTGCCCGGGGCTGGGCACCGGCCGGGGCGCCGCCAGGCGGATCTCCTCGGGCAGGTCCTCCAGCTCCACCCGGTGGCGCGAGGCTAGTGCCACCGCGCGTTCCATGGCGTTCTCCAGCTCGCGCACGTTGCCCGGCCAGCCGTAGCGCACCAGCTGGTCGGCCACCCCCGGCGCGAAGCCGCTGATCTTGCGGTTCATCCACACCGCCGCGCCGGCCAGCAGGGTCCGGGCCAGGGGCAGGATGTCCTCCCGCCGCTCGCGCAGCGGCGGCACGTGCAGTTCCACCACCTTGAGCCGGTAGTACAGATCCTGGCGGAAGGTGGCGGTGGCGACCCCCTGGGCCAGGTCGCGGTTGGTGGCGGCCAGGATGCGCACGTCCACCCTGCGGCTCTGGTTCTCGCCCACCCGGCGCACCTCCCGCTCCTGGATGGCCCGCAGCAGCTTGACCTGCATGGCCGGGCTGATCTCGCCGATCTCGTCCAGCAGCAGGGTGCCCTTGTGGGCCGCCTCGAACAGTCCCGGCCGGTCCTGGCTGGCGCCGGTGAAGGCGCCGCGGGCATGGCCGAACAGTTCGCTCTCCAGGAGGGTCTCGGTGATGGCGCCGCAGTTGACGGCGATGAACGGTCCGGCGGCGCGGGTGGATTCCTCGTGTACCAGGCGGGCGATTCGTTCCTTGCCGGATCCGCTTTCGCCGGTGATCAGGATGGTGGAGTCCACCTTGGCCACCCGGCGGGCCAGGTTCACCAGCTGGATCATGGCCCGGCTGCGGGCGATGATGCCCTGCACGGGCTCTTCCAGCCCGGGCGCCACCCGGACCAGGGCCCGGCGATGCTCGGCCAGCTTGTGCTCGGCCGTCTGCAGTGAATCCATCACCCGGACCAGCGATACGTCCAGGCAGTCCTTGAGCCGGTCGGCCTGGAAGAACCGCAGCTCCTCCGCCCGCTCATCCCCCCATTCCGACCGGGTGCGCCCGATCAGGTGGCAGCCGGCGTTGCCCTGGCCCAGGCAGCGGTCTTCCAGCACGAAGATCTCCTGCCCGGTCACCTGGCTCAGGTAGCCGCTGATGAGGCCGCAGATGGTCCAGCACACGGTGTTGTCCGACCGGCCGAAATGCAGCAGGTGCTGCTCCGCCTCGTACGAGGCGGCGACCATCACCCCTTCCCGGGCCAGCGGATCGGCGCCGCCCGAGGCCACCCGGAACAGGCCCTCCAGGGCGTGCAGGCGGGTGCCGGCCAGGCGCAGGTCCGTGCTGTTGTCCCACTTGAACTCGGACTGCATGGCTTCGGCCATGCGCCAGCCGTGGGCGAAGCCGAACTGGGTGAGCACGGTCCGGGCGGCGGTCAGGCCGAAGTTCTCCACCAGATACTTGCGCAGGATGCCCATGGCCACCGCGTCCAGCAGCAGCGCGCGCTGGCCGGCAAACCGGATCACCCCGGACTCGGGGTCCAGCTCCAGCAGTTCCTTGTGGTCCAGATCATCCACGTGCATGGAATGTCCCGTATCCGCCATTGCCATATGCCCAGTTCGGCGGAGCTTTCCTGGCCGCAGTATGGCAGATCCTGCGGTGATAGGCTTGGATAAAAACTATTAATTACGGACGCGGGTCGCCCAGATACAGCGCGTGGCCCTGCTCCACGCAGGCGGCGGCGTAGAGGTACATGGAGGCGGACCAGGTCTGCCAGTCCTGCCCCGAGGCGACCCCATCCTGGGCTTTGAACCATTCATTAAAGCCATGGGTGACGGCGGCTTCCCGGGCTGGCCGTACCAGCTCGGTGAGAGCCAGTAGCCGGGTCTCGGCCAGCCGCTGGCGGCCCGCCGCCACCAGGGCCGCCACGTAGAAGCCGCACACGAAGGGCCATACGCCGCCGTTGTGGTAGTCGCCGGGCTGGTTGTACAGGGCGTAGCGGGGCTGCCAGTCCGGGTCGCTGGGCCGGGCGTAGGGAAAGAAGCAGGGCGGCAGGTCCAGCGCCAGCTCGCCAGCTGCCCGCAGCTCCGCGCACTGGGCCTCGATCCAGGTGACCATGTGCCCGGCCCGGGTGGGCGAAGCCAGCCCGGTGAGGATCGCCAGGCTGTTGCCCAGCAGATCGCAGCGCTCGTCGCGCAGCACCTTGTAGGACCACATGGCGTAGGTGGGCCGTCCGCGGATGGCCAGGCCCTCCACCTGGCTGCTGGATTCACTGGGCTGGTCGGAGCCGTTCACCGCGGCCCGCAGGGCCCGGGCCCGGTCCGGGTCGTCCAGGGCCAGGAGGTAGCCGTGCACCAGGGCGTTCACGAACAGGCCGTGGCCCAGCACCCAGTGCTCGTCCCGCCAGTCGCTGGTGGGCTGCTGGGCCACCAGCACGCGGTCGTCGGTGGTCTGGTACTCCATCCAGTGCAGGGCCTTGCGCACCGGATTGGCCAGGTAGCCGGGCCGGCCCAGGTTCCGGCGCAGGATGCCGGCCAGCAGCAGGAACAGCGGGGTGGTATCGCTGGCGCCCCGGTCCTCGGGATCGTGCACCAGGGAGGGAATGTGGCCCCGGGGGCTCTGGTTCCGGGCCAGGGTCGCCATCACCCGCAGCAGCGTGGCTCGCAGTGGGCGATCGCCCGAGGCGAGGATACCCAGCCCGGAAATGAGCAGATCGCGGGTGTACGGCTCGGGATAGCCCCAGCCGGCCGTGCGCGGCAGCCGGTCGTAGGGGCCGTGGGCGTTGTGCCGGAGGACCGTCAGTGCGGCCTGGCGGGCGTCCAGGACGGACGGGGGGAGGGGACGGGGGCCGCTCATCAGACCAGCCCCAGCTGCTCGGCCAGGATGTCCAGCAGGCGCTGGGCCACGTGCCGGTGATCGAAGTGGGCCACCACCCGCTTCCGGCCGGCCGCGCCCATGCGCTGGCGCAGGCCGGGATCGTTGAGCAGGGTGCGCAGGCCGGTGGCGATATCGTCCACGTCCGCCCGGTAGTCCACCACCCGGGGCTGGTCGAACACCACCCGGTGCCCTTCCTCGTAGCCCGCGGCCGGGCCCAGCACGGCGCCGGTGATGCTGATGGCCTCGGCCACGCCGGCCAGGAAGGCGGTCTCGCCGTCCACCAGGGTGTCCAGCATGGCCATGGCGCGGATGCCGATCACCGGCTTGCCGCAGGCGCCGGCCTCCACCTGGGGCATGCCGAAGCCCTCCAGCCGCGAGGGGG
>Ga0302202_10000979_pt1 | contig 36180 bp, 32 predicted proteins | sample II_Bog_N3_3_FD_194579 | JGI IMG/M metagenome (GOLD analysis project Ga0302202, IMG submission 194579) | Peat permafrost microbial communities from Stordalen Mire near Abisko, Sweden - II_Bog_N3_3 | ecosystem: Environmental > Terrestrial > Soil > Wetlands > Peat | place: Sweden: Abisko...
TGACCTTGCTCGGCAGCTACGTCACCAGTAACTTCGCGCTCTCCTCCGACGGGGGGGCGGGTACGTTCGTCAAGTTCTCCGCCTAAACGGCTTTGGTCACGCCGGCGGGCCAGCGCCCGCCGGCGTGATGCATTTGACAGGTGGTTTCATGACCAATCCGCCCCCGGCGGCGCGCTTTTCGACCGCTATGTCGCCCGCCGTAATGTCGTTGGTCGGGCAGCCCGAATCCCGGCGCCCTGCGCCGCCCTCCCCCAGCCCGGGGTCCCCCACTGCGGCCGAGCCGCCGCAGAAGCTCAGCTTTCCGCTCCCGGCGGAAGAGCCGACACAGGCCGGGCCGCAAGGACTGCGCTACGACTTCAATCACGGATGCAGGGTCGCGCTGCCCGAGCGAACCGGCACCTGGCGCGTGCGGCTGACCGACCTCGACACATCCAATATCCTGTACGAGACCGACATCGGCGCGGGTCGCGTGGCGAGCGCCAAGCACTATTTTCTGCGCATCCGGATTGAGGTACGCGATAACAGCGGTACCGTCGTATTGGCGCACGACTACGACGCACGCGACCGCGAGGTCATCATCCAATTCCCGGTCGGCACGCTTGGCGACATCATGGGCTGGTTTCCCTACGCGGTGAAATTTCAGCGCGCCCATGCCTGCCGCCTCAGCGTCGCCATGGCGGCCTGGCTGATTCCGCTATTCCGGGACGCTTACCCGGAGATCACGTTTCTGACGCATGAGGAGGTTAAGCCGGAGCGTTATTACGCGACTTACAATATGGGGCTGTTCTTCGACGATGAGGCCTGCATCAATCAGCCATGCGACTTTCGCCTGGTCGGGCTTCACCGCACCGCGGGCTACATCCTGGGCGTTGACCCCACGGAGGAGCCTGCACGCATCACAATTCCCGACGACCGGCGCCCGATCGAAGAGCCGTACGTGTGCATCGCGGTGCAGAGCACGACGCAAGCAAAGTACTGGAACAATCCGCAGGGCTGGTACGAGGTCGTGCGGTTTCTGAAAGAAGCCGGCTACCGTGTGGTATGCATAGACCGCAGCCCGACGAATGGCGGCGGTTTGGTCTGGAATCACATCCCGAACGGGGTGGAGGACGAGACTGGCGACCATACGCTTGCCGAGCGAGCGCGATGGCTGAAGCACGCGGCGTTCTTCGTTGGACTTTCGAGCGGGTTGTCCTGGCTTGCCTGGTCTGTCGGCACGCCAGTCGTGATGATCAGCGGCTTCACCCACCCGGTCAACGAGTTCGCCACGCCCTACCGGGTCGTTAACTATCACGCCTGCAACGGGTGTTGGAACGACGTACGGCTCCGCTTTGACCACAAGGACTTTATGTGGTGCCCTCGCCATAAGGACACGCCTCGGCAATTCGAGTGCACCCGGCTTATCACAGCGGCGCAGGTCAAGGAGACGATCCGTCGCGTTCCCGGCTTCGGCGACACCCGCGCAAAGGTGCCACCGACCGGGCCAGATGTCCGCCTGGCATAGGGCGACCGGGAGGTGATCCTTGCCTCCACGTTCAAGATTGCCCGTAGGTCCACTCATCCTCATGACACATAGCAGATCGGTCATAACCAGCGTATCGCTTGCGTCGGATTATTATATGAATAACACTAAGGTGACGGTTACCGAGGCATGCGGATAACGCACGCAACGATTCGCACCGCTGCTTTTGAGGCGCTGATTGCAGGACCGGCTCTGGGAGCTTGTTCGTTTAAGGAGACCCCGGCATGGACATGCCCGTTGCACCGCCGCTGGTCATGGCGCCCGCAGGCAGCCGCGTCCGCCGCGCCCTTGTCGGCGCCACACGGCGCGATGTACCCTATCGCCACTGGCTGCTGCACGACGTGCTGCCCGCGGACCTGTGCGCCGGTATTGCCGCCCTGCCCTTCGATCCGCCCGACATACTGGACACCAGGGGCAAGCGCGACACCAACAACGCGTCCCGCATCTTCGTCTCCGAGACAGACCGCTGGGATTTCCCGGCGTGCGAGACCCTGGCGGAGGCATTCCAGGACGAGGCCACCACCGACCTGCTCGGCGACATGTGCGGGATCGACCTGGCGGGCTCCTATCTGCGCATCGAGTGCTGCCTCGACACGGACGGATTCTGGTTGGAGTCGCACACCGATATCGGCGCCAAGCTGTTCACCATGCTGGTCTACCTGTCGGACGATCCGGACGCCGAGGATTGGGGCACCGATATCATGGATGAAGCGGGCAACGTGCTCGACCGGGCGCCGGGAACGTTCAACGCCGGGCTGGTCTTCATCCCCGGTGCCGACACCTGGCACGGTTTCGCCAGACGCCCGATCCGCGGTGTGCGCCGGTCGGTGATCATCAACTACGTGAAGCCCGAGTGGCGCGCACGCCATGAACTCGCCTATCCGAGTGCACCTGTCGGCTTGTAACGGGAGCAATCCGGCAAGACGAATGGGGTCTCGCAGACCCTCGCCGGCAAGCTCGGCGGCGCCGTCGTGAAGGCATGGAGAAGCGAGCGCCTTTCCGACCGCAGCAGCGGATGCCCCGCCCTGCGTTCACGACCGGACCGGCATTACCTCCCGCCTTTGCATGACAGGAAACGCTAGCCGGCGAGCATCCGAACGTCGCTCGCGCCCTTGTCCGGCCCCGTGCCAGGCGACGCCCGCATCAGCCGCTTGAGCAGCAGGGATGCCTCGGGCTGATGCCCGGCCGCGGCAAGACCGCCGGCCAGCTCGGCCGAGCCACCATGCACGACCCCGCGCACGGCGCAGCAATTCAGCCGCTTTCCCAGCGCGTCAATCTCGGCGACCAGCGCGGCCAGCACGGCAGCCGGGTCCAGCAGGTCTACCGCGACGAAATGGTCCGCCGTCAGCACCCGGCCGAGCTTGAGATCCTCCTCCACCCGGTAGCAGAACAACCCGCAGGGAAAGTCCCGCCCATCCCGGCGGATGGTGATGATGCCGCCCTGCACATCCCGGCGGGGGCGAATAAGCTGTCGGGCAAAGCGGATCCAACCGGCCAGATCCAGAGTCGGCACCGCTTCCCGGATCAGGGGATATACCGTGTGGATTTGGTCCGGGGATAGCGGCCCGATGGTGAAGCCAGACATTAACTGTCGTTCCAGGGCGAAGCTTCAGGTCAAAATGCACGCGGCCGCCACCCGGGGCCTTGACGCAGATCAATGCAATGCCCGAGACACTAACTTTCGCGGTTCACGCCGACACACGCACGTCCTATCGTGCTCCTCGCTTCGCCTTTGCAGCCGTAGCCACCGGCAAGAGAGTCCATGGTCACCCAGCAGGCCCGACCGACCGTGCTCGAGACCCAGGCCGCGCCTGAGCCGTGTACGAGCTGCGATTCGCGCCCGTACAGCGTCTGCAATGCGATCGACGACTATGATCTGGCGAGGCTGGCCGCCGCCGCGGTGGTGCAGAATGCCGAGCCGGGCCGCACCTTCATCGAGGAGGGTGAACCGGCCGACAGCTTCTTCAACGTCACCGCCGGGACGGCCAAGCTGTTCAAGCTGCTGCCCGACGGACGGCGGCAGATCACCGGTTTCGTCAGCACCGGCCATTTTCTGGGCCTCGCCGTCTCCGACGTCTACGCCTTCAGCGCCGAGGCGATCGAACCGGTGCGCTACTGCCGCTTCTCCCGCCCCAAGCTGCGCGCCTTGCTGGACGATTTCCCGCTGATGGAGAAGCGCCTGCTGCAGGTGGCGTCGAACGAGCTGGTGGCGGCACAGGAGCAGATGCTGCTGCTGGGGCGCAAGACCGCGCGGGAGAGGCTGGCGTCTTTCCTGCTGCTGCAAAGCCGCCACAGCCTGGCGTCTTGCGGCCTGCCGCGCGGCCGTTTCCCGCTGCCGATGACCCGCAGCGACATCGCGGACTATCTCGGCCTGACCATCGAGACCGTGAGCCGCACGCTGACACGGCTACGCACCGAACGGCTGATCGAGGTGCCGACGCCGGCGGAGGTGGTGATCCGCGACCGCCACGCACTGGAGAGCCTGGCCGGCGGCCTGACCTGACGGTCTGGTGCGAGAGGGGGGATTCGAACCCCCATGACTGTTACGTCGGTCGATTTTGAGTCGACTGCGTCTACCGTTCCGCCACTCTCGCACTGCCTCCAGCTTACATGCTTCGCCCGGATTGCGGGAGGCGGGTAGCCCAATGATACGGAAAAAATTATCACAAGGGGAGTTCCAACGTTTCTCCCCTGGCTTCAGGTGAACTGAGGCGGCTGATGGTGCGGCATACGCGGGATGCGGCAACGCGACAGGCCGGCGTCGGATCGGTCGTGACGGCAGTCGCCCGCGGTGGCAGACTAGACGACGCCTTTGGTGTCATCCGGAAACGGAATCGCCACTTCCAGCGAAGTTCACTCTGGCAAACGGTTGTTGCTGCGCGGCGGAAATCTGCGAACAGTCAGCGCGTCGCAGTATCGTCTACTGGTCAGGTGGCAGCCCGGTTTGCTTGAGCCAGGCTGCCCTGGCCAGAGGATCATCAGGATCAAACTGCACGTCCACCCTGACACGTCCGGCGTGTCTAGTCAGAACCTTTAGAATCGAACGCAGAGGCACGGTGACCCGCAGCGCATCCGGAGCCGACCAAGCGACGCGAGGACGCCAGCCCACGCCCCCACTGGTGTCAACCCCGAGCACGTCGATGTTCCGTAGCGTAGGTCTTGTCGTCACAAGATTGACCCCAGCAGTGATGTCGGTGACCGCCAACACGCCGAGGTCACAAGTGTCCTCGCCAATGACCGCGATCCACGCACCATCCGGAGATGGCACGCGATCGAGGATGGCATGGGTGCAACGCGGTCCTATCGCATCCCAAAGCATCGACAAGGCGAGCACGACGGCCACGACAATCCCGATTGCCAAGAGCCAACCTGGTCGGCGGAAAAATCCCGAGGACCACTTCATATCAGGGCGACGCTGTCCCAGCAATCCGGCCTGTTTGATAGAGTCGGTAGCCAAGATCTGTGTTCCATACGTTAACTTTTGGAAGATGGATGTAAGTAGTATCCATCTCCTTTTCAGTTAAAAAGTGGCTGGTCCGAGCCACAGTGTCCTCGATCATCAGGATATGCTCGCTGGATATGCCATTCGCGGCAGCGTAAAGCCCGATCGCGACTGTCGCGTAGTCGACAAACTCAGGGTGGCACGAGCCACCGATCCGCTGGGCGTCCCAAGGGCCACCACGCCGGAAGTTCGACAGCGCGCCAACCTGATATCCGAGCGCAGCTAAGCCGCCTCCGTCGTTCCCTGACGCGACAAGGGTATCTTCCTCCTTCGCATCCTTGAGGCCCTAGCTTACAAAGAAATGGGGAGCCATCCCCGCCGGGCGCATCATCGCCCCGCCCTTGTAGTTCAACATCGCCTGACCCTTGTCGTCCGCGAATGGCACTGGGGCGGCAGCGTCAAGTCTGGTTGCGGCGACATCTCCAGCACGAGCTTGCGCATCTGCCAAAAAGCGCGGCCAGTGATCGAGGCCGACCGCCTGCATGACGTCGGCGACCTTCTCAGCAGCCTTGCGCAACTCGGCATGGCTGCCTGCGAGGCTGACATCGAGAGCAGCGCTGTGCAGCTTCTCGACCACGGGATCAGTCGCCGCCCGCCCGAAGAACCGATCGGCGAACGCATCGGCGCCGAGGTTGGTACCACGGCTCCAGGCGGTCATGGCCTCGGCCAGTCTGGATAGGTTAGCCGTATCATACTGAGCCGCCGCGCGCGCTCGAAGCGCCCGCGGCAGAGCCCCGATGGCGCCATAGGCGACCGCCTGAATGCGCTGGGTGAGTCCGTCAGGACTGAAAATCCGGCTGCTGTCGGCTGTGACCTAGGCTGGCTTTGGCTCTGCCGCTTCATGTCATGAACGAAGCGGTCGATAGCGTCGCATCACCTTCTATGATCCCGGCATTCCCCGTCATGCGCGCCGCCTGGCGTGGCGTCGCACGCAACTGGCACGCAACGACGAGGGCTTTACGTCCGCCGGCCACCTCGCTATAGCCTGCGCCCGCTGATCCCGGATAGCTCAGTTGGTAGAGCAAGCGGCTGTTAACCGCTGGGTCGTAGGTTCGAGTCCTACTCCGGGAGCCAGTGGCGGCCCCTCATCGCCCCGAAGACTTGCTGACGAGGTCCCCCAGGGCGCCCGGCTCGGCGTTCTCCGCCACGCCCCGCAAGCATTGCGGCCCTCGGGCCTGCTGGCATCTCGCCCTCCCGAACTGCCCCCTGCCCTGACAGAACGGCCCGGCTCCCCAGGTCCGCCAGCCACTTATGTGCGACTGACGGACCGGGCCTCCGGCTTGTTCCAGCGGAGGCGATATTGGGGACCGCGCGGTATGGTGCCCAGCGATACGGCACGGATACGGAAGCCTGATCGCAGAGCGACCTCGCCTATGCCGGCAGCCCAAGCACCTGCGAAATCTCGTCGAGGGTCGCCTTTTCCGCCTCGCTGACCTTCACCCCGCCAAAGCCAAGGAACCCGCCTTCGGTGGCCGATTCGGCGACAGCCTGGCTGACATGGCGGAGCCAGGTTTTGTAAGCGGTTGCGTCTCCGGGCGCTTTGGCGTCCAGCAATGCGGCGACTTGCTTCAGCGCAGCGACCGCCTTGGCCTTGACCTCGCCAGCCTTGCTGTCGGACAGCGTCGCTTGCAAACCGTCGCGCGCGATCGTGCGGCCCTCGGAGGTCTCATAGTCGGCAACGACGGCCTTGGTCAGCTCGTTGGCGCCGGGATCGGACTTGGCCTCCGCAAGCGCTCGCCCGCTTGCAAAAGCTTCCTTCACAATGCCGAACAGCCCGCTCGGCGCTGCGGCCGTGATGGCGATGCTGGCCACCATCGGGCTCTCTAGCACCAGCTTCCACTCATCCGGCGTGAAATCGGTCTTTCCGGCCATCGCGTGTTCTCCCTGTGATGCGAGTCGGCGGGCGGTGCCCGATTGGAACGCGCTCGCAACCGAAACTCGTTGCGAGCGTCCGCTGATTCCTTACCGGACCGGCTGGCCCAAGTCACTCGCGCCGCCGCGCAGGTCACGATGGCGTTATCAAATTGCCAGATTATTGTACCATTGTTGAACCTGGGCACATGCAGCTTCGCCAGGATCGACTTGTTCGCCAACTGCACCAGCCAGGGCAAAGCCGCGGCTAGCGTACAGCCGAAAACGACGCCGGCGCCAGAATCTCGTTGGTAACGCGCGCAACGATCGCCATTCGCCTCGGTTTGCGTGCGCGCCGTCAGCCAGTCCGGATCAGCCGTGAACGCGTTCCACTTCCGCTCGCGCTCGGCAAGCGACTCCCAGGCCAGAAGGTAGATGAGCCGCTGATTATTCGCGCCGATCAGCGTGGTCCAGAAGCCGGCCTGTCGAATCCCGTGCTTGTCCCAAAGCTTCAGCGTGATCGTTTCGAAGCGCCGCAGCAGGTCAGGCAGCCGGCCCGGGATGCACTCATAAACGCGCAATCCGTGGATCATGTCCCGCTTCCGGCTTCCCGACGATGGGGGGCTAGTACATCGATTCCATGAAACCGCTCGTATCCCAGAGGTCCGGCCGTGAGTCGCCCCGGAGGGTGCAGACAGGCTCAATGGGAGTCGTTCCTTGGAAACGCTGCACTAGCCTGCTGCCTGGGGGAATGGAGAGCAACCGCCGGCCATCGGCCAGGGCATCACCGCCCGGCGGCTGGCGCATAGATCGGTTGCTTGGTCCTCACGGTTAGCATACCACGTTACGCCAGACCGTTTTGGCTCTTGGGATGTCACAAATCGCCTCCGCCACCTCGCGACAAACCACCGCCGCCGCCAGTAGACACTGGTCGCGGCAGCGGGTCCGCGCCTGGGTTCGCGCCGTGCTGATGACCGGCGGGGTGCTGGCGGTTGCGGTGGGCGCCCTGCTCTACTGGCTGAACAGCGGCCGCTGGGTGGAGACCGACGACGCCACCGTGCAGGCCGACGACATGACGGTCTCGACCGACGTCGCCGGCATTGTCAGCGACATCCCGGTGCATGAAGGCGAGCACGTCCGGAAGGGCCAAATTCTGTTCCGCCTCGACCCGGACAAGTTCCGGATCGCGCTCGACACCGCGAAGGCCAATCTGGCGCAGACCCGGCTAAGCTTGCTGGCGATGCAGTCCGACTATCAGGCGTTGCTGCACCAGGTCGGCCAGCGGCAGGCACAGGTGCACGCCGATCAGGCCACCTATGACCGCTACGCCGCCCTGGTAAAAAGCCGCGCCGTTACGCAGCAGGAAACCGACGACGCACGGTTCAAGCTCGCCGCGGACCAGCAGGCGACCGAGGCCGCCGAGATGCAGGCCCGGTCCGAACTGGCGAAGCTCGGCGGCAGGCCGGACTCGCCGGTCGAGCAGATGCCCGCCTACCAGCAGGCGGCCCAGCAGGTGGCCGAGGCGCAGCGCCAGATGGACCATGCCACCGTGCGCGCAGCCTATGACGGTATCGTGACGCAGGTCAGCAAGCTGCAGCCCGGCATGTTCCTGCCCGCCAGCACCGGCGCGTTCGGCCTGGTCTCCGACCAGCATGTCTGGGTCGAGGCGGAGCCCAAGGAGTCGCAGCTCACCTACGCCCGGCCCGGGCAGAGCGCCAAGGTCAACATCGACGCCTATCCCGGCAAGACCTGGAACGGGGTGGTCGAGAGCATATCGCCCGCCACCGACCAGCAGTTTTCCCTGCTGCCGGCGCAAAATTCCTCGGGCAACTGGGTCAAGGTCGTGCAGCGCATCCCGGTGCGCGTGAGGATCGACCGGCAGCCTGACGATCCGCCGCTGGTCGCCGGGATGTCGGCTACCATAGACATCGACACCGGCCACCAGCGCAGCTTCGCCGACCTGTTCTGAGACACGGCATGCCGCGCGACGGGACACACAATCCGGCGCCGGCGGTCGTTCCGTACCGTGCGGTCATCACGGTCTGCGCCATGGCCGCCACGCTGATGCAGGCGCTGGATTCCACCATCGCCAACGTCGCGCTGCCTTACATGCAGGGCAGCCTGTCTTCCAGCTCCGACCAGATCACCTGGGTACTGACGTCCTATATTACCGCCGCCGCGATCATGACCGCGCCGGTCGGCTGGATCGCCGGCCGCTTTGGACTGAAGCAGCTCTTCGTCGTCTCCGTCGTCGGCTTCACCATCACCTCGATGCTGTGCGGGATTGCCGAGACGCTGCCCGAGATGGTGGTGTTCCGCATCCTGCAAGGCATGTTCGGCGCCGCGTTGGTGCCGCTGTCACAGACCACGATGCTGGACATCTATCCGCCCAGGCAGCACGGCTCGGCGATGGCGCTGTGGGGCATGGGCGTCATGGTGGGACCGATCCTCGGCCCCACGCTGGGCGGCTATCTCACGGAACTTTATGACTGGCGCTGGGTGTTCTTCGTCAACCTGCCGTTCGGCGCCGCCGCGACGCTGGGGCTTGTGCTGTGCCTGCCGCGCAGCAAACCGCGCCGGGCACAGTTCGACTGGTTCGGTTTCACCGCGTTCGCCATCGGCATCGCCGGGCTGCAGCTTATGCTCGACCGCGGTGAAACGCAGGATTGGTTCAGCTCGACCGAGATCATCACCGAGGCGGTGATGGCCGGGCTCGGCCTTTACCTGTTCATCGTCCATCTGTTCACCGCCGACCGGCCCTTCATCAACCCGCGCATCTTCCGTGACCGCAACCTGTCGGCCGGACTGCTGATGATGTTCGCGGTGGGGATGGTGCTACTCGCGGTCTCGGCCCTGCTGGCGCCCTGGCTGCAGACGCTTGGCGACTATCCGGTGGAAACGGCCGGTCTGACCATGGCGCCGCGCGGCATCGGCACGATGCTGGCGATGCTGATCGCCGGGCGGCTGTCCAGCCGCGTCGATGCGCGCCTGCTGATGGCGTTCGGCATTCTGGCGTTGAGCTGGAGCCTGTACCGCATGACCGGCTGGACGCCGGACGTGTCGCAGCAGACGCTGATCGTCAACACGATGCTGCAGGGCTTCGGACTCGGTTTCGTGTTCATCCCGCTGCAGGTCATCGCGTTTGCCACGCTCGATCCGGCGCTGCGCACCGACGGCACCTCCTTGATCAGCCTGATGCGGAACGTCGGCAGCGCCATCGGCATCTCGGTGACCACGAGCCTGCTGACCACCAACACGCAAATCGAGCATGCGTCGCTGGCTGCCACGATCACCCCGATGAACCGGGCGCTACAGACCTCGCCGGAGCTTTCGCACATGCTGTCGCCCGCCACGCCGCTCGGTGCGCAGACGCTGAACCACATGATCACCCGGCAAGCGCAGATCATCGCCTACAACAACGACTGGAAGCTGATGATGCTGGTCGCGCTGCCGATGCTGCTGCTGCTGCTGTTTATGCGCCGGCCGCCGAAAGCGGCAGCCGGGCCAACGGTCCCTTTGGAATAGGCCCACCTTTCGCCGCCACCCGGTTGTTGACATGACCAACGGTGCGGCGCCGGTCCGGCTCAGCTCCGCGGGCCGACGCGGTTGGCGGCGACCACCGCGGCGCGCCTGCGTGGCGGCGCTGGTCGCCGCGGCGCCGGCGGACACAGCGCCGTCAGGCCATCGGGACCCGCCAGCTCGCAGACCCGGCTCGCGGACAGGATGGACTGGCGGGTCTGCGGCGTTGCAGCCGAATACAAGGCCAGGAGCAGGCAGGCCGCCACGACCAGCGGCTCCAGGAACGACCCGGATCGGCACAGGGGCAGCGCCCAGGAGCCCTTGAACGGCCAGGTAAGCCGCAGGCCGCGTGGCGTCAGCAGGTCGCCCGCGAGGTGCGACAGGTAGCCGACCAGAACCGGCACCACGATGGCGCGCGAATAGCCGTCGTTGAGCAAGAGCCAGCCGCAGCCGGCGACCGCCAGCAGCGAGTGGGTGGCGCCCCGATGGCCCACGATGGCAGCGATCAGGCTCGATAGCGGCCGCAGCCGCTTGCCGACCCAGGATTTCGGGTGGTCGATGTCGGGCAACAGCGAGCCGGCCACCGCCAGGCCGAGCGAGGCCGGGTCCATCGCGGGCAGGCCAAGGGAGGGCGCCAGGGCGAACCAGGCGGCCGCCCCGAGCGCCACATGCGAGCCCGCCATCATGGCGCAGGCATCTCCGCGACTAGGGATGTTACCCTAGGTGCGAGGAGTCGCGGCTACAAGGCTGTTTTTTCAAACGATGCTGCAGGTCTGGTGCCGAACGAGCGGGATCGGCCTTCAATCCGGAAGCGGGATAGCCGCCGCCCACACAGGCCCCGTGCGCGTCCCCCGGCAGAGCAGATGGTTTGTACCAGCCAGCGTTCGGGCTGCGGCCGCCCGCCTTCACACGGACTTAACAGGGGCGCCGCCACAAGCCCTCAATGCGCATCGGCATCGTCACCCCCGCGTTCAACGTCGCGCCCTGGATCGGCGACGCGCTCCGATCCGTGATGGCGCAGTCGCATCGCGATTGGCGCATGGTGGTGGTGGATGATGGCTCAGCCGATGCAACGGCCGCGGTGGTGGCCGGCTTCGACGATTCGCGGCTGCAACTGATCCGGCAGGCAAATGCCGGCGTTGCCGCCGCACGCAACCGCGCGCTGACGGCGGTGGCCGGCGACGCCCTGCTGTTCCTGGATGCCGACGACTGGCTGGCACCTGGCACGCTGGCGCGGCTGGACGCGGCGCTGGCCGCCTCGGCGGACGCCGTCGTGGCGGCGGCGTGTCCCGCGGCGTTCGTGCCGGCGGATGCGTCCGGCGTGAGGGAGATCCTCCGCCCTCCGGTGGGAGATCTGCTGGAGCCGCTGCTTGAGCGCAACCTGTTCGCCAATGGCGGACACGTGCTCGTTCGCCGCACGGCGGTCGCCGCGGTTGGCGGATTCCGTGCCGAGCTCGCTTACGGCGAGGACTGGGCGTTCTGGGTGCGCCTGGCACTGCTCGGGCGGTTCGCCTCGACCGGTGGAGCGCCGGGGCTCTTCGTCAGGCAACGACCGGACAGCGCTTGCCGCCGGCTGTCGCACCAGCCAGCGGCGTTCACGCCTTGCCTCGATGCGATCTTCGGTGATCCGGCGCTGGCGGCGCGGTTTGGCTCGCGTTTGCCTGCGCTCCGCCAGCGGGCCGAGGCCGAGCGGGACTGGATCGTGGGCCGCGAGCTGATCCGCCACGCACGGCCGGAGGGCCTGGCCTGGCTACGCCGCTCCGCCGCGGCAAAACCGAGTGCCAGGCGTCTGGCGCTGCTGGCGGCAGCCCTTGCACTGAAGCTGTTGCCGTCGTCGCGGCGTGGCCCATTCACACCGTATGACAGCGCTGCCGGGTCGCAGGCAGCGATATCCTGGCCAGCGTTGTCCAGGCCGCGCGCACCGTCAAGGTGACGCGCAGGAGCAGTCCGCTAATCGCTGGAGGCTGCCAGCCACAACTCGCCGTCGCGCACCACCTTGCCTTCGGTCTCCAGCTTCAACAGATGGGCGAGCACGTTGCGCTCCGCGGCAATCTTCAGCACCGGATTCTCTTGCGCGTAGATATGCTGCATCAACACGCCCGTGCCGCTGGCGCCGCGTTCGGCCAGCACCGATTCGATCGCTTGTTCGCGCGCCATGCGGTGGTGCAGCATTTCCCGCACAAGCGCACGCGGCTCCCGCAACGGCGGTCCGTGGCCGGTCAGATAGACATCGTCCGCGCGGTCCAGCAGCAGCCGCAGGCTGGCGAAGTAGTCGGCCATGTCGCCGCCGGGCGGCGCGACAACGCTGGTGGACCAGGACATGACGTGGTCGGCGCTGAAGAGAACCGCGGTGCCATCCTCAGCCCGCATCGAGAAGCAGAGATGGTCCGCGGCATGGCCCGGCGTGTGGACAGCGGTCAGTCCCGCAATCGTGTCGCCGTCGGCCAGCCCGATATCCGGCGCGAAGCTTGGCACGGCGCTGTCGTGAAACCCGGCGCTCGGCGCGCCGGTCGCAGCACGCAGGGCAGCGACGGCGCCGACGTGGTCGCGATGGGTGTGGCTGACCAGAATCAGCCCGATCTCGCTATCGGCTGCCCGTATGATCGCCTCGACATGCTCCGGATGATCCTCCGGACCGGGGTCGAGCACCACCAGCCCGTCTTCGGTGTCGATAAGATAGGTGTTGGTGCCGTGATAGGTCATCGGCCCCGGATTGGCGGCAACGATCCGCCGGATTCCCGGGATCACCGGCAACACGGCGTCGCGTTTTGGCTCGCGTTCGGTCAGAAAGGGCATCGTGCCTGGCCAAGCCTCAGAGGTCTCAAGGCGGGAAGCGATCCGCTTCCGCGGGGGGGACTGTAGAGGCCGGCGGCGACGGTCGCCAGGGCACCTGGCACATGGTCGCGGACAGGTGCGCTCAGGCCGCTGATCATCCCCGACGAACGCGTGCCGAGTGGATGAATGGGCCATGCATGGCGAGCGATGGTCACGGATGCGACCCGCGGACACGGCCGCCGGCTGCCGTGACCAGGCGGCGGGACCTGATAAGGGTCTTCCCGACATTCATCATCGGCAGTTCGATGCCGCGATAGTTGCACCAGGCCACCGCGTAGACAACCGGAACGACGATGAGCCATGCAGCGGCATAGGCCACAATAGCAAAAAAGCCGGTCTGATGGACATGAAACACCGCCGGGAAGGTGCCTGGAAGCGCGTCGAACACGGCGATATGAAACAGGTATGCGCTGAAGCTGACCTTGCCCATGGCAGCCGCATACCGATTGACGAACAGGTTCCGGTGTCCGGCCGACAGCACGACGATGAACGCCATCAGCGGCACGCAGGCGAGCAGGAATGTCGGGACATACGGTGCGCCGAGGCCAATCGAATGGGACAGCGTCAAATACGCGGTCGCAAAGAATGCGGCCAATGTGGCGCACGCGAACAGCGTCCCATGCCGGGCCAGGAATTTCACCGGCTTCGCATATCGGTCTTGCTTTGTGGCCTGGACAATAAAGAACAGGATTCCGCCGAGGGCGAAAACCGGCGCCTGATTTGGGAACGAATAATAAATAAAGTTGTCAACGGTGACGGGATTGTAAGTTTGTTGCAACGCCGGCGTAAATAGCTGATTCGACACGCAGGCCAACACGACGCAACCGAGGAATAAAACGATGGCCCGGGACATCGACGTTATGAACGTGGCCATGATTGGAAACAGGAAATAGAATGTGAACTCGACACTCACGCTCCAGCCGCCGGGGACTCCCCAAACGCCCCAGGCCGGGTGCCATGAGTTCACGAACGTCGCCGTCGTCAGAAACTGCAGGGGGTCGATTCCGTCCGAAGGAGGCATCACAAGAGCGTAAAGGAAACCGGCGGCGTAGTAGGCTGGGGCGATTCGGAAGAACCGGCGGATGAAGAACGCCGGAACATCGGCCCTGCCGCGTCGCGAGACCTCAAAGTTCCAGGACATCAACAGCGTCAGCGCGCTGGCCAGAAAGAATAACTGCACCCCATGCCAGCCGAAGGACATCAGCCTGCGGGCCGGCCATGGGAGGTCAGGATACCAGGCTGCCAGGTGACAGTTGAGCACCAGGAGGATGGCGTAGCCCCGCACGCAGTCGATGTAAGGATAGATCGGCTTCGACTGCTCGGCTGAGTCTGCCATCGGTGGTGCCTGCCGCGAATGTTTGGACGGGCGGATCGTCGGCCCCCGCCATCGGGAACCGGAAGGACCGCACCCGGAATATTGCGGAGCGCGGACGCTTTGTCGACTCTTCCCGCAGGTTTTCTCTCCGGGGTGGCCGGCGGTGGCGCTTGCTGGTACCGGTCGCCACACGCCATTTCGGTCAGACGTGCAATAGCGGTGGCCCGCTGCGAACCATGAACCCTGCCCGGCCGCTCCTGATCTGGCTGATCGCCTGCTACGCCTTCCTCTATGCGCCGATCGCGTTCCTGGTCGTGCTGAGTTTCAACGCCTCCCGCATGGTCACCGCCGGGGACGGCTTTTCCCTCCGCTGGTACGCGACGCTGGCCCACGATTCGCGGCTGATCGACGCCGCCCTGCTGTCGCTGCGGATCGCCGCCGCCTCTGCCACGATCGCGCTGGTCGTGGGCACGCTGGCGGGCACCGCGCTCGCCCGCTTCGGCCGCTTCCGTGGCCGCGCCGCGTTCGAGGCCGCCATCGCCGCCCCTTTGGTGATGCCGGAGGTGCTCACCGGCCTGTCGCTGCTGCTGTTGTTCGTGGCGCTGGAACAGGCGACCGGCTGGCCGGCGGGGCGCGGGGCGGGGACCATCACGCTGGCCCATGCCTCGGTTTCCGTGGCCTACGTTGCGGTGGTGGTCCGCGCGCGCCTCGCCGACCAGCCGGCGGATTTGGAGCAGGCGGCGATGGACCTGTATGCACCGCCCTGGAAAGCGTTCCTGCTGATCACCCTGCCGCTGATGGCGCCCGCCCTTGTGTCCGGCTGGCTGCTCGCCTTCACCCTGTCGCTGGACGACGTGGTGGTGGCCAGCTTCACCTCCGGGCCGGGCGCTTCGACGCTGCCGATGGTGGTGTTCTCCGCCATCCGGCTCGGCCCCACCCCCGAACTGTATGCGCTCGCCACGATCATCGTTGCCGCGGTGGCAACCCTGCTGCTCGGCGTCTGGCGCGTTCAGAAGATTGCCGGGCGGGCGGCGCTCCGATAGGGTCCCAGGCTTGATTTTCCGCCAGCAATGACAGGCTTTCGCACATGCCCTTTATCGCCGACCGCCTCAATCGCATCCAACCGAGCCTCACCATCGCCATCGCCTCCAAGGCGCGGCAGCTCAAGGCGGCGGGGCGCGACGTGATCGGCCTGTCCGCAGGCGAGCCCGATTTCGACACGCCGCAGAACATCAAGGACGCGGCGATCCGCGCCATCCAGGCGGGCGAGACCAAATACACCGACGTCGCCGGCACACCGGCGCTGCGCAAGGCGGTCGCCGCCAAGTTCCTGCGCGACCATGGCATCGAGTACAAGCCGGAGGAGATCATCGTCTCCACCGGCGGCAAGCAGGTCATCTTCAACTGCATGCTCGCCACGTTGAACGCGGGCGACGAGGTGATCATCCCGACGCCCTGCTGGGTCAGCTACCCAGACATCGTCACGCTGGCCGACGGCAAGCCCGTGCTGGTCCCCAGCGGCCAGAACCACGGCTTCAAGCTGCGCGCCGAGGCGCTGGAGGCGACGATCACGCCGCGCACCAAGTGGCTGTTCCTGAACAACCCCTGCAACCCGACCGGCGCCGCCTATTCCGCCGCGGAGCTGCGGCCGATCTGCGACGTGCTGCTGCGCCACCCGCATGTCTGGGTGTTCACCGACGATATCTACGAAAAGCTGGCCTATGACGGGTTCGAGCCGGCGACGGCGGTGGCGGTGGAGCCGCTGCTGAAGGACCGCACCATCACCATGAACGGCTGCTCCAAGGCCTACGCCATGACCGGCTGGCGCATTGGCTACGCCGGCGGGCCGGCCTCCGTGATCAAGGCGATGGACAAGCTGCAGAGCCAGTCCACCACCAATGCATCGTCGATCAGCCAGGCGGCGGCCGTGGAGGCGCTGAACGGGCCGCAGGACTCGATCGAGGTGATGCGGAAGGTCTACCGCGAGCGCCGCGACCTGGTCGTGGACCTGCTGAACGCGGCGCCCGGAATCACCTGCCACAAGCCGGAAGGCGCGTTCTACGTCTTCCCGAGCGTGCATGGCTGCATCGGCAAGACCTCGCGCACGGGCCTGAAGATTACCGACGACGAGAGTTTTGTCACCGCGTTGCTGGAAGAAGAAGGGGTTGCCGCGGTGCACGGCACGGCGTTCTGCTTCCCCGGCCATTTCCGCATCAGCTACGCCACCGACACCGAAAGCCTGCGCGAGGCCTGCAAGCGCATCCAACGCTTCTGCCAAGGCCTGGGCTGATGCCGGCGCTCGCCGAGCGCCTGAGCCGCATCCCCGCCGCTGCCAGTGTGCAGATGACGGTGAAGGCGCGCGAGCTGCGCGCCACCGGGGTGAATGTGGTTCAACTGACGCTCGGCGAGCCCGATTTTCCGACGCCGCCGCATGCCATCGAGGCCGCCCACCAGGCGGCGCTGTCCGGCGACACGCGCTACCCGCCGATGGACGGTACGCCGGCGCTGAAAGCCGCGATCCGGCGGAAGTTTCAGCGCGATAGCGGGTTGGATTTCGCCGACGACGAGGTCTGTGTCTCCAACGGCGGCAAGCAGTCTATTTTCAATGCGCTGCTGTCCACGGTTGATCCGAATGATGAGGTGGTGATCCCGGTCCCGTCCTGGAACGCCTATCCGCTGATGGTGAAGCTGGCCGGCGGGAAGCCGGTGTTCGTGCCCTGCGCGCAGAACAGCGGCTTCAAGCCGCGGCCGGAGGAGTTGGACGCGGCTATCACCCCCCGGACCAAGTGGCTGATCCTGAACAACCCGAACAACCCGAGCGGCGCTGTCCTGACCGCCGACGACTTGGGCGCGATCGCCGCGGTGATGCTGGATCATCCGCATGTCTGGATCATGTCGGACGACATGTACGAGCACCTGCTGTTCGACGGGCGCCAGCATGCGACGATGGCCGCGGTGGCGCCGGCGTTGCGCGACCGGGTGCTGACCGTGGGCGGGGTGTCGAAGACCTACGCCATGACCGGCTGGCGAATCGGGTTCGCGGCGGGGCCGAAGGCGCTGATCCGGGCGATGGTGAATATCCAGGGGCACGCGACGGCGGGCGTCTCGACCGTTGGCCAGGCGGCGGCGGCGGCGGCGTTGGACGGTCCGCAGGACTGCGTGGCGGAGGAGGCAGCCGCCTACCAGCGGCGGCGCGACCGGGTGGTGGATATGCTGAACGCCTGCAAGGGGGTGTACTGCCACCGGCCGCAGGGGGCATTCTACGTGTTCCCGCACATTGCCGGGTGCATCGGCAAGACCACGGCGGCGGGGACCCGGATTAGGAACGACGAGGATTTTGCGCTGGCGTTGCTGGCCGAGGGGCATGTGGCGGTGGTGCCGGGGGCGTCGTATGGGTTGAGCCCGTATATTCGGATCAGCACGGCGACCGATGATGCGGCGTTGGCTGAGGGGTGCCGGCGGATTGCGGCGTTCTGTAAGGGGATTGGTTGAGGGATTGGGTGTGGCGAGATAACATGGCGTTCTATACTTGCGTCCGTTGGTCGGCACGCATCATACCTTGTCCAGTAGCTCCGTCAGGTAGGCATCCAAATAGTCCGCAAAGTCTTTAGAGACGCCGGGAGGGAGAGGGCCGCCGGGTGCGCTTACCCACCTCCCGCGGCATCCGGCGTGCTGCAGTCCGGCCGCTGGCCAGTTTCCTTCGGGTGCATTGTCTGAGGCGCCCATTCGCACCCGTGACTTCCCCCGCCAAACCTCTCCGAACCAGTCCTTTTCATCCGAGTGCTCTGAAACAACGGTAAATCTCTGCCCCTCAAGAGCCTTACATACCGGACAGCAATCGCGACGCGGCTCGACCCGTTGGACACGACTTCCCACTGCCTTAGCTGCGATGAAGCCTTGCAAATGGCACTCACCGATCTCCGTTACAGCAATAAGGTTCCAGTCCAAATTTAGGATGGCGAACTCGTCGAACAGCGCCGATGCGAGCCGCGGCCGCCCATATCGTCGCTCGGCGCCGAGGTCGAACTCCAATTGTCTGACGACAAGCTGTCTTACGGCTAGCCGACACTCCGGAGGAACGACATCAAACGTCTCGCCGGCGTATTGCCGAGCGTAGCGCAGGACCTCGCTCTCGACGGTACCCATTTGCACCCAGGGAGACTATCCCGCAGAGCTTTGCCTAGCCTTTTCGGCCTGTTCCCGCAAAACTTCTGCCCGCAATTGCGGAAGACTGGGCTCATAAATAAATGCGAGCAACGGTCTGAGCTGTGGGTCGGGATGGTTCACCTGCGCTTCGGCGTACGCGAGATAACTTTCGGCCTCAGTCATTCGCACTGTCCTCAAGAACGCCCACCGCCAAGACGGATGAGCCAAGCGGCCTACATACATACAAGCGCCCCGATTCGCCAAATTCTTCTACAACCCTTCCTTGCGATCATGAAGGCAAAAACAGGGCCAGCGGCTCGAACGCCGGCTTATGGTCGCAACAGTCCCGAAAAATAACGGCCCCTGATTGCTGCAAACCTAAGCCGCCACAGCAACCACATCCAGTCGACGCCCAAGAGCACGCAATGCCGTCTCGACGCCGCCAATGTGGCTGCGGTGGAGCGGATCGCGCAACCGGCGCACCGATTTTTCGTCCAGGCCAATCTGGTTGCCCAACTCGACGTTCGACATCCCAACCTCGATCATCGCGTCATGCAGCGCCAGCTTGGCGGCAACCAGCCCGGGCACAGCGACGACAGGGCGCCCCTTCGCGGCCGGCGGATCAGGCGTCGGCTGCCCATCGTCGGTGAAGAAGCTCAGAGCCGTCACCAGCAAGTCCTGAGCCCGCGCCAGCGCTTCGGCCTCGGTGCCGCCCCAGGTCGCGCCCGGCAGGCCATCGAACGAGGCGGTCACCGCGCTCCCGTCCGGTTCGTGTTCCAACGTCACTGGGTATGCGTAGCGCATGGCTCAGTCCTCCAGGTCGCCGGGCGTCAGTCCGACGTCTTTCAGCACCTTGCGGAACGTGCCCGGAGGCATGTCGCCGGGGTGCCTGCCGACCACCGTCGTGCGCCCGCCCAGCCGCACCTTCGTGTGGCTGCCGCCTTCCGAAATCTCGATCGCTAAACCGCGCCGAGTGGCAAGGCGCCTGAGGCGGCGAAGAAGTTCGGCAGGCTTCACCAGCGCAATATCGGTCACGTATGCCCGACTGACAAGGCGTGGTCCTTGCGGACCGGCGGTTCTTCGGACCACCATCCTGATGGAAAGGACCGGGTTCGATGGACTCGTCGTTGAAGGAGCGATTTGCACGACTGGGGCCAATCCGGGCCGTCGAGCGCGTGTCCTCCGGTTCGCCCGCCGTGTTCGTCCTGCGCCTGCCACGCCACCAGGCGACCCCCAAAACCGTTGACGGGGCGCTCGCCCTGACGCGCCGAGGCATGACCATGCTGCGCGCCAAGCGGGCGATGGAGGACCTGCTGGCCAACGGCCGGGCGTTCGTAGACTTACCGACGGTCGAGGACCCGAACGCGCTGCTCGCCGAGCTCGCCGCCGCCAGCATCGCCGCCGCGCCGATCCGGCCCGCGCCGGCCGTGGACGTGCGCAGGCTGCGTGAGCGCCTGAACCTCACCCGCGAGCAATTCGCCACCCGCTACGGACTGGAGGTCGAAACGCTGCGAAACTGGGAAATGGGCCGCCGCGAGCCGGATACGACGGCGCGCAGCTACCTCCTGGCGATCTCCAACGACCCGGAGCGCGTTGAACAAGCCTACGCCCCCACACCCGTATTCTGACCGGTCGGCCGGCTGCGCCGAAATCCGGCCGTCCGCCCGCAGCAAACGAACGCCGCGTCAGCCCAAAGCAGAAGCGTCGGGCACCGGATGACGGCTCGCGTCTAGGCCCGCCGCCCGGCTTGTCAGAGGCAAGATTTAACACGGAGAACACAGAGGAAGAGTAAGCCACGGAGAAACACGGAGAAGAAAGAATGACCGGCGCTTCGCGCAGCCCGCTTCGCCTGATCCATATCCGGCAACGTCGTCGTCATACGTCTTCTCAGTGACCTCCATGGCTTTTCTTCCTCCGTGACCTCCGTGACAAACCTTGCTTCCTTGCGAACGCCCGAGCACCCAGGACAACCGGCACGAGCCCAGTCAAAGGAAGCGGCCGGCCCGAAAGCAAGCCTTCCACCCAGAACCCCACTATCATACCCACCACCCGCCCCACCCCAACCGACCCCAACCGCACAGGCCCCCGCGACGCATGACCCCGCCGGACGCCCCCCTGCTCGCTGTGCGCGGCCTCCGCATCCGCTACGGCCCGGTGCTGGCGGTCGATTCGCTCGATCTCGACATCCAGCGCGGCGAGCTATTCGTGCTGCTCGGCGGCTCGGGCTCGGGCAAGACCACCCTGCTCCGCGCCATCGCCGGCTTCGTCCGGCCGGAAGCGGGGCGCATCGCGCTTGACGGCGCCGACCTCGCCCCCCTGCCCCCACACCGGCGGCCGGTGAACACGATGTTCCAGTCCTACGCCCTGTTCCCGCACATGACCGTCGCCCGCAACATCGGCTTCGGCCTCCGCCAACAAGGGCTCCCCCGCCCCGAAATCGCCCGGCGCGTGGCGGAGATGCTCGACCTGGTGTCCATGGAGGGCTTCGCCGCCCGCCGCCCCGCGGAACTATCCGGCGGCCAGCAGCAACGCGTGGCGCTGGCCCGCGCCCTGGCGCCGCATCCCGCCCTGCTCCTGCTGGACGAGCCGTTATCGGCGCTCGACCGCGGCCTGCGCGAGCAGACCCGCCAGGAACTCGTGCGGCTCCAGCGCAAGATCGGCACCAGCTTTATACTGGTGACGCACGACCAGGAGGAGGCGCTGACCATGGCGCACCGCATCGGCGTGATGCGCAACGGCAGGCTGGCGCAGATCGGCACCCCTGCGCAGGTCTACGAGCACCCCAACAGCCGGTTCGTCGCCGAGTTCCTGGGCGCCGCCAACATTCTCCCCGCCGAACGGCGCGGCTCCGGCTTGGTGCTGTCCCCGCTCGGCGTAGCGGTGCAGGCGGCAACGCCGCTGCCACACACGGGCGAAAAACTGCTGCTGGCGGTCCGGCCCGAGCGGCTCCGCCTCGCCCCAGGGCGAAACCAGACGGCCAACCAACCGAACCAACTGGACGGCCAGGTCGTCGAGCGCGCCTACGCCGGCGAGCGGCTGATCCACGTGGTCCGCCTGGCCGACGGCACGCTGCTGCGCGCCACCCAGTCGCTCAGCGACGGGCTAGACGCGGCCGGAACAGCGGAGGGCGATGCCGTCACGCTGTCCTGGGTCCCCGAGGCCTCCATCCTGCTGCCCGCATGATACCAACCCCCATCGCCGCTGCACCAACCCCCGTCGCCGCTGGCTTCGCGATGAACGCCCGATCGCCGCGGCGGCCAACGGTATCGCGCGCGGAATTGGGGGGGCACCCGCGCGCGAAGCCAGCTTCCCAGCGCCGCCCCGCCTGCCAACAAAACGGCCCGCTGGCATGAAAGGCGGACGCGCCCTGGTGCTCGCCGTGCCTTGGGGATGGCTGCTGCTGTTCCTGCTGGCACCGGCCGGCATCGTGCTGGCAATCGCGCTCGCCCAGCCGGCCGATGGCGTCCCCCCGTACCTCCCGCCACTGCATTGGATCAGCGGCAGCCCGCACTGGCAGGGCACGTTCGACAATTTCTCCCTCGTCACAACCGATCCGCTGTACAGGGACGCGCTGCTGTTCAGCCTGAAGGTGGCGGGGATTTCCACGCTGCTGTGCCTGCTGGCCGGCTACCCGATGGCGCTGGCACTGGCGCGCGCGCCCGAGCGGACCCGCAACCCGCTGCTCCTCCTGCTGATGCTGCCGTTCTGGACCGGGTTCCTGATGCGCATCAACGCCTGGATCGGCCTGCTGCAGGACGACGGCTGGATCAACGCTGCACTGGCATCGATCGGCGTGGGTCCGATGCGACTGCTCTACACCGACACCGCGCTGTACATCGGAATCGTCTACACCTACCTCCCGTTCATGGTCCTGCCGCTCTACGCGCGGCTGTCGCGGCTGGACCGGGTGCTCCTGGAGGCGGCGGCTGATCTCGGAGCACCGCCGTTCCAAGCGTTCCTGTCCATCACCCTGCCGCTGTCGCTGCCCGGGGTTTGGGCGGGGGCGCTGTTGGTGTTCGTGCCTGCTGTGGGGGAGTACGTCATCCCCGAGTTGCTGGGCGGGCCGCAGGCGCAGTTGATCGGGCGGGTGCTGTGGGGGGAGTTTTTCCAGAACCGCGACTGGCCAACCGCAGCCGCGTTGGCGATTTGTCTGCTGACCCTGTTGCTGGTTCTGCCGGTGATCGTTTTGCAGGCGAGCAAGGTTGGGGCGCCGCCCCAAACCCCGCCAAGGGGCGACGCCCCTTGGAACCCATCACTTTAGTGGCGCAGCACACGGGACGATAAAAGGCACTTTGTCGCCGTATTGTCGGCAAGACCGTGGGGTCCCCTGGCGAACCGCGGCGCCGGGCAGACGAGCACGGCACGACGGCGACAACCGGACAGCGAAGCAAATGGAGCCATCCGAATACACGCTAATGGATGCCGCGGAAGCGGGCATGTGGTGGTATCGCGCGCTGCATGCCCGGCTGCTCGACGCGCTGGCCAGCGCGCGCGGCCGGGTGCTGGACGCTGGCTGCGGCACCGGCGGCCTGCTCGCCGTGCTGGCCGCCCGACGCCCGGACCTCGACCTGGTCGGGTTGGAATGGGCGCAGCCGGCCGCGCTCCGGGCGCAGCAGAAATCCGGCGCGCTGGTGGCGGGCGGCAGCGTCAACGCGCTCCCGTTCGCCACGGCGAGCTTCGACGCCGCGGTTGCCGCCGACGTGTTGTGCCACGCCGCCGTGGACCCGGCGGCTGCGCTGGCCGAACTGCGCCGCGTCCTGCGGCCGGGCGGCCGCCTGGTCGTCAACATGCCTGCCTACCAATGGCTGCTGTCGGCGCATGACCGTCGCGTGCACAATGTCCGCCGGCTGACCGCGGGCGCAACCGCGACGCTCCTGCACGACGCGGGATTTACCCTGGTGCGGGCACGGTACTGGAACGGATTGCTGCTGCCGTTGATGGTGGTGCAGCGAAAGCTGCTGGCGCGTGGCGCTTCCGCGTCCGACATCGCCCCGTTTCCGCCATGGCTGGATGCTCTCTTTCATGGCATGACAGAGACGGAACGCACCTTGCGCCTGACGCTGCCCGCCGGCGGGTCCGTCCTGGCGACCGCGGAAACCCCATGACCGAGGACACCGTCGTGCTCGACGCCACTGCCGCCCGGCCCTTGCCGGACGACCTGATCCCTGCGCCCGCCAGGCAATCGACCCCAGGGTTGTCGCCCCCTGAGCTGTCGCGCCCAGGGCTGTCGATCGTCATCCCGGTGTATCGCGGCGCCGCCACGATCGGCCATCTGGTCCAGGCGCTGTCGGTGCTACGGCCCGTGGGCGGCCTGGAGATCGTCCTGGTCAACGACGGCAGCCCGGACGACTCGGCCGAGGTCTGCCGGCGTCTGGTCGCCACCACCGCCGTGCCGCTCGTGTACATCGAGCACGCGCGCAATTACGGCGAGCACAACGCAGTCATGACCGGGCTGCGCCATGCGCGCGGCGCCTACGTGATTACGATGGATGACGACCTGCAGAACCCCCCTGAGGAGGCGGTGCGGCTTTACGACCATGCCCGGCTCGGCGGCTGGGACGTGGTCTACACACGCTATGCGAAGAAGCAACACGCCGGCTGGCGCAATCTCGGCAGCCGGTTCGCCAACGCGGTGGCGGACCATCTGCTCGACAAGCCGGCGGGACTCTACCTCTCGTCGTTCCGCTGCATGTCGTCGCTCGTGGTGCGCTCGGTGACGCGCTACGAGGGTCCCTACCCGTATATCGACGGGCTGATCATGCAGGTGACCCAGCGCATCGACAGCATGGAGGTGCAGCATCTGCCGCGCGCCGAGGGCGACTCCAACTACAATTTGCGCCGGCTGGTGCGGCTGTGGCTGAACCTCGCCACCAGCTTCTCGCTGCTGCCGCTGCGGATCGCGGTGTTCGCCGGGGTCGCCATGGCGGCGCTGGGCGCCATCGGCGCGGCGATGACGATCGTCGAAGCGCTGTTCCTGCACGATACGCCATCAGGCTGGGCCTCGACCATGACGGTGATCCTGCTGGTCTCCGGCGTGCAATCGATGATCCTCGGCGTGCTGGGCGAGTATGTCGGGCGGATCTTCCTCTCGGCCAACGGCAAGCCGCAGGGGCTGGTCAGGGACATGGCGCGCAACGAAGCGGCCGAGCGGGGCGATGCATGAGCCTCCACTGGCTGGTGTTGTTCGGCGCAATCGCCATCAGCATGGCTGGCCAGGCGCTGCTGAAGGCCGGTGCCGGCGCGCCGGACTTCGTGACGCAATTGTTCGACCTGCGAACGCTGGGGGGCTTCGTACTGTACGGCGGGTCGGCCGTGCTCTACATCGTGGCGTTGCGCCGCATCCCGATGTCGGTGGCGATGCCCTGCACGGCGATTTCCTATGTCGCCGCCTTGCTGATAGGCCACTATGCCTTCGACGAGGCGCTGAGCCTTGGCCGACTTGGCGCGGTGGGGCTGATTTGCAGCGGCGTGGTCCTGCTCGCGTTGGCCTGAGCTACCGCGCACCGGTTTGTGCGCTAGGATGCGGGCGGGCAGATTGGCCAGACTGAACCGGGGGGGACGGTCCGATGATTGGCGTCGATTGGGGCACCACGCGTTTGCGCGCGTTTCGAATCACGGCCGACGGCACGATACGCGACCGCCGCGAATCGCCGCGCGGCATTCAGAACCTGCCGGATGGGCGCTATGCCGAGACGCTGCGCGAGGAGATCGGCCCCTGGCTTGCCGCCGGTGAGGACCGGGTGCTGCTTTCCGGCGCGATCGGCAGCCGCCAGGGCTGGAAGGATGCGGCCTACGTCCCTTGCCCCGCCGGTGTGGCGGAACTCGCCGCGGCGCTGGTCGATGTTCCGTTCACCTGGGCGCGGGTCAAGCTGGTGCCAGGCCTGTCCGCGTCCGGCGAGTCCGGCGTGCCTGACGTGATGCGCGGCGAGGAAACGCAGGTGATCGGCGTGCTGGCGGCGTTCGGCGGCGCTGGCACCGCCTGCCTTCCAGGCACGCACTCGAAATGGGCGCAAGTCGAGAACGGGCGGATCGTGCGCTTCACCACGCACATGACCGGCGAGGCCTATGCAGCGTTGGGCAGCCACACGATCCTGGCTCGCATGATGCGCGAGGGTGCCCCCGACCCGGCGGCATTCGACGCCGGCGTAACGCGCTCCGGCGAACCGGGCGGCCTGCTGCACCACGTGTTCGGCGTGCGGGCGCTGGGGCTTGCCGGAAAGCTCGACGACGCCGCGTCCGCCTCCTACCTCTCCGGCATCCTGATCGGCCACGAAGTTCGCGCGGCGCTCCCCGCCCCTGGCACGGTGGTCCATGTGATCGGCACGCCGGAACTGACGGCGCTTTATGCGCGCGCCATTGCCGCTTGCGGCGGCTATGCCGAGCGGCATGACGGCGAGGCGGCAGCGCGCGGCATGGCACTGATCGGCGGGCACGCGGCCTGGAGCTGACGAACTGGCTTCCGGCTGTCCGCTGGTCGCCAGCCTGCATGGTTGTGAAGCCAGCCTCGCCCCCAGCGGACTGATTCCGCTGGGACCCAGTCCGGCGGGGTTCGCCAATCCTTGCTTCTGATCGGGTGGATCGGGATTCGGGTGGATCGGGATGAGGAGCATCGCCATTTGGACCAACGTGATCATGTCCTCTTGCTCATCTGAAACGCTTGCCCGGCCACTGAGATGAACGCGCTGCACGGGCTCCTGGTGGTCTCGCTGGAGCAGGCGGTCGCTGCGCCCTATTGCAGTTCCCGACTTGCGGATGCCGGCGCGCGGGTGATCAAGGTCGAGCGGGCGGAGGGCGATTTCGCGCGCGGCTACGATGCCGCGGCGCACGGGCTGTCCACCTATTTCGTCTGGCTGAACCGCGGCAAGCAGAGCCTTGTGGCCGACATCAAGCACCCCGGCGACGCGGCGCTGCTGCATCGCATCCTCGCCCGGGCGGACGTGTTCATCCAGAACCTCTCGCCAGGCGCGGCGGCGCGCGCCGGCTTCGGCTCGGACGCATTGCGGGTGCACTACCCGCGGCTGATTACGGTGGACATTACCGGCTACGGCGAGTTCGGCGACTATTCCGCGATGAAGGCCTACGACCTGCTCGTGCAGGCGGAATCCGGCTTGGCCATGATCAGCGGCCACCCGGCCGGTCCCGGCCGCGTCGGCGTTTCGGTATGCGACATCGCTTGCGGCATATCGGCGCATGCCGGCATATTGGAAGCGCTGATCGCGCGGGGCATCACTGGCCGCGGCAAGGGGCTGACGGTGAGCCTGTTCGACAGCATGGCCGACTGGATGACCGTGCCGCTGCTGTTCTTCGAACATACAGGCCGCGCGCCCGAGCGAGTCGGCCTCGCTCATCCCTCGATTTGCCCTTACGGCGCGTTCGCGACCGCGGACGGCGCACTGGTCGTGATTGCCGTCCAAAACGAGCGGGAGTGGGTCACGTTCTGCGCGCGATTTCTGGCGGAACCGGACCTGCCCTGCCGGCCTGGCTTCGAAACCAACCTGACCCGGGTCGCCAACCGCGCGGCGGTGGACGGGAAGATCGCCCGCGCCTGTGCCCGGCTGTCGCGGGACCAGGCGGCGGCAAAGCTGCGCGCCGCCAACACTGCCCACGGGTTCGTCAACGACGTCGCGGCCTTCTCCCGCCATCCGGCGCTGCGCCGGGCGGCGGTGGACACGTCGCACGGCGAAGTATCGATCGTGGCGCCGCCGGTCATCTCAAGCGATGGACAGCACCCGCTCGGGTCCGTGCCGGAAGTGGGTGAGCACTCCGCCGCGATCAGGGCGGAGTTCTGCGGCGACTAGCCAAATCCGCCCTGGGCCGGCGCTGGCTGTCCAGTCCAGTTCGCCCCGGGTTCGGCTAAGCCTTCTTCTTGCGCCGGCCGTTCCCGGTTCGGATCACCCGCTTCTGCGGCGGCGCCTTGGCGGGCGGCGCGATCTCGATCGGCTCGACTTCCTCCAATTCCTCCTCGATGACGGCGGCGGCGGCCTGCGTGCGCCCCCCTGCCCCGCCGCGGCGACCCAGGCCGATCTGCTTCGCCAGCGTTGAACGCTTATCGGCATAGTTCGGCGCTACCATCGGGTAGTCCCGCGGCAGACCCCACCGCTCGCGATATTGCTCCGGCGTCAACTTGTGGTCGGTCATCAAATGCCGCTTCAGCATCGAGAAGCTCTTGCCGTCCTCAAGGCACACGATGCGGTCCGGCTTGATCGACTGCCGGATCGGGACCGCCGGTGTTGCCTTGGCCGGCTCGATCGTCTCCTTCCCCAATCCAGTCAGCGTAGAGAAGACTTCCCGGATCAGCCCCGGCAAAGCGTCCGGCGCAACAGCGTTCTTCTTCACGTGCGCCGACACGATCTGTGCCGCCAAACTCAATACGTCCTGCCGCTCGGTCATCTCTGTTCCTGCCTGATGCTTCGAAGTCTCGCAACCGCAACCTGACAATCCGGCGCCGCAGCCGGTTGGGTGACGACTGGGCAGAGGCACGTTTTTACCAGTCAGCCGCCAGCCTGCACCCGGGCGATCGCGGCAGCCAGACGACTCGTTGCCACAAGCCGAGGTGTCGGCAAACATAGCAACGCCTTAATAAAATCAGCAAGTCGGCTCACAGGAGAAAACAAGCCCGAGTCGGCGTGATTTTGCAAACGTATAATACCCAGTCCTGCGAGATGTGCGGGCGGCGAACTCAAATGCGGCAGCCGCGGGTTGCAACGCCGGATGCCCAACCGACCAATACGAGGGCACGAGCCGCGCCATTCGGGCCGCCGTTGGCATCTGCCGGGTTCCACCGCCCGGGTGTTAGCGGTTCGCCGCCGCGCTGCCCCGGCGTTTTGCAGGCAGTCAGCAGGACGCCTTGTTGACGGCCAGCACAATGAATCGTTCGTTTTGACTGACATCACCTGGCCGTGGGCACCGTCTCCACCGAACCATCGGGGTGGATGATCGTTGTGGTGCCATTGCCATTCGGGACGATGACCGTCGCCCCTGCACCTGGCGAGGTCTGCCTGGACACCGAGGCACCTTGTCCCAGGAACGATGGCAGCGAGGCGGCCGGCGGCAGCGGCAGCGGCAGCGGTGCTTCGGCTCCCACGCCCGGCTGCGACAGCATCGACGGCAGCGTGTTGGCGCCCGGTCTGGTCAGCGGCGCTTCGGGACCGACATCCTGGTTCGAGCGGAACGTCGGAAGCGTCGCTGCAGGCGGCGTCGGCAACGGGGCCTCTGGCGGCAGGCCGGGCTGGGACTGAGCCAACACGGCTGCACAGGGCGCAACCGCCAGGAAACCGAGCAACGAGATCAGCCGCATAGCGAAACCCTCCAGCGGAACGGCCAGCGGAACAAATCGTCTTCGCGGCGCCTACACCGCCGGCGTGACGTTCCTGGCTGACGCCTTGGACGCCGTTTTGCGCTCGTCGATTTGCTGAAACACGGCAAAGAACGATGGGACGAACAGCACGGCCAGGCAGGTAGAGGCGATCATGCCGCTGAACACGGACAAGCCCAGCGAGATGCGCGCATTCGCACCCGCCCCCGTGGCCGTCACCAGCGGAACCACGCCAAGAATGAAGGCGAACGAGGTCATGAGAATCGGCCGGAACCGCGTCTTCGCCGCCTCTATTGCGGCCCGGAGAATCGGCTCATCGTCGATCAGGCGGCGTTCTCGCGCCACTTCCACGATCAGAATGGCGTTCTTCGCCGACAGGGCGATCAGCAGCATCAGCCCGATCTGGGTATAGAGATTGTTGGCGAGTCCCAGTCCGGTCAGCGCAATCACCGGCCCCAACAGGGACAGCGGAACCGCCATGATCACGGCCAAGGGTAGTATCCAGCTCTCATACTGGCCGGCGAGGCAGAGATAGACCAGCAGGATCGCCAGGCCGAACACGTAGTAGATTTGATTGCCGACCACGTTCTCCTGATAGGACATCGCCGTCCAGTTGGTGCCGGCGCCAGGCGGCAAGGTGCGGTCGGCGATCTGCTGCATCAGCCCCATGGCCTCGCCGGAGCTGAACCCCGGTGCCGGTGTCCCGATGATCGTGGCGGCAAGATAGAGATTGTACAGGCTGATCAAGGACGGCCCCACGACCGGCTTGATCTGGGCCAGCGCGCCGATCGGCACCATCTGCCCGTCCTGACTCCGCACATAGAGCTTAAGGATGTCCTCGGGGTGCAGGCGGTATGGCGAATCCGCCTGCACGTAGACCTGCAACGCGAGACCGAATTTGTTGAACTGGTTGACGTAGCTCGATCCCAGATACGCGGTCAGGGTGTCGAACACGTCGCCGACTGAAACCCGCAAGGTCTCTGCTTTGGTGCGATCGACCAGCAGCCGAAGCTGTGGCACGTCGGCGCGGAACGATGTGACCAGGTGCTGCAGCCCGGATTGGCTGTTCCCCTCCTCGACCATCGTGTTCGTGATGTTCAGCAGCTTGCCATAGTCGAAACTGCCGTCGCGCAGTTCGACCACCATCGCGAAACCGCCGGCGTTTCCGACGCCCTGGATCGGCGGCGGCACCAGCACGAAGCCCACGCCATCCGGCAGGCTGGCCAGCGCTCCCTGCAGGCGCATCACGATCGACCGCAGATCCTCGCCGGTCGCTTTGCCCCGGACGCCCCAGGGTTTCAGGATCACGTAGCCGACGCCGGCATTGGCCAGGGTGGCGCTGTTGTCCAGCACCGAGATACCGGCAATTTCGGTCACATACTCGACGCCCGGGGTCGCAAGCGCGATCTTGGTTGCGGCGTCGAGCGCCGCCTGGGTGCGCTCCAGCGACGCGCCGTCCGGCAACTGCACGTCGATCATCACATAGCCCTGGTCCTCGTTCGGTATGAACGCGGTCGGCAGCCGGGCAATGCCCCATGCACCGATACCGGCCAGCGCCAGCGCGACCAGCGCCATCAGCCGGCTGCGGTGTACCATCCAGTCGATCACCGCCGCGTAGCGGTTCTCCAGACGGCCATAGACATTGTTGAAGCCACGATAGAACCAGTTGCGCTGTGCCATCGGCACCGGCTCGCGCAGCCACAGCGCGCACTGCGTCGGCTTCAGCGTCGCCGCGTTGACCGCGCTGATCAGGGCCGTGGACGCGATCACCAGCGCGAACTGGGCGAACATCTGGCCGGTCAGGCCGGGCACGAAGGATGCCGGAATAAACACCGACATCAGCACGAGCGTGATCCCGATGATCGGACCGAACAGCTCGTTCATCGCCTTGACCGCGGCGTCGTGGCCGGACATGCCGCGCTCGATATGGCGCGAGACGCCCTCCACGATCACGATCGCATCGTCCACCACGATTCCGATCGCCAGCACGATGCCGAACAGGGTCGATAGATTGATCGTGAAGCCCAGGGCGCCCATGGCCGCGAATGCGCCGATGATGGTGACCGGGACGGTGGTTGCCGGCACCAGGACGGCGCGGAAATTCTGCAGGAAGACCAGAATAACGATCAGCACCAGGGCCCCGGCTTCGGCCAGGGTCATGTAAACCTCGTTGATCGAGGCATTGACGAAAGCCGTGGTGTCGAACGGGACGGAGTAGGTCAGGCCCTGCGGGAAGGCGCGCGACAGCTCCGCCATCTTGGCGCGGACCCGCTTGGCGACGTCCAGCGCGTTGGCGTCGGGGAGCTGGTAGATTGCCAGGCCGGCCGCCGGTTTTCCGTTCAGTTTGCAGATCTGCGAGTAGGTCTGCGCGCCAAGCTCGACCCGGCCGATGTCCTTCAGCCGCACGAGGCGGCCGCCCTGCTCCGTCTGCGCCTTGACGACGATGTCGGCGAACTGTGCGGGATTGTCGATCCGGCCCTGGATATCGACGGTATACTGGAAGTTCTGGCTGGACGGCGCCGGCGGCACGCCGATCTGGCCGGCCGCGACCTGCTGGTTCTGCTGCTTGATGACCTTGACGACGTCCTCGGGCACCAGACCGAAGCTGTACAGCTTCTGCGGGTCCATCCACACCCGCATGGCGTACTCGCCGACGCCGAACACGTTGACGTTGCCGACCCCGGGCACCCGCGCCAGCTCGTTGACCAGGTTGATCGACGCGTAGTTGCTCATGAAAAGGCTGTCGAAGCGGTCGTCAGGCGAGGTCAGCGTCACGATCTGCAGGATCGAGGTCATCTTTTTCTGCACGACCACGCCCTGCGCCTGCACGGACTGAGGCAGTTGCGCGAGCGCGGCCGACACCCGGTTCTGCACCAGCACCTGGGCGAAATCCATGTCGGTGCCGATCTGGAACGTCACCGTCAGCGTGTAGGTGCCGTCGCTGGCGCTGGTCGACTGCATGTAGAGCATGCGCTCGACGCCGTTCACCTGCAGCTCGATCGGCAGGGCAACGGTGTCGATCACCGTCTGCGCGCTGGCGCCGGGATAGCGGGTCGTGACCTGCACCGTGGGCGGCACGACATTCGGGTACTGGGCAACCGGCATGGTGAACAGGGACACCGCGCCAACCAGCACCAGCACCAGCGCCAGCACGTTTGCCAGCACCGGTCGTTCGATGAAAAACTTGGAGATCATGCGGCGGCGCCTTGCTGCTGACCGGTCTGCCAGTGTTGGGTCTGCGTGTTCCGGGTCTGCCAGTGTCGGGTTTGTCTTTGTCGGGTCTGGTTGTATCGGGTGGCCGGGTGGCGTGCCTGCCCGGCGCAAGGCCGCCCCGCCAGGCGCTTGCTCACGACGCCAGCCGTTGCTTGCGTCACGCGCGCACCTCGACAGCAAGGACCATCGGGCGACGGGTGTCCTCGATGCGGCTCCCGCGCCGCCATTGGCCGCCGCGTCACTTGGTCGCCGTCGCCGTGTCGGCGGACGCGGCGGCGATCGTCGCCGCCTCCGGCGCCGCTTTGCGACCGGGGATTGCGCGTCCGGCGCCCGTGACGATAACGCGGTCGTCCGGCTCCAGCCCCGATTCGATCACTCGCAGGTCGCCGACCTGCTGACCCACCTTCACCGAGCGCTGCTCGACCACATCGTCCTTGTTCAGGACCAGGACGTAGCGGCCTTCCTGGCTCTGGCCGAGCACCCGGTCCGGCACCAGCAGCGCGTTCACCGGCTCCTGCCCCATCGGAACACGGATGCGCACGAAGAAGCCGGGCAGCAACCCCCGGTCCGAGTTCTGGAAGATGGCCCGCACCAGGATCGTGCCGGTCGCCGGATCGAGGCCAGGCGCTACGTAGTCAAGAAAGCCCTTGTGCGGGTAGCCCGTCTCGTCCATCAGGCCGACCTCGATCGGTACCTTGTCGATCTCGGCCAGGGTAAGCCGGCGCTGCCGAAGGTTCTCCCGGACCCGCAGCGCGTCCTGCTCGCTGACATTGAACATCACGTAGATCGGATCGAGCTGCACGATGGTCGCCAGCTTGGTCGCGCTGTCGCCGCCGACCAGTTCACCCGCCGAGACGAGATGCCGGGTGACGATCCCGTCGAACGGCGCGGCGACATGCGTATAGCCAAGATTGAGGGCGGCCAAGGTCACATCGCCATCAGCATTCAGCACCGCGCCCTGATCCGAATCCCGCTTTGCCCGAGCCTGGTCCAGCGTGGCCTGCGCCGTCACGTTCTGCGAGAACAGCTTGGATTGGCGGTCGAACTCCGCCTGCGACTGAACCAGCTTCGCCTTGGCGATGATCAATTGCGCCTGAGCCTGCTGAAGCTGGGCCTGATAGGTGGCCGGTTCGATGACGAACAGCGTGGTGCCGCGTTTGGCTGTCGCGCCGTCTTGGTAGTCGATCTCGCTCAGAAAGCCCTTTACCCGTGCGACCAGATCGACCGTGTTAAACGCTTGCGTGTTGCCGGTGTTTTCCAGATAAGCCCGCACGGCCTGCTGAAGCGGCTGTGCGACGCCGACCTGCGGCGGCGGCGGCGGGACATATTTGTTCTCGCCCTTACAGCCGCCAAGCAGGGCAGCCACGACGAGCAGGCACGCTGTGGCCTTTGGCAGCCCGACGGTGATCTTACCTGGGCGACGACCGCGGCATCCCGCAGGCATAACGATGCCGACCGACGCTTTGCCGCCGGTGCGGCGGGCCATTCCGGGCAATCGGCTGATCAAAACACTCATTCCCTCACGGACGGTCGGCGTTGGCAGGGACTCGTAACCTAAACCAGTGCGGATTTGGTTAAGAGACTACCATCGCTAGGCACCATATCGGGGACCGTCGTCATCACGAAATGGCAATGCAGGGCTACGCTCCGTTCACCTCTCGACCCAGGCGCCATGCGCGCCGACCGTAGGAAGGGGCAATACGCAGCGGCGGTTTGGAGTTGACGTGCGACTAACCCACGCCGAAAGGCGGGTACCGAGGCGGCTGGACTGCCTGAGCGGCTCGATTGCCTGCTACCGTCATTGCTTCCCGCTTCGGATAGCCACCGAGCGGAGCAGCCCGATCAGCGCCACCCATGCGACGCAGGTGGGGCCTCAACAAGCAGCCTCCGGTCCAAGACTGGCGACTTCGACGTGTCGATTTAGCCGCAGCCTAGCGCCGTCGCTTCTCCCGCCGCAACTGATAATGGCGGTCCGCATCGTCCGGCGCGTGGCGCTGGACACGTGAACCAGCCGCCGTCAGAGCGGATTGATGAGGGCGTCCGGCGACTGCGCCATCAAGCGGATCAGATCGGCCCGGCTCACCACGCCGACAACCTTGCCGTCGCGCACGATCGGCACGCGCTTGATGTGGTGTTTCGCCATGAGATCGGCGACCTCGCTGACGTTGGCGCGCTCGGTCGCCGACACCACCGGGACGTGCATGAGATGCTTGGCCCGCCGCTGGTCGAGACGGATATAGTTCAGAAATTCTTCGGACAGATCGGTGCCCTCGGCGAGCAGACGGAGCCACCAGGCGCGGCGCGTCTCGCTGGCTTCCCCTAGATGAGGCATCAGATCGCCCTCGCTCAGCATGCCGATCAGCGTTCCGTCCTTGCCGACGATCGGCACGGAGCTGATATTGTGCTTCGCCATCAGGGCGGCGATGGTCGCGACCGTATCCTCCGGGTCGGCGGTCACGATCTCACGGCTCATGATGCTGGCGGCGTCAACCGACATGGTTTTTCTCCCTGCCCTGGGGTCTTTTGCTTATTTAGATAGAACGGCACGCGGTTGCCAGCATTGACCCACGTCAACAACGGTGGACCGCCGGGATTGGACCGTCCTGTCCGCATTCCCATCAAGGGAAATGCGGGCGCGGACCTCAAGGTGTCCTGGCCGAGCCCCTGGGACTTGGCCAAGGCTTGGACCTTGGCCTAGTTCACCGTCGGCAACGGTTTCGGGGTGGGAGCCAGCGTGCGCAGCCACGCGATCACATCGGCCCGGAGCTGCGGGTCGGGGATTCCGGGGAAGATCATGCGCGTGCCGGGGGCGTAGGCGCTCGGCTTGCTCAGCCATTGGTTCAGATCGGTGTAGGTCCAGGGACCATCCTTCGCCTTCAAGGCGCTGGAATAATTGAACCCATCCATGTGGGCATGCGGCGCATAGACGATGCCATACAGATTTGGACCGACCCCCGCTTTACCGCCTTGGTCGAACGTATGGCAGGCGACGCAGATCTTTTTGACGAAGGCTTCGCCCGCCGCAGGATCAGCCTTGGCCAGCAGCGGAGCGATCGGGGGGATCGAACCGGAAGCTGCCTTTGATGGCTCCGGCGGCGGAAGCGGCGCTGGATCGTGCGACAGCGAGCGCAGATAAGCGATGACATTGGCACGCTGCTTGTCGTTGGTGATGCCGCCGAACGCCATGCGCGTGCCCGGAGCGTAGGCAGAGGGCTTATAGAGCCACTCGTTGAGCTCCTGGTAGGTCCAGGGGCCCGTCTTGCCCTTGAGCGCGTCCGAGTAGTTGAACCCCGCCATATGGGCGTGCGGCGCGCCGAGAATGCCATACAGGTTCGGACCGACGCCCGCCTTGCCGCCCTCGTCGAAGGTATGGCAGGCGACGCAGATGGTCTTGGTGAAAGCTTGCCCCTCGGCGGCGCTGGCGTCTGCCATCAGCGATCCGATCGGCGCTGGCCCGGCTGGCGGCTGGCCAGGGCCAGCCGATGGGACGTTGATCGCGATCGCAGTGGTAGCCGGCACCTTCTCGCGCACGATGTTGGTGGCAACCAGCCCGGACAAGAAGAAGACGATGCCGGCGACCAGCACCGCGGCAACCCATTTGTTAAGCTCAGTGGTTTCCATGCCGCGTATGCTCTCCCGGCGTTGGCAAAGGGGGTTCAGGCCGAGCCTGAAGGGGTGGTTAAAGCGCGGCGCACCATAGGGAAACGTCTCGGTGTCGACAACCCACCCAATGGCGGTGGCGTACCTGCCAAGTCTGCCATCCGCGCATGCTGCAAGACTTCCGCTACGCAATTTTCTGTCGGGCCTCTTTGCGCTTTCGTCAGTCAGGCATGCCCCCCGACCAGTCTCCCCAACACAGGTTCGGGCCGCCAAGCGACCTCGACGGTGTCGAGATCATTGGGCGGCCCGTATCCTTACGCACCGACAAGTCCTCCGCGGGACCGACGGACCGGGGGCACGCG
>Ga0302202_10000981_pt1 | contig 36134 bp, 29 predicted proteins | sample II_Bog_N3_3_FD_194579 | JGI IMG/M metagenome (GOLD analysis project Ga0302202, IMG submission 194579) | Peat permafrost microbial communities from Stordalen Mire near Abisko, Sweden - II_Bog_N3_3 | ecosystem: Environmental > Terrestrial > Soil > Wetlands > Peat | place: Sweden: Abisko...
GGCGTGTCCTGCGAACGGAGCGGCGGAAATCGACGATCCGGAATGCGCGTGCATAACGGGCAGACCGGGCGTGGCGCAACGGCCAACCGCAAAATCTCTATATGCAGAGTTGAGATTATTTCTATCACCCCGACAACAAGCCGCCTCCTTGCGCAAGAGCTGTCCCGCATCTGGACCATGGCCATGCGACCACCCCTTGCGTGCGCTGGCCCGAGGGTAGTATATTGATTACGTGATGGTTTCCGAGCCTTGGTGCCGACCGTTTCGGAATTGGCCCATCAGCCGGGCGAGCTTCGGCCGGGCTGGGCGTGCGTTGCGCCATGTTGCTGCGGCATCGCTCGCCATAGTGGTGATGGCGCCTGCCGCCCATGCCGATTCTCCGTCGTCCTTTACCGCAACCGCCGACCAGGCACTCAGCTTTGGCACGATCGTCACCTCGGGCAGCGGGTCGCGCACGGTCGGGCCCGACGGGTCGACCACCAACAACGGCGTGTTTCCCCTGGGCGACAGCGCCAGCGGACCGGCCCAATTCACCATGACCTACACCCGCGCCGGCGGCGATCCGCATCTCTATCAATTGCTGATCCAGGTCATGCTGCCCACCGTCAGCCCTGTCCGCGCCAACGGTGTTCAGGGCAGCCTGTCGGGCTTTACCACCGACTTGCCCGGCGTGCCTACGCTCCTGCCGGGCCAGGCGGCGGTCTTTACGATGCCCAACTGCATCAGCAAGACCTGCTCGATCACATTCCATGTCGGCAGCACGCTCAATGTGGTCAGCGGGAACACCGGGGCCAAGCTGACCTTTCCGCTCATGCTGATGACCACAGTGACGGCGGTGCTGGGATAATGGCCGCGCTGCGCAGCACTGGCGCGGCCCTTGCGATCGCGGCCTCCATGCTGACGTCGGCCCCGGCCTGCCATGCAAAGCCATCGACCGCGATCGGCGTGGCCACGGCCACAGTCTTTCGCCCTTTGCGCGTGGTTGCCGTCGCCGACATGAATTTCGGCACGGTCACCCATGCCGCCGGAAGCGGCGGCACCGTGACGGTCAGTCCGGGGGGCGCAGGCGCCGCGTTTTCGGGCGGTGCCAGCGCGGTGTGCACGGCGTCGGATTGTCTGGCGGCGCATGCAGCGCTCTTTTCCGTCAGCGGCGAACCGCAACGCAATTATGCGATCCAGTTGCCCGCCAGCATAACCGCCACCGGCGTTGCCACAGATCCCGGCGCGACGGCCCCGCCGCTTGTCGTCAATGGCCTGACCCTGCGCACCACGAGCGGCACCGGGCAACCCCGGTTCGATGCAAGCGGCGCCGATCGCTTCGAAGTCGGCGGCACGATAACACTGCCCGCCGATCTGCCCCCTGCCCGCTACCGCGCCAGCTTTGCCGTGATCGTCAGCTATTCCTGAACGGCCCTGCCGCGATTCGGGGCCCAGTGTTTCGGCGCCAGTGATTTGGCGTCAGTGATTTGGCCCCGGCGATGCTTGCAAGGCAAACCTCTGCCTGATGATCGCCCATTTTTTCGAAAATAGCCGGATCGCCCCGCGGCTTCCCCCTCCGCTTCATCAATCCAGCCCTACCTCTCGCCGGAATTGGCTGTAAATTTCGGGGCTTGATCCGTTTTTTTCAAACATGCACCTCGTCCATCAGGTTAATGATGATGGTTAAGGCGAGTTAATTAATCACTATATTAACGATAGAATTTCAGACCATTTAAACAAAAGCTGCCATTTTACTCGAAGTGTTTCTACAATTTAACAAGTATTAATGTCCGGTTAAGCATAAACACTAGGCCAACCTTCAAGCCCCGTCGGCTAGGCCACAGTCATCGACGGACACGGGTCGCAATGAAAAAGCGATCGGACGACGAACAAACGGGAAAATCTGTTTCGGATGAACGGGACTATCCGAAACATCAATCGGGGACTTTGCAATGAAAAAAATTCTTCTTTCTGCAGTTGTTGCACTTACGATTTCTGCTCCGGCTTATGCCGCTTCGGGCAACACTTCGACCGCTGCCGGATCTGCCGTTGCAAACGTGGTCGCGCCGATCGTCCTGACGCACACCTCGGGAACCTCGCTCAATTTCGGCAGCTTCACCACCGGCACCGGCGGTACGGTCGTGGTCGGCTCTGACGGCGCGGGCAGCGCAACCGGCGATGTCGGCTTTGTGCCCTCTTCGACCGAAGCCGCCGACCAGTTCACGGTTAAGGGCGACAACAACCGCAACTTTTCCATCACGACCGCCAGCGGCACGGTTGTCAATGGCGCGACAACGATTGCCTTCACCACCGCGCCGTCGGCCGCGTCGGGCACGACGAGCGCAACGGGCACCGCAGCGTTCAGCGTGGGCGGCACGCTCACGGTGATCGGCACCGAAGCCGCCGGCGCCTATTCGGGCAGCTACAACGCCACTGTTGCCTACGACTGATCGCGCCGCGATCCGTAACGCCGATACCTGGCTGACGCGATGACATAGGGCGGAAGCGGCCATGACCGCTGCTTCCGCCCGGCCTCAAAACCGCCTGATCGCAAGGATCGGGCGCGGCATTTCCTGTCGCTGCATCGCAATGCCCGGGCCGGCCAGCAGAGGCAATCCAGTCGATGAAAACGCACATTTATTCAGCCGCAGGCATCGCCGCGCTGATGGGCCTGCTCCCCGGAGCGGCAGCACACGCCGCATCGGGCAACGCGTCCACTGCGACGGGGGCTGCGGCGGGCAAAGTGATCAAGCCGATCGTGTTGACCCATACGGCAGGTGCAGCGCTCAGTTTCGGCACATTCGACCCCGGCACCGGCGGCAAAGTGATCGTCACCACCAGCGGCGCCGGTTCGGTAACCAAGGCAGTGACATTTGTACCGGGCATTTCGGTGACTTCGGCCGATCAGTTCACGCTGACCGGTGGAAAGAAGCAGAATTTCAGCATCACCACCACCGGCGGCGCGGTTACCAACGGCGTCAATTCGATGACGTTCACGACGTCGCCGTCGTCGACCAGCGGGTCGACCAGCACGACCGGCACTTTCAGCTTTACCGTGGGGGGCAAGCTGACCGTCGCCGGGGGTGAGACAGGTGGCCACTATACCGGAAGCTATACCGCAACCGTCGCCTACAACTGATTGCGGAACGCGCCGAAGCAAACAGGGCGGACTGCCGGGGGGCAGTCCGCCTTTTTGCGTTCCGCCCCTTCGCATATACCTTAGGCCTTATGCCTAACCGGTTATTAACCATCATGGCCTAGCACCGCGTTTGCAGACGGGGTGACGGGGTTAGCAAACGATCGCCGCTCCGCCTGATCAACGGGACAGCGAAGGCGCTTTTGCGGCTTTCGCGACAACGACGGGGCTAAGCATGATTATCAACAAGCGACTTCTCACGGCCGTAGTGATCGCGGCCGCCATCGGGAATGTTTCGATGGCCAAGGCGGCTTCGGGCAACACCTCCACTGCGGCGGGCACGGCCTCCGCGACGGTCGTTGCGCCGATCGTTCTGACGCACACGACGGGCGCTTCGCTCAATTTCGGCAAGTTCACGGTCGGCGCCGGCGGCACCGTTGTCGTCAATTCGACCGGGACCGGCTCGGTCACCAGCGATGTGGGCTTTGTGCCCGGCGGTTCGAGCACGACCGCCGACCAGTTTTCGCTGACCGGCGACAACAGCCGCAATTTCGGCATCAGCACAACCAACGGCACGATCACCAACGGTTCGAAGACGATGAGCTTTACCACCGCGCCTTCGTCCACGACCGGCACGACCAGCGCGACGGGCACGTATTCGTTCACTGTCGGCGGCACGCTGACCGTGACCGGCACCGAAACGCCGGGCGCCTATACCGGCACGTACAACGCCACTGTCGTCTATCAGTAATTGGCTGATCCAATGGCACTGATCCATCGGGGGACCAGGATCATGCACAAGATCAAACATGCGGTTGCGGTGCTGGTTGCCGGTTTTGGCAGCCTCACCGCCCCCCATGCGCTCGCCGCTTCCGCCAACACTTCGGTCGTTGGCGGAACGGCCAGCGCCCAGGTGGCCGCGCCGCTGCAGCTCGTTGCGGTAAACGCCTTGCAGTTCGGCTCTATGGCCCAGCCGCAAGTCGGCGGCACCTTGACCATTTCCCCGTCTGGCGCAATCAGCACCACCGGGGACATGGGCACTGCCACCGCCGTCATGCAGACGACAGCGCGATCGGCGGCCAGCTTCAACGTGACCGGGATTGCCGGGATGATGTTTACGGCCACCGGGGTCAGCCAGGTCACGATCAGCAATGGCTCGGCCAGGATGACTGTGGGGCAATTCACGATCAACGGAACATTTTCGGGTGGTCAGATCGGCGCCAACGGCACCTATACATTCAATATCGGCGGCACTTTGACAGCTGCGGCCGGGCAGGCCCCCGGCACCTACAGCGGGACTTTCCCGATCACTGTCGCCTATAACTGAAACGGGATCTTTCGCAAATTCGCGAAAAATCGCCACAGGAGTTGACCCGACATGACCGCGCAACCGGCGCCATCCCTGACCAGATTGCCCCTTGCCCTGTTGCTGTGCGCAACCGCCCCGGCGATTGCCACGGCCCAGGTGACAAGCCTCAACGCCGCCGACAAACCGGCGGGCGAAAAACCGGCCATCATGAGTGTCGCCCCCAAGGGCGAAGGCCCCACCGCTGCGCAGGCGCCTGCCGGAGCGGTCGGCGGGATGGGCGACATCAATCTCTATCCCAAGCGCGTGGTGATCGACGATCGCAATCGCGTGGCCAGCGTCGGGGTCTACAACAAGACCGCCAACACCGGCGATTACGACATCACCATTGCCGACATGATGATGTCGGCCGACGGGCGCCTGGTCGAACCGGCCTCGGTCAAGGACAGCGATCCGACCCGCGCGCGGCTTAAAGGCGCAAGCGAGATGGTGCGCTGGTCGCCGCATCGATTTACCCTGCCCGGCAACGAATCGCAGATGGTGCGCCTTATGGCGCGTGTCTCGCCCGATCTGCCGGCAGGCGAATATCGCACGCATTTCTCCGTGATTGCCGTGCCGCCCGGCGATGACGGGCTGACCATCGACGAAGCCGCCAACGGCAAGCAGACTGCAACCGGCATCGGCGTCAAGATCACGCCGCGCTTCGGCATTTCGATTCCGGTGATCATCCGCGTGGGTGAAACCACGCTGACTTCGGGGCTGAAAGACTTTGCCGTCAACAGCACGCCCGAGGGGCAAAAACTGGTTCGGATCACGATCACGCGCTCCGGCACGCGGTCATCGTTTGGCGACATTGCCATCACCGCCCCCGGCGCGCCAAAGCCGGTCGCGGCGATCAAGGGTGTCGGCGTCTATACCGAAGTCGACGAACGCACCGTCACCGTGCCGGTCGATCCCTCGCTCGACGCGCGGTTTACCGCCAGCGGAACACACCTGACCGTCACCTACACCGATGACGACTACGCGCCCGGCCAAACGCTCGCCAAGCAGGACTTCGTCGTTCCGTGACCCGGCCGGAGGCGCCCACAGCTGCCTCCGACATCCCCCTCCACGAGCCCGCCCGCAATCGCGGCGCGGGCCGCTGGTGCGCCGGTGTCTTGCCGGCGACCGCGCTCTTTGCCCTGCCCGGCACGGCGTTTGCGGCGCCCGATCCGGCGCCGACCCCTGCCCCGCCACAGACCATTTCGCCGCCGAGCGTGCCGCCGCTGCCGATGCCGGGCCAGACGATGGCCGCCGGGCAGACGGTCGCCAATGCCTATCCCGCGCTGTCCGAAGATGACGAGCTGATCCTCGAAATCCGCACCCAGCATCGCGAAATGACCGATACGCTGACCGCGCACGGGCTTCGCGGCGGGGTCTATCTGCCGCTGGGCGATGTCGCACGTTTTCTCGACCTGCCGATCAGCGTCAGCGACGACGGACATTATGCCAACGGCTGGTTCCTTTCGCCGCTGCGCACGTTGTCGATCAACTTGCGCGCGGGCACGGTCACGCTGGCGGGCAAGGAAAGCCCCATCAGCAAGAGCGACTTCGCCGCCTATGACGGTGAATTGTGGATCAAGGCCGATCGGCTGGCGCAAATCCTGCCGGTCACGCTGACCACCGATCTGCGGGCGCAGACGCTGGTGGTCAAGACGCTCGAACCTTTCCCGTTCGAACAGCGCCTTGCGCGCGAGACGGCGCGCGACCGGCTGGCCAATCTCGGCGGCCATGCCCAGGCGCCGGTCTACGAACGCCAGGACACCCCCTATCAGCTTTACGACGTGCCGATTTCCGAGGCGGAACTACGCGCGACCGGAAGCCAGGGCATTGCCCCGCACGTCGAGACCGATTTGCGCGCGTCGGGCGATCTGCTGTTCATGACCGCGCGGACTTATGCCAGCGTTTCGTCGTCGAGCGGGCTGATCGCGGCGCGCGCCGAACTGGGCCGTCGCGATCCCGATGCGCAGTTGCTGGGGCCATTGCGCGCGACCGAGTTCGAAATGGGCGATGTCGCTTCGGAATCGATGCCGCTGGGCCTGCGCGGCGTGGCCGGGCGCGGCTTTGCGCTGACCAATGAGCCGCTCGAACACGCCTCGGTCTTCGAAAACATGGATTTCCGGGGCGAACTTTCCTCGGGCTTCGAAGTCGAACTCTATCGCAACGACACGCTGGTCGGATCGACTCGCGATGCGGTCAACGGGCAGTACGAATTCCTGCATGTCCCGGTCGATTTCGGGCTCAATGTGTTTCGCCTGGTGTTCTACGGCCCGCAAGGACAGCGCCGCGAGGAAGTGCGCCGGATCAGCGTCGGCGACGGGCGCCTCGCCAAAGGCGCGTTTACCTACAACGTCTTCGCGGTGCAAAAGGACAAGTCGCTCGCCAATGTAAACGCGCCGGGGTTTGAACCGACGATCGATTACGGCGACTGGCGCGAAGGCTTTTCCATGCAATATGGCCTGAGCAGCGCGCTGACCGTGGTCGGCAGCGGCGCACTATACCAGTCGGGCGGATCTTCGCGCTGGCTGACCTCGGCAGGGCTGCGCACCGGGCTCGGCGGCTGGGCGGCCAAGCTCGATGCCGCGATCGGCACCAATGGCGGGACGGCGGTCGAAATCGGCGTCGCGGGCAGACTGTTCGGGGCCAGTCTGGTCGCCACCCATGCCGAATATGGCCATGGCTTCGTCGACGAAGTGCGCTCGCCAAGCAGCCTGCCGCTGACGTCGATGACCACATTCGACTTGTCCAAGACCTTGCATATCGGGCTGCACACCGTCCCGCTGGCTTTCAGCTGGCAGCATCTGGCCTATGCCGATGGCCAGGTCACCAACACCGCCACATTCCGCCAGACGTTTACGGTGGGCCGCGTCATGGCGGCCAATGTCATCAACTACAACGACAGCGCGATGCCGGGCGCGGCGACCATCCGGTCGACCACCGGCACCTTCGACCTCTCCACGTTTGCCGGCAGTCACACGCAATACCGCGCCGAGGCCGGCTACACCATCGGGCCACATCCTGCGCTGACCTCGCTGAGCGGCGAAATTGCGCGGGACATCGATGCCCACACCACCGTACGCGCCTCGCTCACGCACGCGTTCAACAATCACCAGACCACCGTCGGGCTGTCGGCGACGCGCAAGTTCGGACCTTTTGCGGTGTCGTTCGATTCGACCTATACCGCCCCGTCGCGCAGCTATGCCTTTACCTTGCGACTGGGTTTCAGCTTTGGCCGCAATCCCCTGAACGGCAAGATGTTCGTCGCCCGCCCCGGCCTGTCGAGCAGCGGCGCGGTCGCCGTGCGCGCCTTTGCCGATACCAACGGCAACGGCGAATGCGATCCGGGCGAGGAAGCGGTCGGCAAAGTCACCTTCTTCACCGGATCGCAGCATGTCACTTCCGATGCATCGGGCAACGCCATACTGACCGGGGTCGGCGACGGCAGCCGCACTGCGGTCAAGATCGACACCGCCACGCTGCCCGACATTGCCATGGCGCCCTCGCGCCCCGGGGTGGAGATCGTCGCACGCCCCGGCCGCATCCCGATCGTCCAGTTCGCGATCCAGCAATTGAGCGACATCGAAGGCACCGCAGTCTATGCCAACGGCACGCACAAGCGCGGGGTCGCCGGGCTCGTGCTGCATCTGATCGATGCCAAGGGCCGCCGCGCCGCCCGTGCGCGCAGCGAAAACGATGGCTTTGTGCTGATCGAACAAGTCCGCCCCGGCGACTACATGCTCGAAATCGCGCCGGACCAGGCACGCAAGCTGGGCATCAAGCTGGTCAGCGACCGACACATCCATGTCGGGCATCACGGCAAGCTGGTCCGGTTGAAGATTGTCGTCGCGCCCCAATGAGCGGCGCGGCGACGCCAGGCCCGCAGACACCCGTGCAGCAAATGGTTAATCCCAAGGCTATCGATTGCCGCGCACAAATCCCCTGCTTATTATGCTTTGCGCCAACAATTACAATAAGGTAGAACCATGTTACCACGCGGTGCAAGTGGGGACGTTTGCCGCCGGACACCTAGTGTGGTGGATTTGAAATTCGCCTCATTAAGCGGCCAGGTACGGAGCGAATTTCAAATCCTTGAGCCACACTGGAATCAAATGTTTCTAGCGACACGATAAGTCCCGGGAGGAGCATGGTCGTCATGAGTGCCGTCACGTCCTCGGTGCGCAGCATTTCCGACCTCGCCCTCATCGCCGGGGTTTCGGTTTCGACCGTGTCGCGCGCGCTGACCGGCAAAGGCACTTTGAACCAGACCACGCGCGATCGCATCCGCGCCATTGCCGCCGAGCACGGCTTTCGGCTCAATGTCGCGGCGCAGAACTTGCGGCTTGGCCGCACCGGATCGATCGGCGTGCTGTTTCCGCTGGGCCACGAAAAGGCACAGGCGCTGTCCGATCCGTTCTTTTCCACCATGTTGGGCTACCTTGCCGACGCCTTGACCGAGCGCGGCTATGATCTGCTCTTGTCGCGTATCACGCCCGAAACCGAAATGTGGCTCGACGATTTCGTGCGCTCGGGCCGGACCGACGGAATCATCCTGATCGGCCAGTCTAATCAGGGCGCAGCGATCAACCGCCTCGCGGCGCATTACCGCCAGATGGTGGTGTGGGGCGCTTATTCGCCCGAAAATTGCTATACCACGGTCGGTTCGGACAATTTTGCCGGCGGGGCACTTGCCGCGCACCGCTTGCTGCACCGCGGCGCCAAGCGGCTGGCCTGGTTTGGCCATGCCAACGCGCCCGAATTTGCCGCACGTCAGGCCGGATTCCTGTCGGCTCTGCCCGATGCCGTTCGCCGCGATACCACCGTCGTGCCGATGCACATCACGCCCGAGGGCAGCCGCGCCTCGGCCAGAGCCTATTTTGCCGCCGGCCACCGCCCCGACGGGATCTTCGCTGCATCCGACGTCGGTGCGATCAGCGTGATGGCGGCAGCGCACGAATTCGGCATTGCCGTTCCCCATGACATGGCCGTGATCGGCTTCGACGACATCATGCTGGCGCGGCTGTCAAACCCGCCGCTGACCACGATCCGGCAGGACATCGAGGGCGGCGCGCGCATGCTGGTCGAACTGTTGCTGCGACGCATGGCCGGCGGCGAAACCCAGTCGGTGCAATTCGCCCCGCAATTGATCATCCGCGAAACCGCGTAAACGCCTGATCGGCCGAAAAAGGGCCAGACGAAAAAAGGCCAGATGGAAAAAGGGCAGGCAGGCCCCCCGACCTGCCCGCCTCCGATCCGGCTACCCGAACGGTCCTGCGCGCCATAGCGCGCAAGGCCCAGGCATCATGCCGATCAGAACGTACCGTGCAAACGCACACCGAAAGTGCGCGGCGAGCCCATGTAGGCGTTTTGCGTGCCGGTCTGCAGCGGGGTTTCAAAGACCTGCGTGACATAGGTCTTGTTGGTCAGGTTCTGCACCCAGCCTTCGAGCGTATAGCGACGGTCGATCTTCACGCCGAGATTGGCGTTGAGCAGACCGACCGGCCCCTGCACATTGTTGGAGGCAACGTTGACGTACTGGCTGCTGGCGTATTGATACTGCACCCGCCCGATCAGATCGAGCTTGTCCGTCAGCGGCGTGTCGAGAGTCAGTCCGGCATTGGCCGTGATCTTGGGCGCAAAGCGGAACCGCGATCCCGACAGCGCCGGGTCGATATTGGCATCCACCCCATACTGCGCATGCGGGATCCAGGTCGCATCGGCATTGAGCGTCAGCGCCGGGGACAACTGGAAGGTGTTTTCGATTTCCGCGCCGTAATCGGTCGCCGACTTGGCGTTGAGCACGGTAAAGCGCAGACCGACAAACTGCGCGATCTGAAGGTTCTTCAGGTCATAATAGAACAGCGAAACGTTGGTCCGCGCGCGGTGGCCGAGGTACTGCACTTTGGCGCCGAGTTCGAAGGCGTTGATCGTTTCGGGCTTGTACGTCGGATCGAGCGGCGCCGTGACATTGGTGGTGCCGGCAATCGTCGTGACCAGATACTGGACCATGGGCGGCAGCGCGGCGAAAGCGGCTGCATTGTTGAGAACGCCGCCGGCGGCGTTCTGGTCCATATTCACCCCGCCTGCCTTGAAGCCGCGGTTATAGGTGCCATAGACCATGGCATCGGGGGTCAGCTTGTATTGCAGGCCAAAAGTGCCCGAAACCGCTTTGTCGGTATGCCCGACGTCATAGGCCGGAGCCGGGAAAAGGTTGAGCAGCGTCCCCCAGTCGTTGGGAATGCCATTGAGATAGGTATAGGCAAACGACCCGCGCTTGTGCTCGATCGAATAGCGCAAGCCGCCGATCACGCTGAACTGGTCGGTCACCTTGAAATCGCCATGGGCAAAGACCGCATACGAATCGGTCGAACCATGCATCCCCTCGGATTCGATCAGGCCCGGCGTCGCGTCCGCCGTACCGGCAGGAAGCCCGTAGGCGCCGAGCACCGTATTCCAGTAGGCCTGCGCCTCAAGACCGTTATACAACGAGCGGCCCGACTTCAGCTTTTCGGTCGAGACGAAACCGCCGATCACGATGTCCGCGTTGAGCGAGGGAATGCGGGTGTTGTAGGTCAGTTCCTGCGAAGCGAAGTCGCTATGGAAATCTTCGTCATAGGGCAGAATGTCGGCGCCCGAGAAATCGGCGTCTTCATTGAGCTGGACCACGTCAAAGCGGCGATAGGCCGTGACCGATTTCAGCATGCCGGCGCCGATGGCTGCATCGACCAGCAAAGTACCGCCATAGTCCTTGGTCGACTGATAGCCGAGCTGGTTGAGCGAGACCTGGTACTTGGAAATGTCGGTCGACGGCAGCTTGAGCCCGAGCGCGGTGGTCAGGTAATCGACCAGCGGTGCCGTCGGGCCCGCCGTCACGCGTTCGGTGGCATAGCAGCAATCGCCATGGCTGGACGAATAGTCGCCGATCAGGCGCACGGTGACGCTGGACGACGGTTCCCACAAAAGCTGGCCCTTGACCGCGCGGGTGGTATTGCCGTTGACCGGGCGCCCGGTGTTGACGTCGGTGAAAAAGCCGTCAGTGCCCGAACCGAGCCCGGCAACACGCAGCGCGAGGTTGCTGGCGAGCGGTACATTGATCGCGGCGCGGATCGAATAGGTGTTGTAGTTGCCAACGTCCGCTTCGAATGAGCCGCCGAGATCCGACGTCGAAGGCTTGGTCGAGGCGAGCAGCAGCGCACCGGCAGTCGTGTTCTTGCCGAACAGTGTGCCCTGGGCCCCGCGCAGAACCTGCAGGTTGTCGATGTCGAGGAAGTCCTGCAGCGCTGCGCCCGCACGGGTGCGATAGACGCCGTCGATGAACACGCCGACCGATCCTTCGAACGAACGGCTGATCCCGGCAGTACCGAGGCCGCGAATGACGACGTTGGCGCTCGACGAGGCAATGTTGGTCACGCGGAACGTGACGCTGGGCGTGATCGCGCCGATATTCGACACGTTTTCGACCCGCGCGGTAGCCAGCGCATCGGCGTTTGCGGCAGTGATCGAAATCGGCACGTTCTGGAGCTTTTCCGAACGGCGCTGCGCGGTCACGACGATTTCCTGAAGGCCCGCCTGCGGCGCGGCTGCGGCCTGATCGGCCCCGGCGGCAGGTTCGCCGGCTTCGGGTGCCGCAGCGGCGCTGGCCATCGCGGGCGTTGCCAGCACAGACGCGAAAATAGCGACGGCCGTACCGGCCCGCCAAATGCCCTTCATTTTCATTCCTCTTCCGTTTGGCGCACTGTTTCGCACGCTTGTCTGGGCTCGCATTGTGGCCGTTCGATCGGCCATCAAGAACTCGAACTCAGGCTTGAGTGTGCTTCAATTCAGCACTTAATTCTTGACATTTTACGCCACGAACATGACATTTGACGCCTGCCGCGTTGGTGTTGCCTCTTGTCCACACTGCCTCTTGTCCACACTGGGAGTGGTTCATGCACAGACTGGCCCTCGCCCACACTGCCTCGGTGCAGCAGTTCGAGCGCTATGCGCGCATCGCCGGGATCGATCTCGACACGATCCTGAGCGACGAACACCGCGCCGTGGTCGTCGAAGCGCATCACAGCGAGGTCATTCCAGCCTCGGCCATGGTCGACATTTTCCAGATCGTTGCGATTGCCGCACGGCGCCCCGACCTTGGCGTCGGCTTTGCCATGTGGTGCAACCTGCACGGCTATGGTCCGCTCAGCCTGTTGTGGGACCATTGCACCACGGTCGAACAATTGCTGCGCCTGTCGGGCCGGTATCTTCATCTCGAAACAGAAGCGATCGGTTCGTCCGCACTGGTCGAAGGCGACGAAATCGCGGTGCAGCAGTTCCTTACCGTACCGACCATGCTGGGCGGCAGCCAGTACCTCGAAGCGACGCTGACACTGCAACTGCGCACCATCCGACTGATCCTGGGGCAGCAATGGCACCCGCTGCGCATGGAATTTGCCCATCCCGCACCCGACCAGCTCGGCTTTCATCGCAGCGTGTTTCGTTGCCCGCTGGTGTTCGGCGCCGATCGCAGCGCACTGGTGCTCCATCACGACGACCTTGCCCGCGAAAGCCCCAACGGCAACGCGCACCTTGCCGCCTATCTCGAACGGCAGCTCGAAGCCGCCCGCGCCAGCCGCCAGGATGACATCCTGCGCCCGCTCGAACATCTCGTCACGGCCAATCTGGCCGGCGGCGGGATGACACTGGAACGCGCGGCGGCAAGCCTGGGGATCAGCGCCCGCACCCTGCAACGCGCGCTGACTGCGCGGGGCCTCAGCTTTTCGAACGTGCTGGCCAATGTGCGTCGGCGCGTTGCGGGCGAATATTTCGCCTATCAGCGCCAGCCCAACCTGACCGAACTGGCGCATCGGCTGGGCTATGCCGAAGCCAGCGCGGCCAGCCGCTTCCTGCGCGAAAATTTCCGCGCCGGCGCGCGCCTGCTCAGCCGCCGCGCCCGCGCCGAACGCTCCACGCGGACCGACAGGCCGGGCTGACCGACATGGCGCTCTTCCCGTATCCGGCGCTCACCGCGCCAATTGGGCCACGATATAGCGTGCGGCCTGTGCGACATCGTCCCACGCCGCAGCGAAATCGTCTTCGTCGCCATAATAGGGATCGATCACTGCCTGCCCGCCGCGCCCCGGCACCATATCCAGCAACAGGCCGACCCTGGCCAGCGATCGGCCCGGCGCGATGCGGCGAAGGTCGCGCAAATTCTGCTGATCGAGCGCATAGATATGGCCAAACCGCAGGAAATCCTCTTCGGTGACTTGCCGTGCGCGATGTTTGTTCAAGTCTATACCGTGGCGCTGCGCCTCGGCCACGGCGCGCGGATCGGCGCCATCGCCGGTGTGCAGTCCGCTGATCCCGGCAGAATCGATCGTCAACGCCAGACCTTGCGCCACGGCTTCGGCGCGCAGCGCGACTTCGGCCATCGGCGACCGGCAGATATTGCCAAGGCACACGAACAGAACAGATTTCTGGCTCATTGTGGCATGCAAATCCTATATTCGGTGGGATCAACCGATCAGGCCTGCATCCTCTTCCCGCGACGAAGTGAAGCTGTTACGCGACGAAATGTCCAGCGCCTTGGCAGGTCGGCCATAAATCAGTCCATTTTGGCGGGTTTACGATACCTGATCGACGGCGCGGCGCCCCAGCGCGGGATCGTCGGTAAAGAACCCGTCGAGCCCTTCGGCCAGATAGCGGCGGATTTCGGCCACACTGCCCTCGGGATTGCGCGCATTGGGCCCCGCATCATTGCGATAGTCGGCGGCAATATACTGATTTTCCGGGCGGAACGTATAGCACCCGACGAGCAGCCCCGATCGATGCGCATCGGCGATCATCGCTTTGGGCTCGCCCAGCTTGCCATCGGGGCCCAGCGGGATCAACTGGCGCGTCCAGGGCGCGACCCAGTCGGCATAGGCGGCAATCGCGGCAAGACCGTCGGCGCTTGTCATCTGGCCATAGGTCAGCGTGCCGCCCGCCTTGACGACATCGGCCGGACGCTGCGCATCATCGTCGATCAACTGCATGAACTGGACATTGGGCCGATCGCCCAGCGTGCCGCGCAACGCTTTCAGATTGGCGATCTCGAACGACTGGATGATCACCGGCGCGGTAGCGAGATACTTGCTGGCGGTCAGTTCCCTGACGAACCGGTCCTCCATCGGCAGCCCGATCCCGGCGAAATAGGTCGAATGCTTGATTTCCGGGATCAGCCCGACGACCCGGCCGCGCGCGGCGGATTCGGCGGCAAGGAAATCGGCGATTTCGGCCAAGGTCAGGATACGGAACATGCCGTCATAGGAATGGCTTTCGACGCGCAGCCCCTCGCCCGTCATGCGCTCTTTCGCGCGCAAGCTGCGCAGTTCGTCGAGCGTGAAATCCTCGGTGAACCAGCCGTACTGCGACACGCCGTCGACGATTTTGGTCGTGCTGCGCGCGGCGAATTCCTTGCGCGTCGACACGTCGGTGGTTTCGGCGATGTTGTTTTCATGCCGCGCGACGAGCACGCCGTCCTTGGTCACGACCAGATCGGGCTCGATGAAATCGGCACCATCGGCAATCGCCTTGGCATAAGAGCCGAGCGTGTGTTCGGGGCGCAGCGCGCTGCATCCGCGATGGCCGAGCACGACCGGCTTGACCGGGCGCACCGCCGCGCGCGCGCTGGTGCTCAATCCCGTCAACAGCGCCGCCGCAAGGCCGCCGCCCATTGCCAGACAATCCCGCCGCGCCATCCGCATCGCACTCACCTCCCGTTATTCAGCCGCAGTCATACCGTACCCCCGCCATGGCGCGCAATCAGGTCAAATCGACGACAGTTACCGGCGGCAATCGTTCGGCGCCGGGCTGCTCGGCCCAATCGCGCGCATTGAGCACCCCGCCATCGGCGCGCAAAGCGGCAATCTGCGCCAGATCGAGATCGGCAAACACCCATTGCGCCGCCGATTCGACGCCGATCGCCAGAACGCCGTCTTCGGGCATGGCAAACCCCTGCCCCGCATGACGGTCCGGCGGGCCATAGATCCCCGCCGCGCCCCGGTTGTGCTCCATGGCCGGCGACCAGTCGGCATCGCCCACAATCGGGCAATGCACCGCATAGCATTGCCCTTCCAACGCGCGCGCTTGGCTGCCGATGCGCACGCGCCAATATCCATGCATCGTCTCGGTACAGCTTGGCACCAGTAACACGTCTGCCCCCGCCTCGACCGCCGCGCGGGCCAGCAGCGGAAATTCGCTGTCATAACAGATCAGCACCGCCAGCCGCCCCAGCGGGGTGACGAACACATTGATTTCGCTGCCTCCGACAATGCCCCACTCTTCGCGTTCGAAGCGGGTCATCAACAGCTTGTCCTGATAAGCCGCGCTGCCATCGGGCGAAAACAGCCGCGCGGTATTCACAAAGCGGCCGTCGACCCGCTTTCGCGGCGCGCTTGCGCCGAGAATCCAGATGGCGTGCCGCCGCGCGAGATCGCGATGCAGCGCATCGACCCGGGGCAAAAGGGCAGAAACCGTCTCGATCGAGCCTTGCAGATCGCCCATTGTCACCGGGTCGAGACTGGCCAGCTCCATCGCGCCATATTCGGGAAACACCGCCAGCGCCGCGCCGCCCGCGGCCGCCTCGGCGACCCAGCGCGTCAGCTTGGCTTCATACGCCTCCCAGTCGGCCAGCGCCTCGATCGGATATTGCGCGGCGGCCACGCGCCAGTTCGTCGTCACCATTGTTTCAGCCAATACTGCATGGGTTTCAGGGATTCATCGGCATCGCCATGATCCTTCCAGCCGAGCTTGGTGACAAGCCCCGGCACCGGGGCATAGCCGCGCTTGGTCCAGAACGCATCGAGCGGGACATAGTCGGCGGCGCGCGCAGGATGATCGCCGGGGCGGATCACGGCGGCAAAGCACGCGGCATTTGCGCCGGATTGGCGCGCCTGCGCCTCGCGATGGTCAAAAAAGCCGTGCCCGATGCCCCGCCCGCGATACGCGGGCAGGAGCACGCTTTCGCCGAAATAGAACAGCTTTGCGACATCGAGCCCGCGCGCGGCAAAAGGATCGCGAAATTCCGCTTTCTGATGGATCATCGGCGCCGCCGTCGCTGCGCCGACAATGTCTGCCCCATCGAATGCGGCGACCAGCACGGCGTCGGGCGCAGCGGCAAATTCCCTGAGATAATCAGCCTCATAGGCCGCATCTCCGTCATAGAGATAAGGCCAGGCGGCAAACACCCGGATGCGCAAATCCGCCAGGCGATCCAGCGCGGCGACCAGTTCGCCGCCGGTCAGCGGCCGGACGCAAAGACTCATGCGGAAACGCTCATGCCAGAGCCGCGGGATCGACCTGCCGCGTCCAGTCGACGAGATTGTAATACATCGTCAGCCGGGTGATCCGCCCTTCGGCAATGCTGAGGAACGCGCCGGCGGGCAGGATATACGTCTGGCCTTCGGCTTCGGGCAGGCCTTCGTCGGTTTCGAGATAGGCGCCGTGGACCACAAATTCGGCCGCCGCGCGCGTTCCGTCTTCGCTGACCATCAGGACGATGTCTTCCAGCCGCTCCTTGTAACAGCGCTCCATGTGCGCGAGGAACGCGGCGAACTGGTCCTTGCCGCTCTGCCGCCCGCCCTGATTGATGTCATGCGCGACATCGTCGGACAGACAATCGAGCATGCCCTGCCAGTCACCGGCGTTGAAAGCGGCATAATAGCGTTCGAGCAGGGCAAGCGTTGCGGCGCGGGGCATCGGTCGTCTCCGGGCGTTGGAAAAGGCCTCGGAGTCATAAAGTCCCCGACGCCGCTTGCGCCACGGCAAAATGCCGCAATCAGAAAAATGAATAGGGGGAGCGGCACCGCGATGCCGTCCCCCTTCAAGCCATGGGATCAGGCGAAAAGCTTCGTCGCGGTTTCCGCAACGCGCTTGCCCAGATAGCGCGCGCTGTCGAGTTCGACGTCGCTCGGGCTGCGGCTGCCGTCGCCGTCGGCGATCGTGGTCACGCCATAAGGCGCGCCGCCGACCACCGTGCCGACACCCATCTGACCCTGAAACCCGTAATCGAGCCCGACAATGGTCATGCCGAAATGCAGCAGATTGGTGATGATCGAAAACAGCGTGGTTTCCTGCCCGCCGTGCTGCGAGGCGGTCGAAGTGAACGCCGCGCCGACTTTGCCGTTGAGCGCGCCGCGCGCCCACAGCCCGCCGGCCTGATCGAGAAACGCCGCCATTTGCGAGCTGATCCGGCCAAAGCGCGTGCCGGTGCCGACGATGATCGCGTCATAGTGTTCGAGATCGGCGATCGTGGCGACGGGCGCGGCCTGATCGAGCTTGAAATGCGCATTCCGGGCAATTTCGGGCGACACGGTTTCGGGCACGCGCTTCACGTCGACTTCGGCGCCGGTCGCGCGGGCGCCTTCGGCGATGGCATGGGCCATGGTTTCGAGATGGCCATAGCTCGAATAATACAGGACGAGGACTTTGCTCATGGCGGATTTCCCTGGCGTTGGGCACGGCGATGAAGGGGGGCGCCGTGCGGATGTGGTGGGCGCTGGATAGGCGCGCGCCGCTTTCCCGGGCAGCCTGATAATCCAGCATGCCTTGTTCGATTTTCCCGAAATGTTTGACATGATTGCGCGCGCGTGCATTTTCGCCTATGGGGCCAGCCTCGCACAGCCCCGGCGCCGCGACGCGCATTCAGCCCCATTGCCCGGGCGCGCCCGTTTTGCCGGGGGAAATTTGGTTCACCCCGTTTTGCAGCGGCAGAAAAGGCGCTACGCTTTGCGCCCGCTGCCACAGGAAGATTGACCCATGTCCCGTCGCCGCCAGATCTACGAAGGCAAGGCCAAGATCCTTTACGAAGGCCCCGAGCCCGGTACGCTGATCCAGTATTTCAAGGATGATGCCACCGCGTTCAACGCGCAAAAGCGCGGCACGATCAACGGCAAGGGCGTGATCAACAATCGCATCAGCGAATATGTGTTCACCCGCCTTGCCCATATCGGCATTCCGACTCACTTCATCCGCCGGCTCAACATGCGCGAACAGCTCGTGCGCCAGGTAGAAATCATCCCGATCGAAGTGGTCGTGCGCAATGTCGCGGCGGGCTCGATTTCCAAGCGGCTCGGCATTCCCGAGGGCGAGCCGCTGCCGCACACGCTGATCGAATATTACTACAAGGACGATGCGCTGGGCGATCCGATGATCGCCGAGGAACACATCGCCTGCTTCGGCTGGGCCAACAACGAGGAAATGCACGACATTTCGTCGATGGCGATTCGCGTGAACGACTTCATGTCGGGCATGTTTGCCGCGATCGGCATCCGTCTGGTCGATTTCAAGCTTGAATTCGGCCGCATCTGGGACGGCGATTTTGCCCGCGTGATCCTGGCCGACGAAATCAGCCCCGACGGGTGCCGCCTGTGGGACATCCAGACCGGCGAAAAGCTCGACAAGGACCGTTTCCGCCGCGATCTCGGCGGTGAAGAAGAAGCCTATCAGGAAGTCGCGCGCCGCCTTGGCCTGCTCGACAACGAAGGCGGTCCTTCCGAAGTGCTCGACCTCGGCGCGCATCGCAAGCTGCGCACCAAGAAGTAAGGCGCGCGAAAATTTCGGGGAGGGCGGCACTGGGCCGCTCCCCCACCCGACCACCCACAGGGTACAAGTGTCGGGTGGTCGGGTGGGGGAGCGGGCCGGTGCCGCCCTCGAAACGAAGTTTCGACAAGAGTTGACGGGGCTTGCCCGATTGCTACCCCTGCTGCCTGCGCAGCAGGGGTTTTTCGCGTGGGCATGGCAGGAGAGACAAGGGTGAAGATTGCAACCGCGCTGGCAGGCATCCTGATGATCGGCACCGCCCTGCCCGCACTCGCCGCCCCGCCGCCGGTTTATGACGAGCGCCCCGCCAAGCTCGAAGAGGCGAAGGACTTGCGCGATTTCGACCGGCGTGTGGTCGATATTCCGATGCGCGACGGGGTAAAGCTGCACACCGTCATCCTCGTCCCCAAGGGGGCCAAGGGTGCGGCGATGCTCATGACTCGCACGCCCTACAACGCCGAAGACCAGACCAACTATGGCCATTCTCCGCACATGGCGAGCCGGATCGACGGCTATGACAGCGCGCCCGACGTGGTCATGGCGGGCGGCTATATCCGCGTCGTCCAGGACATTCGCGGCAAGTACGGATCGGGCGGGACCTATGTGATGAACCGGCCGCTGGTCGGCACTTCGCTCAATCCCACCAAAGTCGACGACGCCACCGACACCTATGACACGATCGACTGGCTGGTGAAGCATGTCGGCGAATCGAACGGGCGCGTCGGCATTCTGGGGATCAGCTATGACGGGTTCACCGCGCTCGCCGCGCTGGTCAATCCGCATCCCGCGCTCAAGGTCGCAGTGCCGATGAACCCGATGGTCGACGGTTGGCGCGGCGACGACTGGTTTCACAACGGCGCCTATCGCCAGTACAACAACGACTATATCTGGGATCAGGTCGCCAGCCGCGACAATTCCGCGCATTACGAATCGGGCCAGGCCGATGCCTACTCCCTGTTCATGCGCGCGGGCTCAGCGGGCGCGCTGGCCACCGCGCACGGGCTCGACCAGATCGGATTTTGGCAAAAGCTCAAGGCCCACCCCGCCTACGACAGCTTTTGGCAGGAACAGGCACTGGACAAGATCCTTGCCCGTGCGCCGCTGACCGTACCGACCATGCTGGTCCATTCGCTGTGGGATCAGGAAGACATCTATGGCGCGCCTGCCGTGTGGAAGGCGCTCAAGCCGCTCGACAAGGGCGGCAAGCTGTTCCTCTCGATGGGCCCCTGGTATCATGGCCAGGAAATCGAGCGCGCCGACAGCCTGGGCCCGATCCGCTGGGACAGCGACACCGGCAAATGGTGGCGGATGCACGTCCTCGCCCCGTTTCTGGCGCATTATCTCTATGACACGCCGATGGATGTCGCGACCGTGACCGCGTTTCAGTCGGGCACCAACACATGGCAGCGCCTGCCCGGCTGGCCCACCGCCAAGGCCGAAACCCGGCTCTATCTCCATGCCGACCAATCGCTGGGCTTTGCCCCGTCGGACAAGGCGGCGCGGCTCGACTATATCTCCGACCCGGCCAACCCGGTGACCTTTCTGCCGCGCCCCAACAAGCTGGTTGGCTATGAAAACAACCCCTGGCCGACCTGGCTGACCACCGATCAGCGCCCGGTCTCGGGCCGCCCCGACGTGCTGACTTTTACCGGCCCGGTGCTGGACAAGCCGGTGACGATCGCCGGGCAGCCGGTCGTGCATCTGACCGCATCGACCAGCGGCAGCGACAGCGACTGGGTGGTCAAGCTGATCGACGTCTATCCCGACGAAGTCGCGGGCGATCCGGCTATGGGCGGTTATGAACTGGCGGTCGGCATGGACATCTTTCGCGGGCGCTATCGCCAGAGCCTGTCCGAAGCCCGGGCGATCACCCCCGATGCCCCGCTGGCCTATACGTTCGCGCTGCCGCCCGCGAACCACGTGTTCCTGCCCGGCCACCGCATCATGGTGCAGATCCAGTCAAGCTGGTTCCCGCTCTACGACCGCAACCCGCAGACATTCATCCCCTCGATCCTCGACGCGAAACCCGCCGACTACGTCAAAGCCACGCAAAAGATCAGCGTCGGCGGCGATGGCGGCAGCACGATCGACTTGCCCGTCGTCCCTTAAACCGCGTTCGGCTCAATGTTTGTAGGGCAAGTTGAAATTGATCGTTTCGCTGCGAGCGGAACAGGCCGTCTTTCCCGAAGGGCGAAAACTGGTGTCAAAGCGTGCAGAGCTGATCAGTTTCGCCGCCCCCTCCACAAAGACAAACGGCGGATAGGCGATGATCGTGCGCGGCGAGGCAGTGCGGCCATCAGCGGCAATGTCGAATTCCTCTCTCACCCAGCCTTCAAACCCCATCGCGATGGCTTCGACTGGATAGTCCTGATCGAAATTGGATGACTTGAGGCGCGGAATGTCGCCGATCAGACTGCATTGTTCCTCGCTCAGCCCAGTGCGCGCAAACAGGGCCTCTGCCTCAGCCCGTCGACCGTCACGCGCGGCAATGCTGGCCAACCGCAACACGGCCACCTGGCGCAAAGGCGATGCGGCATCGAGCCGGGTATCGTCCGCAACTTCGTGCAGCACGGCGACTTCGCGCTCGTCGAACCGCCCCGACAGGTTTTCGGTCAGCGCGTAAAGGCGCAAGGTATCCTGCGCCAGCGCATCGGCGGCAACCATCGGCTGCTGCGCCGCCTTGAGCAGCAGGCCTTCGCGGGCCAGGCCGAACGAATTCGTCATTTTCGGATAGAGACCGACCATGCGCGCCTCACTCAGCGCACGCACAGCCGCCACGCTCGCGCGCCGGGCCGGGTCAGCACCGGCCAGCAGCGTTGCGGCATGGTCGGCATCGACCAGATCGCTCCGCCGCGCCACCGGGTCATCCAGCAGCGTCAGAGCTATCAGCGTGCCCGCGCCAATCCCGTCGCCAGCCGTTTCGAGCGCAGCCGCCCGCTGACGAACGACAGCCAGTTCCGGTCCCCCGAGAGGCAGGCCATAAGGCTGCGCAAGCAGTGGCCGCGACCATGCGGCGACCCGCTGCCGGAACGGTGCCGTCACACTGGGCAGTCCTCCGCCGCTTTTCGAACACCGCAGTTCGACCCGGATCAACGCACGGTAAAACGCCGGGAGCCGCGCCACTTTTTCCGGCTGCCAGACCCAACTGCGCACTGCTTCGCCGAAGGCGCGCGCAGTTGCATAGTTTCCGCGCGTGAACACGGTCTGCGCATCTTCGACCGTGCCATTGTCGGCGATCGAGAATTCGACCACCGCGCTGTCATCGGGACGCATGCCGACAGAATCGTCGCAATCGGGGACGCGCATGACTTTAGCGCTGGCGAACGGGGATTCGGCGATACGTCCTGCTCCGGTATAGGCGAGCAATTTGCGCGCGCGGTCCTTGTTTCCGGTGAGCAGTGCAGCCTGCGCCACATCGGCCCGCAGACTGACATCGTTCAGCGTCACTTTCTCGGTCAGGCCGCCCGACAGGGACAGCGCCTTTTCCCCTTCCTTCAACGCCTCGGCGTACCGCCCCATGTCCATCAGAGTGCGCGTGCGGACGACACGGATGGCAGCTTCGTTTCTGCGCCGTTCGATGTGATCGCCCTTTGCGCTGTCTCCCGGAGCGCCGATCTCGATCGCCAGGGCGCGGTCAATCGTTTCGAGCGCAACGCCGTCGCCGTCGAACGCCGTGATCATGGCCAGTCCCATCAACACGTCGACCCGCGTGGCCATGCCCGGAATCGCCAGCGCCCGATGAAATGCGGTCACGGCGCCGTCATGGTCATGCCGCAGCGTCGCCAATTGCGCGAGCCCGAGCCACCCCAGCAGCGCGTCGGCGGCAAGCCCGGGCCCGGCCTGTTCGACCACCGGCAATCCCGCACGCACCCAAGCCTCACCTTGTTCGGCATCGCCGGTCCTGATGTGGCACAATCCCCGCCGCAGCGCGATCATCGCTGCAGGCAACGAGCCGGGCTTGACGCGGGGATCGACCGCGAGCCGGGCAAAGATCTGCTCTGCATCGGCACAATGCCCCTGTTCCACTGCCGCGCTCGCAGCGTCAAAATCGGCTTGCAGGCTTTGTTTTGCCGAGGGCGCGGTTTGAGGTGGCGGCGTTTGGCCATACCCCGGCACCGCTGCAAACGCCAAACTGCCGAACAGGATCGAATGCCATTTCAACGCCCGCCCAATTCGCTTTGACACGTCGTCCATCCGATGCCCCGAAATCTTGCGCAAAATGCTTGCCTCCGCCTGTTGCCAGCGCCAGTCTGGCGCACATGGCGCCGATCCCAAAACTCTTTACACGGTCAACGGGGCCAATACTGCTCTTATTCGCATCGATTTCATCCATTTCGGCGACAGCGGTCGATCCCGCGCCAATGCCGGCGAACGCGCTGATCCTGTTCGGCGCGCGCTGGTGTGCGCCCTGCACAGCCGAACTGCGGTCCGTCGATGCGTTGACGGCGGCGACCATCCGGCTGGCCCCTGCCGATACCGGACCTGCGCCACGCCTCGTGCTCGCCTGGATCGACCGGCCCCCGCCGGTTACCGCCGCGCGCTCTGTCGCGATCGCTCTCCCTTCAGTCGCAGCGGCATGGGAGGAGGAGCACATCGCTGCGGCTCACGGCCTGCCCTTTGCCGTGATGACCGACGCGCGCGGCAACGCATGCGCGCTGCAGAAGGGACCACTGGAACCGGCGATGGTCCCTACCCTGTGGTCGAAATGCCACCCCGAGCGATAACGCGTGGCTTGCCGCTTCGCGTGCAAGGCGGCACTACATGCACGTTTCATGGCCCATTCGATCCTGCCCTGTGTTCGCCGCGCCTGGTCGCTGACGCCGCCTGCCGCTTTGTTGATAGCCACGCTGCTGACCGGTTGCGCGCAGAGCGGCGCACGGCTGGTGCCGATGGTGCCAAAACCCGACTGGCCCTTTACGGCGAGCGACGTTGCCCCCGATCCGGCGTATCGCTTCGGCAAACTGGCCAACGGGATGCGCACCATCGTGCGCAGCAATGCGACTCCGGCGGGCGTGGCGATGGTGCGGCTGGTGATCGAGACCGGCTCGCTCGATGAGGCCGAGGATCAGCGGGGCCTTGCGCATTTTGTCGAACACATGGCTTTTGAAGGCAGCACGCATGTCCGCAACGGCGAAATGGTCAAGCTGTTGCAGCGCGAGGGGCTGACCTTCGGCGCCGATACCAATGCCTCGACCTCGTTCGAGCGCACGGTCTATCAGCTCGATCTGCCGCGCGCCGATCCCGCGCTGCTCGATACCGCGCTGATGCTCATGCGCGAAACCGCGAGCGAGCTGACCATTGCGCCCGATGCTGTCGATCGCGAACGCGGCGTCGTCCTGTCGGAAATGCGCGACGGCAAAGGCTATGCGCTAAGCGACTGGCACGACATGGCGCAGTTTCTCTATCCCCGTGCGACGTATCTTCGTCGCCTGCCGATCGGGACCGAACGCAGCGTTGCGCGCGCCGATGCCAAAGCGCTGACGGCATTCTGGCGCGCCCATTACCGGCCCGATCGCACAACGCTGATCCTGGTCGGCGATTTTCCGGCAGCCACGATGACCCGCGCGATCGCGGCGCATTTTGCCGATTGGCGCGCCGAGCCCGCCCCGCCACCGGGCCGGGTCGAGCCGGGCCGCGTCGAGGCCGATCGGCGCGACCGGGTCGAAATCCGCACCGACCCCGCGCTGAGCGAGCGCGTCACCGCCTCGCGCCACGGGCCTTGGCTCGACGAGCCCGACACGATTGCCAACCGCCGCCGCGCGCTGCTGCGGCTGATCGGCTATCGCATCGTCAACCGTCGCTTTCAAAGCCTGGCGCACCGGGTCGATCCACCGTTTCGCGGCGCCGGGTTCGGCACGGCGGACGTGTTTCATATCGGCCGCACCACCAATCTCGTCGTCGACAGCGAAGACGGCAAATGGCGCCGCGGCCTGATCACCGCCGCCGCCATGCTGCGGCAGGCGCTGGCGCAAGGGTTCACGCAGGCCGAACTCGACGAACAACTCGCCGATTTGCGCGAAGGGCTGGAAAATGCCGCCGCCGAAGCCGAAACCCGATCGGACGCCACGCTGATCCATGCCGCGCTGGCCACAATCGCCGATGGCAAAGTGCCGACCGCGCCCGCCGACGCGCTGGCGCGGTTCAACGCTTATGCCCCGACGATCACCCCGGCGCTGGTGCTCGATGCGCTGAAAGCGGAGGCGCTGCCGCTCGATGCGCCGCTGCTGCGATTTCACGGTCGCCGCGCGCCCGATGGCGGCGCCGACGCGCTGCGCGGCGCCTGGGCCGCGGGCGAAGCCGCCCCCGCTGCCGTGTTCACGCCGGTTTCGGGCCGCTTTGGCTATGGCGATTTTGGCCCGGCGGGCAGTGTGGTATCCGACCGGCGCGACGCGCGGCTGGGCATTCGCATGGTGCGCTTTGCCAATGGCGTGCGGCTCAATCTGCGCCATACCGATCTCGATCGCGATCGCATCCGGCTCAGCCTTGCGCTGGCGGGCGGCGAACCGCTTGCGACGCGCGCCGATCCCCTGGCTGTGGCGATGGTTCCGGAACTGGCGCAAGGGGGGCTTGGCAAACACAGCGCCGACGATCTGCAAACGCTGCTCGCCGGGCATTCGGTCGGCGGCTCGTTTGCGCCCGAGGGCGATGCCTTTGTCGCCGGGGCGAATACCACGCGGCGCGATCTGGCGATGGAATGCAGCTATCTCGCCGCGCTGATCAGCGATCCCGGCTATCGCCCCGAGGCCGAACGGGCCTTTCACGAAACGATCGCCAATGCGCTCGCCCGGCGCGATGCGACGCCGCAAGCGGCGCTGGCCAATGCGCTCGGCGGGATCGAGACGGACAGCGACCCACGCTTTACGCTCGGCGACATCGCGGCCTATCGCGCGGTCACTTTTGCAACTTTACGTCATGCGATAGGCGACCGGCTGGCCCGTGGCGCGATCGAGATCGGCATGGCGGGCGACCTCGACGAAGAGGCCGCGATTGCCGCCGTGGCGCAAACATTGGGCGCCCTGCCCGCGCGCGAAGCCGATTTTCCGGTCGATCCCGCCGCGCTGCAACGCCATTTCACCGACCGGCGCGGCGCGATCGCGGTGCCGCACAAAGGGCCGACGACGCAGGCCATCGTGCGGCTGGAATGGCCGACCACCGACGATCGCGACGAACGGCTCGAGCTGACGCTCGACATGATCCAGGACATGGTCACTATCGCGGTCGAGGACACTTTGCGCGAGGCGATGGGCAAGACGTATTCGCCCGGCGCGACGTCGGCGCAGTCCGATCTGTGGCCCGGCTGGGGCACATTTGCCGTGCAGGCCTCGGTGGCGACCGGCGATGTCGCGGCGACGCGCGCGGCCATCCGCAAGACGCTCGCCGCGTTGACCGCCGCGCCCGCCGATCCCGATCTGATCGCGCGCGCCCGCGCTCCGCTCGCCCAGCGGCTCGACAACTGGCTCAAAGGCAATGCCGGCTGGCTTTCGCTGGTCGCCCGCGCGCAGACCAAGCCCGAACGGATCGAGCGCCACCTCGCCGCCAAGGCCATGCTGATGAGTCTGACCCCGCACGAATTGCAGGCGGCCGCCGCGCGCTGGCTGGCGCCCGACCGCGCGGTCGAGATCCTTGTCTTGCCCGACACCGAAAAAAGTGGTGGATGACGGGCCATGACCGATCTTGCCGATTGCCCCGCCACCACGCTTGCCCCTGCTTTTGCCACAGGCGCGCTGTCCCCCGTCGACGTGATCGAGGCCGTCCTGACGCGGGCCGCCGCGTGGGAGCCCAGGCTGGCGGCGACTTATGCGCTCGATCGCGACGCCGCGCTGGCGGATGCGCGGGCGTCCGAAGCGCGCTGGCGCGCCGGCGCCGCGCTGGGCCCGCTCGACGGCGTACCGGTCACGATCAAGGAAATCATCGCCACCAAGGGCGTGCCGATGCCGATGGGCACGGCGGCCAGCATCCTGTCGCCAGCCCCCGCCGATGCCCCGGTCGCGGCGCGGCTGCGCGAAGCGGGCTGCGTGATCTTTGCCAAGACCACAGTGCCCGATTACGGCATGCTGTCCTCTGGCCTGTCGAGCTTTCACGCGCTGACCCGCAATCCGTGGGATCTGACGCGCAATCCCGGCGGATCGAGCGCGGGCGCGGGCGCAGCGGCGGCGGCGGGCTATGGTCCGTTGCATGTCGGCACCGATATTGGCGGATCGGTCCGTCTGCCTGCGGGCTGGTGCGGGATTTTCGGGCTGAAGCCTTCGAACGGGCGCGTGCCGACCGATCCGCCCTATATGGGCCGGGCGGCGGGGCCGATGACGCGCAGCGTGGCCGATGCGGCGCTGATGATGACCGCGATCACCGGCGACGATGCCCGCGATTTCACCAGCCTGCCCCGCCAGGATCTGCCGTGGATGAATCTTGACGGCGATGTGCGCGGCCTGCGCATCGGCCTGATTCTCGATGCTGGCGCGGGCACCGCGACCGAGCCCGCCGTGCGCGCGGCGGTCGAAGCGGCAGCGCGCGTGTTCGAAGCGGGCGGCGCGATCGTCGAACCGGCAGAGCCCTGGCTGACACCGCCGATGTTCGATGCTTTCGACACCTTTTTCCGCACCCGGTTCTGGGCCGAGACAAAGGATCTGCCGCGCGAACGCCATGATCGGATCCTGCCCTATATCCGCCAATGGGTCGAACGCGGCGCGCAGACCAGCGCCCTGGAGCTGTATCAGGCCTATCAGAAGTTGATGGCGATCCGCGAAACGGGCGTGCGGTTCAGCCAGCGGTTCGACTTCGTGTTGTCGCCGGTCGCGCCGATGCCGGCCTTTGCCGCCGAACTGCCCGGCCCCAACAACGATCCCTCGCGCCCGTTCGATCACATCGCCTTTACCATGCCCGCCAACATGACCGAGCAACCGGCGGCCTCGATCGATTGCGGGCAGACGGCGGACGGTTTGCCGATCGGGTTGCAGATCACCGGCAAGCGATTCGACGACATCGGCGTGCTGCGCCTGTCGCGCTGGTACGAACAGGCGCGCGGGCCATGGCGCGATTGGCCCCAAGCGCCTTGCTCTTCCCAAGAACCTTGCCCCTCCCAAGAACCTTGCCCTTGACCGCCACTGGAGGCATAGGGCCGCACAAGCGATGACTCCTGAGAAAGAGTGCGAACGATGAAAGTGCGTGTCCATGTCAGCCTGAAGAACGGCGTGCTCGATCCTCAGGGCCGCGCCATCCACCATGCGCTCGAAGGCATGGGCTTTGCCGGGATCAACGATGTGCGTGCCGGGCGCCTGATCGAGCTCGATGTCGCCGACGATGTGACCGACGCCGCGCTCGACGACATGTGCGCCAGGCTGCTCGCCAATCAGGTGATCGAAAACTACCGCATCGAAAAGGTGGCCTGATCATGTCCTTTACCGCCGCTGTCATCACTTTTCCCGGATCGAACTGCGACCGCGACATGGCCGTGGCGATCGAAGAGATCACCGGCGGCACGGTTCACCGCGTGTGGCACGGCGATGCCGCCCTGCCCGATGGCCTTGATTTCATCGCGCTGCCCGGCGGGTTTTCCTATGGCGACTATCTGCGTTCGGGCGCGATGGCCGCGCGTTCGCCAATCATGCAGGCGGTCGTGGCCGAAGCCGCGCGCGGCGTTGCGGTGCTCGGCGTATGCAACGGGTTTCAGGTACTGACCGAAGCGGGCCTGCTGCCCGGCGCGCTGTTGCGCAATGCCGGACAACACTTCGTCTGCCGCGATGTCGCGCTGACCGTCGGGACCAGCCGGTCGCTGTTTACCGGCGGCTATTTCAAGGATCAGCGGATCACTATCCCCGTCGCGCATCATGACGGCAATTACTATGCCGACGCGGCAACGCTCGACCGCCTCGAAGCCGAAGACCGCGTGGTGTTCCGCTATGCCGAGCCGGTCAACGGATCGCAGCGGCAGATCGCCGGCGTGCTCAACGAAGCGCGCAACGTACTCGGCATGATGCCCCATCCCGAACGCATGATCGAGCCCGCACACGGCGGCAGCGACGGGCGCGTCCTGTTCGAAAGCGTGCTGCGCGCAGTGGGCGTGACGGCCTGACGAGAGCGATTGCCGAGCGATCGTGTTGCGGGCACGGCTGAGCCCATCACATGACAATGACGGCTCTCACGCAAGCGCTTAGGCTATATTTGGAGCGCAGCCACTCGACTTGGCTGCGCAGAAATCTGCAAGCGGTCTTAAGCGCCTTTGGTTCGACGCAGGGCCCAGAACTTCTTGCCAAAATTGATTCTCTATTAGAAGAAGCCAACAGTTTGCATCCAGATTGGACTGTGCACTCCCTCCAATCCGCAACCAGCTGGGTCGAAACTCAGATGCAAATTCGGCATCCAAATCTAGAGAAGGAAGCGATCGCCTGTCTAGTGGATTGTTTTTGACATTTGCATCCCGCCATCCGGATAGCACGGTCGCAAATGTCAAAAACGAAAAATCCACTAGAATCAAAAGTTTCTAGTGGTCCGAAAAGATTCTGACATTTGCGCACTACCTAGCCGAGAGCGGTAGCAAATGTCAGAATCGGACCACTAGGCGACCTGAAAAAGCAAGGGGCAGCTCTGATCGCGGCTGGATGAAGGTTTGGGGGGGGGGCGTCACGGGGACGGGAGTGTGGCGAAAATCGGCTCAGGTCGCCGCGCTGCGCGCGAGGGCCAGCATCGCGTCGATAGCGATATGGCGTTCGCAATGGTCGGCCAGTTCGTCGAGCGCGGCATCGACCATGGCCGCGTGATCGAGTCCGTTGCTGGCGAGGCCCAGCTTGCCGAGCAGCGCGCCGCGCAACCCCGGATCGGCAAACAGGCCATGGCAATATGTCCCCATCACCCGGCCATCGAGGCTGATCGCGCCATCGAGCGTACCGTCGTCGAGCACGGCGAAGGGCAAATCGGCGCCGGGGCCATGCGTTTCGCCGATGTGCATTTCATAGCCGCCAAACCGCGTTCCGAGCGCGGCCCCGGAGACGGCGCGTAACGTCTTGTCGCCCGAGAGCCTGGTCGTGACATCGATCAGGCCGATCCCGGCGATCGTGGCGGGCGGGCCTTCGATGCCTTTGGGATCGGCAATCCATCGTCCGAGCATCTGGTATCCGCCGCAGATGCCCAAGATCATGCCGCCGCGCCGGTGATGCGCGAGGATGTCGATGTCCCACCCCTGTTCGCGCAAAAAGGCCATGTCGGGGATCGTCGCCTTGGATCCGGGCAGCACGATCAGCGCCGCTTCTGCCGGAATGGGGGTGCCAGGCGGGATCATCGCGAGCTCGACGCCCGGTTCTGCCTTCAGCGGATCGAGATCGTCGAAATTGGCAATGCGCGGCAGGATCGGGCAGGCGATCAACCGGCGCCCGGCTCGCGCGCCCTGGCCGCGTTCGAGCACGACGGCGTCCTCGCTCGGCAGCGTCCGCGCGGCGGCGAGCCAGGGAACGACGCCCATGCCGGGCCAGCCGGTCAGCCGCTCGATCGCGCGATAGCCGTCTTCGAACAGCGCGGGATCGCCGCGAAACTTGTTGATGACAAAGCCCCGGATCATGGCCGCATCGGCTGGATCGAGCACCGCGCGCGTGCCCGCCAGCGCGGCGATCACGCCGCCGCGATCAATGTCGCCGATCAGCACGACCGGCACGCCTGCGGCGCGGGCAAAGCCCATGTTGGCGATGTCTCCGCTGCGCAAGTTGATTTCCGCCGGGCTGCCCGCGCCTTCGACCACGACAATGTCGCAGCGCGCGGCGAGGCGCGCATGGCTTTTCAGCACGTCGGGCAGCAAAGGGCGCCGCCCTTCGCGGAAATCCGCCGTGCCGAGCGTCCCGCGCACGCGGCCATGAACGATCAGTTGCGCGGTCAGATCGGCCTGCGGTTTCAACAGCACCGGGTTCATGTCGGTATGCGGCTCGGCGCGCGCGGCCAGCGCCTGCAAGGCCTGCGCGCGCCCGATTTCGCCGCCGTCGGCAGTGACGGCGGCGTTGTTCGACATGTTCTGCGGCTTGAACGGCAGGACCGACAGGCCACGATTGGCCAGAGCGCGGCAAATCCCGGCGACGAGCACCGATTTGCCCACGTCCGACCCCGTTCCCTGGAGCATTATGGATGCCATGGTATCTCCAGGGTCACTGAGGGCAGGGCTGGTTCAGAAGTGGCCCCGGATGCCGACATAGGCGGTGCGCCCGAGGCTGTTGTAGCCATAGGCGGTCTGATACTGGCGGTCGCCGATGTTATCGATCCGGCCAAACAGTGTCAGCGCGCTCTGGACCTTCCATTCGACGCGCCAGTCGAACAGCGTGTAGCCGCCAAGCACTTGCGCATAAGTGCTGTCGTTGAACGAAGCGCCCGCGTGGCGCATCGCGACGCTGGTGGTCACGCCAAAGGGCAGATCATACCCCACTTCGCCGTTGAACACGTGACGCGGCACGCGCGGCAATTGCTTGCCATAGGTCGTGGCGCCGTCCGTGCGGTCTTCGTTGACGACGATGGCATAGTTGGCATCGGCAAACAGATGCGCCACGCGCGCCTTGCCGGTCAGTTCGAGCCCGCGCCCGAATGCCTTGTCGACATTGGCGTAATAGCCATAGCCGTTGATCAGGCAGGCCGGCGGCGTCGACGGGTCCGACGGGTTGATCGGGTAGGGGCAATAGGCAAACCCGATCAGGTTGGTCGAATGGCGTTCCCACCAGGTCGCGCCGATCTGCACCGCTTTGCCAAACAGCGCGCGTTCGGCGCCCAGTTCCCAGCCTTTGGCATGTTCGGGCTTGAGGCCGGTGTTCCCGTAATCGCTGTAAAGCTGATAGAGCGAGGGCGCCCGGTAGCCTTCGTCATACGTCGCGCGCAGAACGGTCGTACCCTTGTCGGGGGTATAGGCCGCGCCCGCGCTGAACACGGTGTTGCCGCCGAATTGCGAATGATGGTCATAGCGCACGCCGCCGTTGAGCGTCAGCCCGGTGACCGGCGTCACGCGCGCTTCGCCATAGGCGCTGTTGGTATTCGCGCTTTCGGGCAGCAGGGCATAAGGCATCAGCCCGCCATCATCATAAGGCGAGCCGGTGCGCATGTGCTGTTCTTCGCGCTCGGCGCCGAAAATCAGGTCGATCCCCTTGGTCGGGGTCAGCGTGCCCTGATATTCATAGCGGCGCGTCTTGCCATGTCCGACAAACGTCAGCGCCGGGCTGCCATAGAGCGCGTTGATCGGATAGAGATCCTCGTTGTCGGTCTGATCCTGCTGGACCGAAATGCGGTTCTTGAACCGGCCGTCGAGCAGCGCGACATTGAGCCCGGCATAGACCGACCATTGCTTGGTAAGCGCATAGTCGCCCGAATAGATCTGCGGCGCCAGGCTGAACGTGTCGGAAAAGCTGTTGCGCGAATCGTTCCAGTACCCGCGCAGATCGAGCGAGACGTTGGCCGCGATACGGAATGTCAGCGTGCCGCTTGCCGCCTTGCGGGTATAGCCATTGGGCTGCGTTCCGCCGACCAGCGTCGGAATGCCGTCGGTCGAAAACGCAGTGCCCGATACGCGCCAGTCGACCAGCGATGACGTGCCGCCCAGCCCGGCATGGGCATTGACCGTCTGGTTGGACCCGCCCTCGACGCCAAAGTCGCCTTCGAGCGGCTTTGTCGGCACAACTGTCGTGACATTGATGATCCCGCCCATCGCGTTCGATCCCCACAGGATCGATTGCGGCCCGCGCAGGATTTCGACGCCCGCGATGTCGTCGGCAAACAGATGCGTGATATCAAATCCGCCGTTGATCGAGGTCGGATCGGCCATGCGCATCCCGTCGATCACCATGATGGTCTCGGCTGGATCGGCGCCGCGAATGCGCAAGCTGGTGACCTGACCATAGCCGCCGTTGCGCGCGACGGTCACGCTCGGGGTGCGATCGAGCACGTCGGTCAGCGCCAGCGGTTGCGCCAGCGCGAGATCGTCGGCATCGAGCACGGTCACGCTCGACGACACCCGGTCGCTGTCGACGGGGGTGCGCAGCGCGGTGACGACGATCCCGTCGCCCCCATCGGACGACGGGGTTTCGGCCAAGGCGGCGCCGGGTAGTGTGAAGCAGGTCAGGGCAAGCGCCGAAGCGGCAAACAGGAAACGGGCAAACCTGGTATTTCGAGTCATGAAAAAATCCCCATAACAGCATCGGACGAACTGCATGAGGCGTCGACGCAAGGGGGGGATTGGTGGCGGCCCGATGCAACGGGCCATCAACAGACACACCCCGCAAGCCCAAAGACCCACGCAGCCATGGCTGTCGCTCGACAGGGGAAACCCCGCTCGCGCCGAACACCCCTGTCGGCACGAAGAACGACCACGACAGGCAGGTCTCCTGGCTCACGGGTCAAGGCCGATCCGGCGCCTTCTCGGGGCTTTTGTGCCCCAATGGCGAAATGGCCGGTCGGCTCGCCGCTTACAGTTGCAGGGGCAGCCCGGGGTTTTCACCCGAGTTCCCTTTTGATCCCCGGCAAAGGGGAACCTGTCGCGTCGGTGCGCATAAGCCCCGATGGACGGATTGACAAGGCGGCCGTGCACAAACCCGCCGCCTTGCACAATGTGAGAACCCGCGCGCCCGGCGACGGCCCTCGCAGTTGACGGTCCGCCGCCGCGATGATGGCATGGCGATCCGGGGATTTGAGGTCAGGGGAGACCAGCGTGGTTCGGCGAAGTGGTCATCCTGAACGGCACGCGGCGCACATGCGCCGATCAGCCGACGACGATGATCTCGGTCATGGTCGGCGCAGGGCGTTGATGGCGTCAGCTCAGCGGACAGAGCGTCTGAAAGGTGCGGTCGTGATAGACCAGCGGCGCCAGATCCGGCCGGTTCCACACCGCCGTCACATCGCCGATGACGATCGCATGGGTGGCCACGAGCGTGATCGAATGGACCTTGCACCGGATCGCGGTCAGGGCGTCGCCATGGCGCGGCGGCGCGTCTTCGTCGAAAATCCAGCCGGTGTCGGCGAATTTGTCCGCGCCGGAAAGGCCCGTGCGCCCGGCAAAGGTTTCGGCAAGCGCGCGCCCGCCGACGCCCAGGACATTGACGCAAAAGGCATCGGCGCGGGCGAGCGTGTCGAACGTCGCGCCATGGCGGTTGAGGCATGCCAGCATGCGCGGCGGCGCCATCGACAGCGAACAGACCGCCGTCGCCGTCAATCCGACTGCGCCCGGGCCGACTGCGCCCGGGCCGCTGCCTGTGGTGATGATGGTCACGGCGCCGGCAAGATGGCCCATGCCTGCTTTGAATTGCTCGATCATCGCGGCTCCCCGGTGTGTTTTGCGGGCCGGGTCGTAGCGTGTGAAAAAGGCGTGGCGAAATCCGCTGATGGCAGGGATTATCCCGATCGCGCAAGCGGGGGTGCGCGATCGGCTGTCCTGGCGTCTGCCCTTTTTCGGCCCCGGTTCATGAGGTCATGGTGATGTTTTCCGCACAGCATGCCAATGCCGCCGTGATCCCGCCCAACCTTGCCGACGTCGGTCTGGCCGATGTCGCCGGGCGGCGCTTCATGTCGAGCGATCGCGACGAAGTGCGCGGCTATGTCGGTCGGATGTACTGCGATCATTCGCTCGATCTGGTCAATGCCGACGGGCGGCTCGATACGCGCATCGCCCATCTGCGCTGCGGCGGCGTTGCGCTGACCGACATGAGCTATGGCGCCGATGTCATGATCGATGCCGGGCGGCTGGAAGATTTCTATCTCGTGCAGATCCCGGTCGCGGGCCGTTCGGGCCTCAGCCTTGGGGGCAAACACGGCGATTACGGGCCGGGCCGCGCCTCGGTGCAGAACCCGCAAGTACCGCTGGCGATGTATTGGAGCGGCGATTGCCGCAAACTGGTGCTGCGCTATGACCGCGCCGGTTTCGAACGCTTTGTCGAAGCCTGCGTCGGGCGCCCCTTGCGCGGCTGCGTCGATTTCGAACCGTGGTTCGACACGGATTCGCGGCTGGGCGCCCTGCTGATCCAGCAAGTCCAGGCGGTGATCGCGATGGCGCGCCATGGGGCGGCGGGCGGGGCGGTTCCGGCCTTGCTCGAACGCCATCTCGAAACCACGCTGATGGGCATGCTGCTGTTTCTTCAGCCGCACGACCTGACCGCGCAACTGGCGCAGAGGGTGCCCGGTGCCGATCCTGCGCCGGTGCGCCGCGTGCGCGAATATCTGGAGGCCCATGCGCACGAGCCGATCGATCTGGCCGATCTGGTTACCGTGGCCGGGGTGCCGCTGCGCACGCTGCACCATCAGTTTCGCCATGTCCTGGGGGTTTCGCCGATGCAATTGCTGCGCGACATCCGGCTCGACCGGGTGCGCGCCGAACTGGCCTCGCCGCACGAGACGACCAATGTCACCCAAGCCGCGATGAACTGGGGCTTCGAACATCTGGGCCGCTTTGCCGTCGCCTATCGCCACCGCTTTGGCGAAACCCCGCGCGAAACGCTTGGGCGCCAGCGCGGGGTTTGATTGGGCCGGTGCCGCCCTCGAAATTCGCCCTTTCGCGAATTTTGACAAACGGCGCTTGAAAGGGTGGCGGGGTTGCGATCTGCGGATGATGTTTGCCGTGATCGGATTGTGACGGATCGGTGAAACCATAGCCTGTGCGCATTCGCAAACAGCGGGGAGCGACATGGCAAAGATTGCGATTGTGGGGGCGGGGCAGGCCGGCCTGCATCTGGGTATCGGCCTGCTTGCGGGCGGCCATCAGGTTACCATGGTATCGAACCGGACCGGCGCGGAGATCGCGGCGGGCTTCGTGACGTCGAGCCAGTCGATGTACGGCATGGCCCTGGGGTTCGAACGCGAGCTCGGCATCGATTATTGGCAGGATGGCGCGCCGCAGTATCGCGCCGCGCAAATGCGCGCCGCCGACAGCGAGGGCCATGTCGGCCTGTTCTGGCAGGGCGACATGGAAGAGCCGGGGCAGTCGATCGACCAGCGGATCAAGATGCCGCGCTGGATGGACCGTTTCGAGGAACTGGGTGGCGATCTGATCATTGCCGACGCCGACATGGCGATGCTCGAACGGCTGGCGGGGAGCCACGATCTGCTGATCGTCGCTTCGGGCAAAGGCGAGATCGGCCGCCTGTTCGAACGCAATCCCGTGCGTTCGCCGTTTACCCA
>Ga0302202_10000982_pt1 | contig 36121 bp, 29 predicted proteins | sample II_Bog_N3_3_FD_194579 | JGI IMG/M metagenome (GOLD analysis project Ga0302202, IMG submission 194579) | Peat permafrost microbial communities from Stordalen Mire near Abisko, Sweden - II_Bog_N3_3 | ecosystem: Environmental > Terrestrial > Soil > Wetlands > Peat | place: Sweden: Abisko...
GTTCCCGTGGAGGGGTCGATTTGCACGCCTTCGACTTCACCCTTGACTGTAACCTCCGCCTTTTCAGCGGCAGCGACGCGAACTTGCAGGCGCAACGACTGAAAATCGCGAGCGTGCAGTTGGAGATCCTCGACGGTGTATTTCTCAAAGCCTGTCTTTTCAACCTCTACCCGATAGGAGCCCGGATTCAGAGCGTTGAAATACGTCGTACCTGTGACCTCGGTCTCACCGGCATGCGCAGCGCCGCGGCCTTTCTCGACAACGGTCACTTTAGCCCCAGGAACGGCCGCATCCGACGGATCCAGAACGGTAACTGCCAGCCGCGCTCCTTCCTGAGCAAACATGAGGGCCGGGGTGAGTAGAAGGCAAAGCGACACCCCGCTCGAGCGGAACTTGAATCGAGACACAGACCTCCTGAACACACCTATGACGGATTAGATTGGGGACGCGTTACGCGAACTTCGCCCACACAATACTCTAGTGTACCAGCGAGAAACGGCTCACCCGCTCGTGGGGGCGTGGATTGAAACTTCATCGCTCATCGGGTGCCGCCTTCCGCCCTGAGGCTCCTCCCCGACTGAAGGCCACTTAGCCGTGGTACTTGGGCACGCGTGTGGTGGCGGTCAATGGACAAATCTAAACCGCGACGCTTCACTTGATTCCGTCGTTCGGTGCATGGATCAGATCCTGCTTCGTGCCGAGATACCGTTCCGTCGTCTGGACTGACGAGTGCCCGAGCAACAACTGGATCTGCTCAAGCTCGCCACCTGCCCCGCGGCACATCTTCGCGCAGCTCCGCCGCAGGTCATGAGAGGCAATTTCGGGGACGCCCGCCGCCGCAGCGTACGGCCGAAGTAGCTGCCAGACAACTTTCTCGGACATAGATTCCGGCCGCACCTGATCGCTGCGCGCGATGCGTCGGAGCACTTGACCATCCGTCACGCTGGCCGCCCCCGTCCAGGCGTCGATCGCGACCTTTACCCAGGCCGGCATCGGAATCGTACGCACGCGGCCGCGCTTGCCGACGAGGTCCACGATGCACCAGCGGTTGTCGCGCTGTTGGATGTGTTTCAGCGTCAACGCCGCCACCTCGGATCGGCGCAGCCCGCAGCCCAGCAGGATGGCCAGCATCGCGCGATCGCGCAGGCTTTTCTTTGTCGACACGTCCGGCGCGTTCAGGAGCGTCTGAGCCTGTCGAACTGACAGCCAGTTCCCGACGCGCACGCCCTTCGACTTCGCGCCCTTTAGGCGAGTAATCCCGGCGGCAAGTTCCGGCGCCAGCAGACCGTTGTCGGCCGCCTCGACCGCCAGCTTGCGAACGGCGGTGATCCGGACGTTGATGGAGATCGGGCCGAGTCCGCGGGCTTCAACAGCCATTCGCCAGGCGTTCACGGTCGCCTTCGTAAAGCCGGGCCGGGGCTCCAAGCCGTACCACGCGATGAACTCGTCCAGCCCGAGATTGTAGACTCTGCGGGTGATCGGCGACGAAACGCTGTCCAGTACTAATGCCTTGGGGCCAGCTTCCGCATGGTAAGCCATATGCTCTGAATTGGGGAGTCAAGAGCCAACGGCTCCCCCGTTCTACTCCTCCTCAGGTTTTGCAGTTGGTCAAGAACAGTCCTGCGGCGTTCTTCAGAGCCGCTTACAAGTGCCTACGCACCCTCCGCCCGTCAGCAGAAGGCACTTCCCTGCAAGGCAAGAGGATGAAACTTAGACTCTATGTACCGCACAGATCCGAAGTAAAGCGCAAGGAGGAAACGACCGATTAATAGTTTAATTGTCACTTCGTTTATAGTCTAGGAAGGAGCTAATTATGCCCATCAGAGAACTTGGACAGGAAGACCAATTCATTATTCAACAGGCGGATCTCCTAATCAGCCAGCTAGGTGCAGATGTATCCAAAGCCCCCAGATCGTCGATGAGGTCGTATGGGTGCCGTCAAGCGGCCGACGCATACGAGCGACTCGCCGTGGCTCAGAATTTGATTGAGCGGACGGTGTGGGAGCGTGAAACCGTTGACGGTCGGAACGGCGACGAGATCATGAGCCGGCTGTGGATCGTCAGGGATAAGCTTTGCAAGCCTGAGAAAGTTGTCAAGGAGTCGTTATGACTGAGGCTGCTCTTGAGAAAAACTACTCCTGGGATCAATCCGTTCAGAACATCTACAGGAAGCTTATTCAGAACCCACCAGACACACCGCATTATCAAAAATTGCTCTTGCTTGCCCAATTGAAAGCATCAGCGGCCAGTGAGGAAAGCGCCGATGCGATAGCAGGATACACCAAACAATTGGCATTCCTGACGTGGCTTATCGCGATTGCAACTATGACCCAAGCGCTTGTTGCCGTGCTGGCTTACGCTCGCCCTATTCATTAAAGAACTGAGCGGCTTCACCCCGGAAACAGACACCATCCGATCAATGCATTGGTCTCCCCGCCGGATCGCCGCCATTTTTGGGCTTCCACTCGCGCGCCAAACGCTGAGCCTCTGCAATCTGGTTGGCCGTCATTTTCTTGCCAACGAGATCCCTCGCGCCGGCATATTTTTTTTGGTCATCGCCACTGGAACGCGAAGCCGCAAGATTCAGCCACATATGTGCTTCCACGTAGTCCTGCGGCACGCCTTGGCCCTGAGTGTACATGGAGCTGAGGTAGGCCTGGGCGTCTGCGTTCCCCTGTTCGGCTGCTTTGCGGTACCAGCGGACAGCCTCGGCATAGTTCTGGGGCACTCCTTGGCCATAGGCGTAAAAGATGCCGAGACTGAACTGAGAGCCTGCCTCTCCTTGCTCTGCCGCTTTCCGGAACCAGCGGACGGCCTCAGCCTGGTCCTGTGGCACTCCCCGCCCCTGCGCATATAAGTACCCGAGATTGGCTTGGGCGTCCACAATCCCTTGCTCTGCCGCTTTGCGGGACCAGCGCGCAGCTTCAGCGTAGTCCTGTGTCACTCCTTGACCCTGGTTATACATGAAGCCGAGGTGGGCCTGAGCGTTCGCGTTTCCCTGCTCGACGGCCTTGCGGTACCAGCGGACGGCTTCGGCGTAGTCCTGCGGCACTCCGTGGCCTTGGGCATACATGAATCCGAGACTCTCCTGAGCGTCTGCGATCCCCTGCTCGGCTGCTTTGCGGTACCAGCGGACGGCCTCGGCGTAGTCCTGTGTGACTCCTCGGCCATAGTCGTAAAAGGCACCGAGGCGAGATTGAGCCTTCGCATTTCCCTGATCGGCTGCTTTGCGGTACCAGCGGACGGCCTCCGCGTAGTTCAGCGGCACTTCTTCGCCGATAGTGTACATGGAGCCGAGTTTGAACTGAGCGTTCGCGTCTCCCTTTTCAGCAGCTTGGAGTACTCCGTTGATAAGTTCATTTGTGCTCTGTTCTGGCGCTTTCCTCTCCTGTCCAAGGGCACGCGAAGGCACCAGGATTCCTGCGGATCCGATCAACAGGATCACTGCCCCGCAGATTTTCAGCCGCGCGATTCTCCCGAACGATGGCATTTCAATGGCCTCCCGACGTTGAGGTCCGTCCGTTGTGATTCTAACGCTACTTTCAGATGGGGAACTGCGTCCATCGGGGGGTACCCGTTTCACAGGGTCAGTTGTAGGACTTCCCGAACCAGCGCAATGGCCTGTATCCCAGGTATCGCAAGAAACGGACGCCTCCGTTTCGCGTCGAGGAAGCCATTTTGCTTTCTCTGCGCTGGGGCGCGTAACCCTATGCTTTTCCCGACCGATCTGCTGCAGATGATTGAAAAGGTGGTGGGCTCACGGCGACTCGAACGCCGGACCTCTACCGTGTCAAGGTAGCGCTCTAACCAACTGAGCTATGAGCCCTTGAAGGACTTTTACACTATAACATGCGGGCCGCGGCAGGCTCCACAACGACGACCGAGTGAATGTGCAGTTTCGGCACCCGGATTTCCCAAAAGCCTTTTCCCTGCAATTGGTTGTGAAACGGAGTCAAAACCTCGTCGCCGGGCGACAATTGCACCAGAGACGGAGCCCAGGCGAGGCGCAGCGTCACCGGCCCCACCTCCGGCACGAAATCCGTGGTGGCATAGTCGCCGGCCACCTGCATGCCGGCGTTGTTCAAGAGATGGACCATCAACTTTCCGCTTTTGCGGCGCAACACAACTTCCACGGTTGGAGGCGCCGCGACCTCGACCAGCGGGCGGAAGCGCGGGGCGATCAGGCGTTTCACAAAGTCGCGTACCGCGGGCGTGTGGGTTTGTGCGTAGACGATTCCAGCAGGACCCGGTACGAGCACGATCTCGCCCTTCCCGATCTTGCGGGCCACAGCCGCCGGTTTGCCGCCGCTGCGAGTGTCATACCCGGCGAAGTGCTGCTCCAGGACTTTGGCGTCGTCTGGATCGATGTCTCGCCACAGCCCATGCAGGTTCGCGAGCACCTCCGAGCCGCCGAGGAAAGCTTCTTCAACCACTGCTTGCTCACCGGACAGGCGGACGCCGGCTTCGGCGCCAAACAGAGCCGCATTGGCCGCGCCTGACGCGATCAGGACTCCGCCCGCGGAGACGTATTCCAATAGCGACTTCTTCAGAGCCTCGCCGACCGCCGTCCATTCCGGCAGGACGAGGAACGGATACTCGCTCTTGATCTTTTCGAGTTTCCAATCCGGCACGACATCCACGGAATACTGCAGCGCGGTCACCGCGTCGATCCAGCCACGCGCCGAATCCGTCGCGCTGCCCCAGCCTCCGAACAACTTGTTGGTGGTCGAGTAGAGCGAATCCTTCGAGAAAACGACGCCAATCTGCGGCACGCTGGCGGACTTGTGCGACGCCTGCTGGCGCGCGCGGCAGAACTCGCCCACCCTGCGCATCACGTCGATGTGGCTCGTCTCAAACCAGCCCGCGCGGCTCGGCACATAGTAGACCTGGAACCCGCCTCCCTGCGCCAGCACGACCGAGGCCTCCTGCTGCAACTGGATCGCGGGCTTATGCACGGAACCGATGTGGTTCGACTCGGCCTGCTGGAAGCCCCACGCCATCAGGTCCCACGGCCGGCCGGTCTGCGACAGATAGCGAGCCTCCAGCCGCGCTGTCGAGATGCTCGCATTGCCGAGGTAATCGCCCGAGAGGAAGTCCACGCTCAGCGTGGGTTCTTCGGGCACGAAAGTCGAGTAGAGCCAGTTGCTGGCGATCTGGAACTTAGGATGGCTCTGATGCAAGGCGTCCACGTAATGCCGGACGTAACGCCGGAACTGCTCGCGGTTGAGTTCGAGGAATTGCAGCCAGCCGGGATCCGTCGGACCTTTTGGCAGAGCTTCAATACCAGTGGCTTTGCGGAATGCCTCTTGCACGGCGGGTGCATAGTCGGGATTGGTCGCCCAGCACTCGCCGTCGACCCAGGCTCCGTCCAGATCGTACTTCGAGGCCGCTTCCCGCAATTCCTTGATCATCAGTTCGTCGACGTACGGCCCGAACGTGGAAGTCTGGTTCTTATCGCGCTTGCCGTCCTTGTCAACTCGCGCCCACTCCGGATGGCGCGCGCAGGCCTGGGTGTCCCACACGCCGGAGAAGTGAATATAGAGCGACACGTTGCGCGCTGCGGTCACCTTGCGCCAGATCTCCAGCGAGTCCTTGACGATACCAGGCGCGGACGGGCCCACCTTCGAAGGCCAGCCGAGCCAGCCCGGATGGCCTTTGGAGTCGTACTGCACGTAGTCGGGCTTTGCGGCGGCCAGCAGACGCTCGACCAAATCTTCGCTGACGTCGCGTCCCAGCACCGTGTCCTGCTCGTTGGGATGCAGGTCGAAATGCAACCCGAAAAAGCTATCCGCGCGGCGCAGCCTGCCTGTCTCGTCCTGTGCCGAAAAACCGGGCAGCACTGCGGCGGAAGCGGCGGCTAAAGCCGCGAACCGGCGGCGGGTGAGACGAGGATCGAAACGCATTGCAATCAATCTACTCTAATTCGGACGGTCCGATGACCGTCTGGCGCCCCTGGGATCGCCGATCTCCAGATCGGCTCTGTTCCTGCTCAAACTGCGGCCGGAGGTGACTGCAGGCTGGCGTCCAGGCTTGCGAATGTGCATTGGAGTTGCCGCGCACGTGGACAATCGGAGCCGATCTGGAGATCGGCGGTCCCAGGGGCCGCGGCCGTGAAGTATCCGGGTGGCTCTCGAAGGTGCGAATCTTCGGGGAAGGTGCCTTGCAGCTTCGACCTCCCATACAATGGTGCAGACGAGCCGCGAGACATCCCATGAGTTTCACCATAGAGCAGCGTGAGCGGGACGGCGTGCCCATCCTCGCACTGAAAGGCCGGCTGGTGGCGGGCGACCCGGTCGAGCAATTGCGTGAAAAGCTGCTCGCGATGCTCGAGCTGGGTCTTTCCTCGGAAATGCGAGCCGTGGTGCTCGACTGCCGGGAGACCTTTTACATCGATTCGAGTGCGCTGGGGTTGCTCGTTCTGGCACATTCCCGGGCGGCAAAGATGGATGGGAAACTGCCCATTTTCGGGTTGAACCGGCGGGGTCTGGAGTTGCTCGTCCTGACCAAACTCAGCACGGTCTTTGAACTCTACGAAGATGAAGCCTCGGCCGTGAACAGTTGCTTCCCGGACCGTTCCGCCAAACGTTTTGATGTCCTTCAGTTCGTGCAGTCTAAGCGCGCCGAGGACCCCGGCCAATGAGGCTTGTGGTGGTCGGCGGCGTGGCGGCGGGACTGAGCGCGGCATCGCGCGCCAGGCGCCTTGACTCGTCGCTCGAAATCGTCGTCCTCGAAAAAGGGGAGCGGATCTCGTACGGCGCCTGCGGCTTGCCCTACTTCATCGAAGGGCGGGTGCGTTCAATCGACGATCTGACGGTCTACAAGCCGGAGTTCTTCGAGCGCGAGCGGAACATCCGGATTCGCACCCGGACCGAGGCTTCCGCCATCCGCCACTCTTCGCGCGAACTCGTGCTCGCATCGGGCGAGCGGTTGCGTTACGACCGGCTGATCTGGACCGCTGGGGCCCGTCCGGCACAGCGCGCTCCTGCGCGGCACGATGCCGCGCAGTGTGATAATGATGCCCGGCTCTTCTCTCTGCATACGGATGAGGACGCGTTGCGCCTCGACAAGTTTTTGCGGGACAAAGCGCCCAAGCGAGCAGCCGTGGTGGGCGGCGGCTACATCGGTCTGGAGATGGCGGGCGCACTGCGGACACGCGGGCTTGAAGTTACCTTGATCGAGAATGGCAAGGACCTGCTGCAGCGCGGCGACGCGCACCTCACGCAAACCATCGTGGAGCGCTTGGAACGCTGTCGTGTTGAGGTGCGGCTAGGCGAGAACGCGGGCGATCCGCGAGAGCTGCCCCACGACCTGATTCTGTGGTCTGCGGGATTGAAGCCGAATGTCGAAATCCCGGCCGAGGCGGGCGTCGAACTGGGGCGCACCGGGGCGATTCATACGGACGATCGCATGGAGACGGCGTTGCGTGGAGTCTACGCCGCGGGTGACTGCTGCGAGACCAATCACGTGGTGAGCGGCAAGCCCTGCTGGATCCCGCTGGGCACCACCGCGCAGAAGACCGGACGCGTCGCCGGGGCGAATTCCACAGGTGGGCGCGAGCGTTTCGGCGGCGTCGCGGGCACGTCGATTGTGAAGGTCTGCGGACTGGGCGTGGGCGTTACGGGCCTCTCGGAAAACGAAGCCCGGCAGTGCGGCTTCCGGCCCGTGTCTGCGCGCGTGGAAGCGTTCGAGAAGGCGCGCTATCTCCTGGGCCGCAAGGTGGAAGTAACGCTGACCGCGGATGCGGGCTCCGGCCGTCTGCTGGGCGCGACGGTGACGGGCGACGAAGGAGTGCTCGCGCGGCTCAACACGGTGGTCGCCGCTTTGCACGCGCGCATGGGCGTGGAGCAACTCGCGGGACTCGATCTGGCCTACGCTCCGCCCTACGCGCCGGTGATGGATCCAGTACTGGTTGCGGCGCAACAGTTGCTCAGAGATTTGTAGCACAGATCTGAAGCAGAGCGCTGTGGCGCAGGCTTGAACCTGCGCGGAGCTTCAGCCCCGCAGTCTTCGCCGGAGACCGGCTGAAGCCGGTCTGCAGACTGAAGTCTGCCCCACTGCGGCCGGGCCACTTGCATCCTCATCGGCGGCCCGCCGGGCCACCCCGACTCAGTAGAAAGTCATTCCCAATCGTTGCCGCTCGCGCGGCAACAGGTGCCGACCTGGAGATCCGAGGTCCCAGGGCGCGGCCGCTCGTCGCAGGTCATGCGCGGACTTGCATGCGATTTCGCGCGCCGCAGGCCCATGGGCCCTCCCTGACGGTCGCGGCTCCAGGCGGTGTGCCTGGTTCTACATTCCTGCAAGATCGTCCCAGGCGAGCGGAGAGAGCCGCATGCAGGCGGCGAAAGCGTCCTGAAACGCGGCCTCTCCACCGAGCTCGACGTGCTCCGTGCGGGCGAGCGTGCCGGCCATCAGGGCTTCGCGAGTAGACGGGCGCAGCAGGAGCAGACGCGTGCCGCGCAATGCGGCGTTGCCTTCGGCGACGACTTCGGAATCGTCCGGCAACAGCCCGATGCGCTTCGCGCTCCCGGCGCGAACGTAGTTGCCAAATGCGCCCGCCAGGTGGAACGTGGCGGGTCTCTCCGCACCCAGTTTGTCGCGCAACAGAAGAGCACCGGCGGCGATCGCGCCCTTGGCGAGCTGCAGTTCGCGGATGTCGGACTGCGCCAGGACGACTCCTTCGGCCAGAGCGATTTCTTTGGCTCCGTCACGCATGCGCCCCGTAGGCAGGACTAGCCCGCTCTCCGCGAGCGCCGCGGCGGCGTCCACGAGACCGCTGCCGCAGATGCCACGCGGCGGGACGCCTCCAATGACTCCACAGTGCAGCGCGCCGTCGCGCCACTCCACGCGGTCGATCGCGCCAGCGCCCGCGCGCATCCCCATGCGGATGCGACCGGCTTCGAACGCGGGGCCCGCCGCCGTGGAGGCACAGAAGATGCCGCGCGACGAGCCAATCGCGACCTCGCCGTTGGTTCCGAGATCGGCGAACGCCGTCACGGAAGGCTGGCGAACCAGGCCGCACGCGATCAGCCCGGCGAGGATGTCGCTGCCGACAAAACCTCCGATGTTGGGCAGGAAGGTGATAGGACCGGCGATGTCCGAAACCCAATCGAGATCGGCGGCGCGAAATGCCATCGCTCCGAGATACGGCGTGCGAAAGGGGGCCTCGGCGAGGGCATCCACGGCGAGTCCGCAAAAGAAATGGTGCATCGCCGTGTTGCCGCAAAGCAGGATTTCCAGCACCGTTCGGCCAGCAGACAGGCGAGCGGCCATCTCGCCCAGCGTGCCGCGGATCAGGTTGCGAAGAACTCCGGGCTCGCCCCGGTCGAAACCGATGCGGCTCATCAGGTCCGCGCCGTGGCGCGCCTGCGGATTGAGAGCGGTCTCGGTGGCTAAGACTTCGCCGCTAGCCAGGTCCACTAGCTGCGCCGCAAGCGTCGTGGTGCCGAGATCGATGGCGATGCCGCAGCCGTCGCGCGGTTCGGCGCGCAGCGTCTCCTGGCCCGTGAGAACCGGTGCGGTCCACTGCTCCACTTCGATGGTTACCGGACCATTCGCCCGCGCGAAGCAACCCAGCCGCCAGCCTTGTGCGATTTCGGCGTCGCTGAGCGCCTCGCGCATCTCGCCGGTGACGGGAACATCGCCCGAGAGAACGCGCACGCGGCAAGTGCCGCAGAGCAGGGCGCCTCCGCAGGGGAACTCGACTCCGAGCTCGAAGAGGCGGTCGCGGAGCGGGGCGCCGGGCAGCAAGTCGATGTGGACGTGGTGGCTCATGTTCTCAGTGAAGTTGTTGGCTAGTCACGGACTCCTGCGTTGGACTCTTTCGGAGCATCGAACAAAGCTCGCGAAGAGCCGGACCTGGGGGTCCGGCGCGGACGTGGGCGTCCGCCCCACGACACAAATCGGGCGGGGCTAAAGCCCCGCGCAGACTGAAGTCTGCCCCACCACAGAATTCAGTTGTGGTCCGCCGCGTAGCGCGCCATTGCACGAATGTTCTCAACCGGCGTGCCGCGCGGAACTTCGCAACCGGCGCTGACAATGTACGGCGAGCCCGCCTGCGCGTGGCATTCCGCTATGGCCGCATAGACACTGTCCGGCGTACCGTCGCGCAGCGTACGCACCGGATCGAGATTGCCGAGCAGCACCTGGTCCGGGCCCATCGCGGCGCGCCCCTCGGAAAGCGAAGTCAGAAAATCGAGATCAATAATGTCGCATTTCGTCTCGCCCATGCCGCGCACAATGCGCTTCGTGTTGCCGCAGATGTGCAAGCGCACGGGCACGCCGAGCGCGTGAATGCTCTCCACCAAACGCTGTTCCCAACCCAGCACGAACTCCGTGTAAATCTTCGGACCAATCAGCGATGCGGCCGCGTCGCCCACGCCGATCAGCGTTGCGCCCGCGGCGACCTGGACCGCGGCAAAGCGCATCTCCATGCGAACAGAGAAATCCATCAGATCGTTCACGAACTCCGGGTCGTCGAAGAAGTCGAGCATCAGCGGGCTCATGCCGCGCAGATCCGCGGCCATCGCGCACGGGCCTTCGACCCAGCCCTCGACCATCAGGTCTGAACCGGCCCTACGGGCGAGCGCGCGCACACCGCGCACTCGGTCGCTCATGCGGCCGGGCGCCTCGGGGTCGGGAACTACGAGCGTCTTCAACGCAGTCTTCTCGCCCAGTATCGGAGCATCCCCGCGAATAGCTGGAGGCTGATCCTCGAACCACTCGATGGCGCCTCCGAGATCGCTCACTTCCCTGGCGGGGTCGGAGATGGTGCTGACATGGTCGAAACCAAACTCCTCGGCAGTCCGAAGCTGGACCTCCGCGAGGATCTCCCCATCAGCCGCGTAGCGGCCGTAGGGAACACCTGCGAGTCCCGCGGCGAACATCATCGTGATGGGCATGAACGGCAGCCGGTCGCAGACCTCGCCGTGGATTTTGGCAGTAACGCGTTCAAGTCCGTTCATGGCGCTTCTTCTCCTCGTTCCGCGTGAATCACATCCGCGTCGTAACGCGCCACGATCCGCTGCCCGGGCTGGACGACGAGAAAGTCTTTGGGGTCCCACTCGCCGTTCAGTAGCATCCGGATGAGCCGCAGATCTCCGCTGAGTTTGGAATAGTCCCAGCCGCACTTGTCGGCTTCGGCCTTGGCTTCGATCTCGAAGCGCGAGTCGGCTTCCAGGCCGGTCTCGATGTAGACGAGGTGGCGGTACGACGCCTGGTATTGATTCAATTCCGCGAAGAGGTATGTGCCGTTATCTTCGCCGTACTTGTCGATGAGCGCTTGCAGGCCGACATCTACGCCGATCTTCACTTTCGCAAGCGGAGCCAGAGTCTTGCCTCGTTCCAGCCAGCCGGTGGAGCGGAAAAAGGTCCCGGGGTGCGCGTTGAAATACTCTTCGTAACGCTCGCGGTCGCCCATCAGGAGGGCGATGCAATCGTGCGCGCGAGGCGCCACGAGCGGGAGCCGCGAGGCGCGCAGCCCGTGCAGGCCGTTGCCGCACAGGGCGTAGCCCATGGCCACGGCGTCGTACTTCACGGGATCGGTGGAGTCGATGCGAAACTGCAATTCTTTGCGCATGGCCGCGCCGCCGTAATCGTGCAGTCCCTTTTCCAGAAACTCCACGTCAATCTGATGCGGGCTCAGCGCGGCCGCCTGGGAGATTTCGCGGAACAGCACTTCGCAGGCAATCACTCGGATGCGCATGCAGTGAAGCGCTCCTTCAACGCCGCGACGAACGCGGGGCTGGTGCCGCAGCATCCGCCGACAAACGACGCGCCCGCTTCGAGCAGCGACGGCAGATGCGCGGCGAATTCCTGGGGCGACTGGCGATAGTGGAGCTTGCCGTCTTCCACAACGGGCAGGCCGGCGTTCGGCTTCATCCAAAGCGGCACCTGGCAAGATTCGCGCAGGCGACAGCACAAGAGCACAAAGTGCTCGATGCCCGAACCGCAGTTTGCGCCAATGGCGTCGGCGCCCGCCTGTTCCATGCGATGTGCGATGCGCTCCGGCGTGTCGCCGGTCAGGGTGCGATCGTGGGCCTTGCCCGTATCGAAGGTGAACGAGACGATCACCGGCAGGCCGGTCGCTTTGGCCGAGCGAAGGATGATCTCCGCCTCTTGCGGGTCGGACTGCGTTTCGATTAGGAGCGCATCCGCGCCCGCCTCGGCCAGTGCCCGGGCTTGGATGTTGTAGGCGCTCTCCACCTCCGCCGCGGAAATCTCCTCGGCCATGACCATCTTGCCCGTCGGACCCATTGATGCAAAAACGAGGGCGCGGCCCGCGGCGGCTTCTTTGGATATACGCACTCCAGCCTTGTTGATGGCGGTAGCGTGACCCTCAAATTCGGCCGGCAGGCTGACGGGATTGGCGCGGAATGTGTTGGTCAGGATGACGCGGCTGCCCGCCTCGACATAAGCCCGCGCGACGCCGGCAACCGCATCCGGATTGCTCAAATTCCAAAGGTCGGGGCAAGTGCCGGGTTCAAGACCCCTCGCAATCAGTTCCGTACCCCAAGCCCCGTCGCTCAACAGAGGGCCATTTGCGAGCCATGTACTAAGCTGACTCATGCGACCTCACGCTCCTTGCTCTTGACGATCCAGAAGCGTTCGATCTCCTCCAGCGTCTTGCCGCGCGTCTCGGGCACGCCAAAGGCGACAAACAGGGCGGTGAACGCGCAGGCGGCGGCATAGATGAGTTGCGCACCCGACTGTCCCAAGGTGCGCGAGAGCGTCGGGAAACTCATGGTCAGGGCGGTGCAGGCGATCCACAACGTCACAGTGCCGGCCGCCATAGCTCGCCCGCGAATACGAGTGGGAAAGATCTCCGATAGCAGGACCCAGACGCCCGGACCGAGTCCCACGGCAAACGTGCCCGAGCAGAGAAACATCGCCACGACCACGGGCACCGCGGGCGGATGCGGCAGGTGGAAGAGGTAGGCGAGGCCGATCCAGCAGACGCCCATAGCGGCGGCGGAGAAGACGAGCAACGGCTTGCGTCCGATGCGGTCGATCAGATACAACGCGATGATCGTCGCCAGGAAGTTCACCGCGCCGATCAAGGCCAGCGCCCCGAGCGCCGGCGCGCCCGCCGTTTGGGCGTGCCAGCCGAGCACATCGTTGAGCGTGATGGAGCCGTAGAAGAGCAGCGTGTTCACGCCGACCCACTGCTGCATTACGGCGAGCACGAGCGCGATCCCGAGCGCCTTCCGCACGCCCGGCTGAAAGAGCTCGCCGATCGTGCCGCTTTCGAGCTGGATCGTCTCGCGCAGGCTGCCGATCGCCACGCGCGCTTCGAGGGTTCCGGCGGCGCGCTCCAGTACCGTGCGGGCCTCCTGTTCGCGGCCCTTCTCCATCAGCCAGCGCGGGCTCTCCGGGACGAAGAACATCGCGACCAGCAGAAACAGCGCCGGCAGGGCGGCGACGGCGAACATCCAGCGCCAGCTCTCGTTACCAAAAAACGACAGGCCCCAGTTGGCGAGATAGGAGAGCAGGATACCGGTGACGATCGCCATCTGGTTGAGGGCGACGAGTTGGCCGCGGATGCGCGCGGGCGAGATTTCGGCGATATAGAGCGGGGCGAGGAGGCTGGCCGCACCGACCGCGAATCCGCCCCCCAGGCGAGCGAGCAGGAATCCGCCCGGCACGCCCACGATATGCCCAAGCGGCAACAACATGGGGAACGCAGAGCAGACCGCCGAGAAAGCGAACAGAGCGGCCGACAGCAGGAGCGACTTCCTGCGGCCCCAACTGTCGCTAAGCGTGCCGGCGAAGGCCGCGCCGACGATGCAACCGGCAAGCAGGCTGCTGGTGGCGATCTCAGTCCCCAGTTCGGAGAGGTTCCACAAGGGCCTGAGGTAGACGATCGCGCCGCTGATGACGGCAATGTCGAAGCCGAACAACAGCCCCGAAGTCGCAGCCACGGCCGCAACGAAGGAGACGAAGATTCGGCTTCCGGGCCGCTCCAAATCCGCGCCGGCCCGCGGTGCGGTCGTTTGAGGATCTGTGTGCACCGCGTCTAGTTCCCCGCAGCGAGCATTTGCCGCGTCAGAGCGACGGCAGAGTTAGCGTTCTCTCCGAAGCCATCAGCGCCGATCTCGGTGGCGTACTGCGCGGTGACGGGCGCGCCACCGACCAGAATCTTGATGTTCTCGCGGACGCCCGCCGCCTTGAGCGCCTCGATCGTCGTTTTCATGGCAGGCATGGTGACCGTCAGCAGAGCCGAGAGGCAGACAACCTGCGCGCCCTTGTCTTTCACCGCTTCAATGAACTTTTCGGGGGGCACGTCGGCGCCGAGATCGATTACGTCGAAGCCGCCGCCTTCGAGCATGGAGGCAACCAGGTTTTTGCCGATGTCATGCAGATCGCCCTTTACGGTGCCAACCGCGACGCGGCCAAGCGATTTCGCTCCGGAGGCCACCAGGAGCGGCCGGAGGAGAACCATCGAGGCCTTCATGGCGCGCGCCGCCAGCAGCAACTCGGGGACGAAGTAGTCTTCCGCCTCGAAGCGGCGGCCGGCTTCGTCCATGGCGGGAACCATGGCGCCCGTGATCAGCGACATGGGATCCGCACCTGCTTCGAGCGCCTGGGCGGTCAGGGCGGCGGAGGACTTCGCATCGCCCTCCAACACGGCCGTATAGAGCTTTTCCAAATCTGCCATTGTTCTCTCCCGGAGGGCGGCTACCGCCCGTTGAATTCTCTCACCGCGTCGAGCATGGCCACAATGTTAACGACGGGCGTGCCGGCCTGGACATTGTGGATCGAGTTAAAAACAAAGCCGCCGTTGGTTGCAAACACTTCACAGCGGCGCAGCACCTGCTCCCGAACTTCTGAGGGCGTTCCGAACGGCAACGTCTTCTGCGTATCCACGCCGCCGCCCCAGAATGTAATCCTATCGCCGTATTTGGCCTTCAGGTGCTCCGGCTCCATTCCGGCCGCCGAGCACTGCACCGGATTGAGGATATCGAAACCGGCCTCGATCATGGGTTCGATGAACCGCTCCACCGAGCCGCAGGAATGTTTGAAACATTTCCACTCGGTATTGCGATGGATCCAGCCACAGATTTCCTTGTAGTAAGGCAGCCAGAGATTGCGGAAGGTACCGACCGAACAGAACGTCGAACTCTGCGTGCCGAAATCGGTCCCGCACAGGAACAGCACGTCGAGGTCGCCGCCTGCCGCCACGCGGATTCTCTGGAGGTTCTTGAGAGCGATCTCGCATTGCTGGCTGAAGATGGCGTGGATATAGTCGCGCCGGCTGCTGGTGCTCATGTACCACTCGGCCACGTCACGGATGCCGCGCGGGTCTTTCATGCCCGGCGCGGGTACGAGGGCGATGTCTCCGAAAGCCGTGCCTCCGAGTCCCGCCACCACCGCGCGCCCGGAGGCGCGGGCGGCGCGGGCATCCGCGGCGATGTCCGCCACCTCGGCATCGGTCAGCTCGGCGAACTCCTCGCAGTTGTCTTCCGGATTGAGATGGGCTTCGTCGAAATGGTCCTGGCGGACAATGGAGTCGAAGAAGAAGCCGCCCTTAGGCAAACGAGCGCTTGGCTTCGCCGTCAGGTCGCCTTCCGGATAAATCAGCGTGTCGCCGTTTGCGTCGATGGTCGTATTGAATTCGCCCCCGACCAGGACTTCGAGACCATTGAAGTCCCATGGCTTCCAGTTTTCGTTGGCGAAGCCGAACATCGTGTTGCGGCGGAACAGGCCCTGGGTGTCGATGCCCATGGCCTGTTTGAGATCGTCCTCCACCATGCCCAGCATCTGGTACGGTTCGTGTACTTTAACGGGATGCTTTTCCAGTCCGTAATAGTCGCGCAGGGCAGCGACGCAGGTCACATGAATTCCGGTGACCGCGGTGGCCCCGAAATCGACCGGGAGCCGGGAAGGCTGGCGGTGGGTAAGCGCGTCGAGCACGGCTTGGCGGGAGAGCGAGGACGTCGTCAGGGTTGCCACTGCGGGCACTCCTTTTAAGAGAATTCTGCGTTAATCGTACCGGATTCTCCGGTATGGAGCAACGGGGCGGTAAGAGGCCCGCTCCATCTTATCCCGGAGTGAAGCCAATCTGTTGCGAGCGCCAGGCTCAAGGCGAGCTCGCGCCCGGCCCCATGCGCGAAGCAGCCGACGCGGAGAGCGGTCCGTGCAGAGGACACCCGCTGCCCGCTCAAAAGCCAGTTCGAAATCCGAGTTTACCGCTCCGTCATGGTCACGGCTTCAGAACTGGAAATACACGAACGGCACTGTTTTTCCGGTCAGGCCAAGCAGTTCCAAGCAGAACAACAGAAGCACGATGGCGGTGGCGTAGACCATCGCCGGAGCCTTGACGAGGCCCTCGAACCAGCCCTGCTTCTCTTCCGCCACCGCGAGCAGCAGCGTGACCGCAGCCATCCAAAGTTGCCACGGCAGGATGAGGTTCGTGCCCAAGGTGGTGCTAAACATCGCGTCGAGCACTTGGAAGCTGTCGTGGAGCGTCGCAGCACGGAAGAAAACCCAGCCAATACAGACCAGGCCGAAAGTGAGCACGACGCGAGTCCACCGAATGTGCGAGCCGGGATCCTGCTTGCCCACGCCGAGTATTCTTTCGATGCTCAGCAGCGCGCCATGATAGCCGCCCCAGATGACGAAGTTCCAACTCGCGCCGTGCCACAATCCGCCAAGCAGCATGGTCAACATCAGATTGCGATACGTGCGGAGCCGCCCGCCGCGGTTACCTCCGAGGCTGATGTAGAGGTAATCGCGCAGCCACCTGGAGAGTGAGATGTGCCAGCGATGCCAGAAGTCCGTGATGTTCTGCGCGAGATAAGGCCGGCGGAAGTTGACCGGGAAATGGAAGCCCAGCAACAAGGCAATGCCGATCGCCATGTCGGTGTAACCGGAGAAGTCGAAATAGATCTGGAGCGCAAACGCGACCACGCCGCTCCATGCGGTCAAGGAACCCGGGTTGGCCGCGATGTTGTTGAAGTAGCGATCGGCGACACCGGCGAATTGATCTGCCAACACAACCTTTTTGGTCAGCCCCATCAAGGTCAGCAGGATGCCGCGCAGGACCTCGTCGCCGGTGGGGTGCCGCCAGTGGAAGAGATCGACGAAGAACTCGCGCGCCCGGACGATCGGCCCGGCGACTAACTGCGGGAAGAAGGCGATGAACAAGGCATAGTCGAGCGGGTTTCGGATGGCCTCCTGTTCGCCGCGGTACACATCCACCACATACGACATGCTTTGGAAGGTGTGAAAGCTGATGCCGACCGGCAGCACGATGCTCAGCATGAACGAGTGCTCGGGCAGGCCCATCAATTGCACGAGGCTGCCGGCCAGAAAATTGTAGTATTTGAAGAATCCGAGAAAGCTGAGGTTCGCGGCGAGGCTCGTGATCAGGGCAAGCCTGCGCACGCGGCCCGCCGAACTCGTAATCCACAACGCCGCGAAATAGTCGATGCAGGTGAGCGTCAACAATAGCAGCACAAACTTCGCGTTCCAACTCATGTAGAAGTAGTAGCTGGCGATCAGCAGGACCGTTTTTCTCCATGAACGCGGGCCCAGATAAAACAGCAGCAATACTACGGCGAAGAATATGAAAAAGCGAAGGGTGTTGAATAACATTGGATAGGAGCTGGAAACCTAGGAACCGGCGCGGCGCGGGAGACCGAGAGCTGAGCCGACCGCGCGCGCGAGCAGCTCGCTGAAGCGCTCGCAACCCGCTTCGTTCAGATGCATGTGGTCCATGAAAAGCTCCGGCCGTTCCAACTCGTCAAATGTGTGTTCATCGAGCAGGATTGCCTGGCCGTGTGCCGCGAATTCGCGCAACACGCTCGACTTCGTGCTGAACGGATAGGGTCGCACCACCGGACCGCGCGGCATCCGCAGGAAGATGACATGGGTTCTGGAGCCTCGATAGTAATTGATGATTCGACCGAACCAAAGCCTGCGGTAGATCGCGCGGCCCCCGGTGTAAATCGCCGTGGGCCGCAATAACTGGCTGGCAAGTTCATGGCGTTCACTGTCGGTGGAATCGGGCGGATACTGAGTGATCTTGTGCGCGGCCCAATCCACCTGCAGGCCAGCCACACTTTTCGTGGGCCCATGGTAGTTATAGCGCGTCCTGCCTAATTCTTCACGATTCCACTGCAGGGCCTTGGCGCGTGACTCGTAGTTCGAGAGCAGGTCCTGAAAGTCCACGTTATAGCTGAGTCCCTTCAGGAAGACAGCCCGCAAAGCGCGCCAACGCAATTTCCAGGTTGGAAATGAGCGGCTGAAATCATACGCGTCACTCACCCGAAGCAGAGGCACCAGGTAGTGCAGGTCCACTTCGGACGATGAATAATCGCCCCAATCGTCGTCCTCTAATTCAGGCACCGGAACAACCACGGCAGCATAACGGTTCCGGTCCGGATCCACCTCGCGCAACATGTAATACCAGCAGCGTGGGTAGGCTCCAGGAGTCGCGATATTCGCCAGCGTGTACCCCGTCTCCGGTGCGAGCCTGTCGGTCACGCGCGTCCGAATACCCATGCGCGAATCACCGACCGCCAGCACCTGGTTTGGACCGGCGAGCTTCCGGTTCTGTTCCAGCGTCAGAGTCATCAGCATCGAACCGGCCGTCGTGTCGGGCCTGAGCTGATTCGCGTAGAACCTGGTATGAAACGCCGCCGCCTCTATGGCGCAGAACAACACAACGACAAGAACAACCCGCCACGCCACGTCCCGGGCGCTGTATCGGGAACGCGATTGTGCGTCGTGGACCGACGCCTCGTCGTCGGGATGTGGCATCGGTTCCGACTTTGGCGCTACCGCGCTTCCCTGCGAGGTCAGCTCCGCACGAAGTTGCGCCAGCACTTGCTCCATCTCCCGGACCAACTCCTCAGCCCGACGGAGAAGAAGTTCATTCTGAGGCATAGTGGTTTGATCCTCCAATATACTTCACGAGTAAATGGAGGCGCGCCCCAGCTATGCCGTGTGCTCGGTCAGCCGGCCCAGGCGCTGTCTAGCGATAGCGACGAACCACCAGCGTTCTCCCTGGTCCAAAATGATCCAGTAAGTTGCAGCGAGGAAGACGAGCGAATATCCAATTCCGGCGGATACTACGTAGCCCGCGAGCACCCAACGTCCAGTCCCCCAGGGGACCGCGCGGAACAGCAGCGCAAGGGGCGCGGCCAGCAGGTAGGGCATAATGCCGGGCCAGACGACGCGCCTCAAGAACTCGCCCAGATGAACGCCCATCAACCGGTTCGCGCGCAGAACGAAGAACGTGGCGGATAATACCGTCGCCACGGCCACTCCGCCGCCGATGGAGAGTGCGGTCCACCTGCCCGTGATCAGGCGCGCCGCGGGCAACGTAAGCGCGAGCGCGAGAACGTTCGGGATACAGTAGTAGAACTCCTCGGCCGGACGCCCCAGGCCTTTCAGCATCGACGTGCCGGACCCGGTCATCAGGTGGATCTGCGTGGAGACGGAGAAGAACACCATAAGCAGCGCCGCTCCCTCGAATCTGCGGCCGAGCCAGACATCGAGCAGCGGCAGGGCGAGCAGAGCCGTGAACCCGCAGAAGTAAGCGGTGACCAGATTGGAGTAGCGGGAGCCTTTGACATACAGCTTGTGAATGGTCTCCTTTTGCTCTTCGGACCCTTCGAGCCCGCCCTGCAAGTACGACGCCGCCGGGAGGAATGCGTTGGCGAACGCTCCCGGGATGGACGACGCCATGTTCGGCAGTTTCTTGCCGATGTCCAGCAGACCCGTCGCCGCAAGTCCGGCCAGCGGCGCGGCCACGGCACGCTCGATGGAACTCAACACGATGGAGAGCAGGCTGGCGATCTGGACCACGCCACCGAAGCTGAACAGCAGGCGCAAACTTCCGCGGTTGAACATGCGTGGGGACAGCCGGAGCCAATGCAGCTTCCGGAACGCGAAGAACGCGCCCACTGATTCCTCGACCAGGGTTCTGATAAGAAACGCTTCGGCGAGCCCGCGAATGCCGCGCCCCATTCCGACGAACAGGAAGATCAGAGCCGTTTCCACCGTGTAGCCCGTGACCCAACTCACCTGGTTGTAGTTGCCGAGCTGCGCTCCGGTGAGCGCATTGCCGAAGCATCCGAGCGACAGCGAGACCAGGAAAATCGCCACGACCATCAAGACGACTTCTTTCGCGTCGCCCTGCAGCGCGGGTGAGATCTTCAGCATGGGCACGAGTTGCGGCCAGCCAAACCAAAGGGCCGCATAGAGCACCGCGAAGCCCGGCAGCATGAGCACCAGCCCCGTGGACAGCAGCTCGTTCGCTCTCTTGTACTCGCCGCGGGCGCTGAACTCGGCCACGAACTTGATATTGACGTTCGCCACGCCCATCGTGGAGATACCGATATAGGCCACCAGAATGAAGGCCGTTGACCACAGGCCGTAAGCTTCCAGAGACACGCGCGCCAGGACGAATGGCGGGATGAAGAAGCGCGAGAACAGATACCCTACGCGCGCCAGCATGTCGAACGCCACGTTGCGCGAAATTGCGTCGCGTACCGTGGTCGAGGCGCTTGTCTGGGGAGACGTGTTCATGGCTTCCTTTCAGGTCGGTTGGCGAGGGTCCTGTAGAGTGACACGGCCCAATCGATCTTTGCGTCCCAGCCGTAAAGGCGCTCGGCGCGCTGTCTGCCGCGCAACCCCTTTTCGCTCCACTTAGCAGGATTGCGGACAATATCGCGAAAGGCATCGACCAGCCCTGCGATTACGGCCTCGCGGCCGTCCGGCGCGAGCGGCCAGCCTACTTCCTCGTCTACCAGTTCCGCCGGGCCGCCGTAGTTGACGGCGATGAACGGCCGCGCCGAGGCCATGGCTTCCAGCAGAACTGCGCCGCCCGACTCGCGCACGCAGGGCAGGCAAAAGACATGCGCTTGGGAATGCAACTGCGCGATTTCATCTAACGGCCTGGCACCAAGAAACTCCACCGAATGGCCCACCCCGAGAGCGCGCGCCTGCTGCTCGTGCTCCAGCCGCGTCGGGCCGTCGCCGACCAGTTGCAGGCGTAGCGGAAACTCAGGCAAGACCCGTCGCACCGCTTCGAGCAGGTAGGCAACCGCCTTGGCAGGAATCATGCGGCCGACGAACAGAACTCGCAGCGGGTTGCCGGGAGTTGGGGCCTGCGGCCAGGGCGTCGCCCGGAACACGTCCAGATCGACCCCGTTCTCCTGGACGAGGTCGCATTTCCAGCGGACATCGGACGGGAGAAAGTTGAGCGTGGTGCGATTGGCAACCAGGATCCGCGCCGCACTCCGCGTGCAGGAGGCCACCGCGTCGAGAAGCTTGGAGAAATTGCGTACCGGATAGAGCCAGGCGGAGTCGGCCTGCATCAGGTCGGGGAAGTTGCGAGGCGAGACGAGGCCGCCGTTCCAGGGACCGAGGACCAGCGGCCAGCCGAGAGTGTGCAGCCTGGTGACGGCCGAGGGGGAGACAGGCGTCACAGCGTGCACTACGTCCCACGACGCGCCCTGCCTTCGCAATCCCCGCAGCCGCTCCAGCGCTTCCCGGTCGTAAACGAAATAGTCGAGCGACGAGACGAGGAAGACGCTGTGCTCGCTCTTGCGAAAGACCCGGCGCGCATTTCGATAGAGCGGGACGGCGAACCACTCCGTGTCGATGTAATGGACTTCCGAGCCGGCGAACGGAACGCCCGCGGTTGTGAGGGTTGCGCGGTTTCGCTCGTGCGTGACCAGCGTGACGGGCAAACGTCTCGAGAGACGGGAATACCACTCCCACCCGATCTGCGAGACCGAACCCATGCCAGGTCCGCACTGGTAGGCCGATAGAAGAACACGCGGTGCGTCGCCCATAATGCCGTTACTCCAGCTCCGGACGTTCAGGGACCACCGCGCCCGAGCGAAGCGGCCTGGCCGGCACGCCCGCGACGATCTCACCCGCGGCAACGTCTTTCGTCACCACGGCGTTGGCGCCTACCACCGCCCCGTCGCCGATGGTCACTCCGGGCAGAACCGTCACCCCGCGTGCGATCCACACGTTGCGGCCTATGGTGATGGGCTGCGAGTCGTGTCCCGAGCGGCGGATGGCTGCTCCGCCGCCGAAGCGGTGGTTCGCATCGCGGATGCTCGCGTATTCGCCGATCATCGTGCCCTCGCCGATGCTCACGCGGTTGAAGCTGACGATGTGCGCGCCGCGCGAGATCACGACGCCGTTGCCGATCTCGATCTCGCCCTGCTCCTGCGTCTCCAGGTAGAGATCGCGGAACAGGTAGAGGTCTGCGCCAAAATGGATCCGGCCCGAACCGCGAATCTCGGGCGTGCCGAGAAAGACGGCCGAATCCGGCACGGGCCATGGCACGAGCGAGGCGACGCGGGCATGCGCCCAGAGCCGGCGCAATCCCTCCAGACGGTTCACGGCTATGGCGGCGGGCCGCAGGACGGCGGAGAGAAGCCGTTTGACCGAGCTCATTTGGCTGCCCCCTTGTACTCGATCAGTCCGCGGCCACGCCCCGTGCGGCGGTCCAGCCAATGCTGCCATTGCCCGCTGAGAATGGGCACCTGCTGCAGATGAGAGTGCAGGCCGTAGAGCCAGAGGGTCACCCAATCGCGCGACTTCCAACGGGCTTTCCAAGACGACCGCGCACCCATCAACAGGACGAAAAGAATCCAGAGTGCCACGGGCTCCCAGCGCAGCAGGACCGCGCTCGCCAGCACGGCCAGCGCGCTGCCGAAAAGCCAGAAGCTGCCGCGGACCAGATTCGCCCGGCGATCCGCGGACCAGAACGGATCTCCGGATTGCCGGAAGCGGGCCGAGACCTCAGAGTAGGCGTAGCCCGCGCGGGCGGCGCGTTTCCAATACTGCGACCAACGGGTCATCGCCAGATCGTGGCCTGTCATTGGATGGTCGATGTGCAGGATCTTCCAACCGCGCGCCCGCATGCGGCGGCACATCTCCGGTTCTTCCCCGGCGATCAAAGCTGCGTCGTAGCCGTCTACCTCTTCGAGCGCCGTGCGCCGCATCAGGGCATCGCCGCCACAGAATTCCGTATAGCCGGGCGGATAAATCCAGTCGAGGTCCAGCACTCGGTTGAACAGCGAGTCGCCGGGCCGGATTTCCCGCCTGTGGCCCCATACGATGGCGAGGCTGTCGTCCTGCATCATCTCAGCCAAAGCCGCGACGGCGAAATCGGGATACAGCACGGTGTCACCGTCCATAAACAGAACGAACGGCGCGCGGGCCTTGCGCCAACCCGCATTGCGGCCGAGCGCAGCCGTGGGTCTCGCGGACCGGACGGCGACCACCTCCGCGCCCCGCTCGCGAGCCAGTTCCGGGCTGCCATCGGTGGAGGCCGAATCGGCATAGACGACTTCGACGCCACCCGGCAACCCGTGCGCGTCTTTTCGCACGCCTTGCAGCGAATCGAGGCAGCGGGCCAGACGCTGCCCTTCATTGCGTCCGATGACCACGACAGAAAGCGCTGGAGGCGCAGAGTTCATCGGCGACGCTCCCCCAGGCCGGCCCAAATCAAAGCGCGATAGTCGGCCAGGCGTTCGCGTTCCGAGAAGCGTGTCGCGAGCGCAGTGCGTGCGCCTGCCACCAGTGAGTTGAGCCGTTCCGGCTCGGCCTGACACAACCCCGCGAGACACGCGCCCAAGCTTGCGGCGTCGTTGGCGGCAAAGTGGAGTCCGCTCACCCCGTCTTCGATGAGAGAACCAGCCCCCCCGCTGTCCGGCGCGACCACGGGCACGCCCGCCGCCATCGCTTCCAGAATGGCGAGCCCGAACGGCTCCTCCGGGCAGAGATGAACAAGCAGGTCGGCCTGCGCCAGTTGCTCGTCCACATCGGGACGAAAGCCCTCGAAGACGACGTTGAGGCCGCCCTTTGCGGCCCGCGCTTTCAATGCCTCGCTGTCGCTCCCCGTGCCGTAGAGATGAAACGCGATGGCGTTCAGCTCGGGCCGGTTCTCCAGACACGTCAGCAACACGTCGATACGCTTGATCGGATCGAGCCGTGAAATCACGGCGACGCGGCGAATCCCGGGCTGACGAAACGGCTCCCTGCGAGGCGCCGACGCCACTTGTTCGGCGGGTAGGAAGTTCTCAATCACTCGAATCTGCCGGTCGCGCACGCCATGGGCCAACAGTCGCTCCCGAACAAACGCGGAGACGGCGACCAGCGTTACGGGGAGGCGATTCAGCCTGCGTTTCTGCCCGTAACTCAAAGCCTCATCGGTGCCTCCGTGCACCATGTGGATGTGCGCCACAGTCCGCCGGTAGAGCAGATTCATAGCGGCGAAGACCAGCGAATGCATGGTTCGCGTGGAGAAGAACGCGAGCCGCCGGTGCCGCGAGAGGTAGGGTCTTAACTGGATGGCGAAGGCACGGTCGTTGGTGGTTTCAACGACCTCGAAACCCATGGTGCGGGCTTCAACGGCGGCCAGGCCGCCCGGCGTAAAAATGACCGGCTCAAATTCGTCACGCAGGCCCCAGGCCGTGGCGAGCGCCATACGCTCCGTTCCATAGAGGTTGCCGCTGTGCAGCGTGTAGAGCAAGGGCGTCCGCTCTCGCATCCGCGGTTACCTCCAGAGCCAGGGTTGTTGCCACGCGGGCATAGGTTTGGGCGCGCCAGTCTCGAACTCGCGCCTGGCGTCCTGGGCGAAGCCGCGTCCATCTGCAGCATGCACCCGATTCAAAACACAAGCTACGGCTTTCGGCTGAATTCGCTCCAGGGCTCTCGCCGCTCGCTTTAGCTCTGGCGCCGAAACGTGCCGGGCCTCGGCGACGAGGACGACGCAATCCGCACGCCTCGCCAGGTACTCGGCGTCCACGGAGGTGAGCACCGGCGGGATGTCCACCAGAACCAGGGCATAGGACTCGACAGCCTCGCCCAGGATCTCCATCAGGCGGTGAATGTCCGGCAGATGGCCGCTTCCGTCGAGTTCGCCGACCGGGATGTGATCGGGCATCTCCTCGTCCGCCGTTTCAATGCTCTCGCTCAGCGTGGAGTGGCCCCGCAGCAGAACGCTCAGCCCCAAACCCGTCGCGTTGCGCGCGAATCGCCCGTCGGCGCGATAGGCATTCGCCTCAACCGAAAGCACGGGAACCCCGAGCAGGGTGAGAGCCCGCCCCAGCGTGTTCACCAGGGTCGTCGTGCCGCCGCCCGATTTCACAGCCGTGAACATCCAGATGCGGGTTCCGTGGGTCTGGCGTTCCTGGTCGATGCGATTAGCGAGCCGCAGGATGAGCTCCCAGGTGAACTCCTCGCCGCCTTCCTTGCGTTCCGGCACCCATCCCAGCGGCTCGAACCCTAACGCACGGCCGGCGTCGGAGGGGATCAGCAACCGCGGATCGACAACATCAACGGCGACCGGCACGAGAATCGCAATCACCAACCCGGCAAAACCGAACAGCAGCGCCAGCTTGGTTCGCCCGCCTTTGGCGGGCAGGTCGGCGGGCTGCGCCTTGGCAAAGACGCGGACAAAACCGGGGGCTCTGCTTTCGAGGTCCAGGAACCTCTTGCGCTCTTCGACGGTCTCCTGCCGCTTACGCGCTTGTTCGATCCGCTGGCCCAGACTGATGCCTGCCTGGTATTTCTCGGTGAACCAGGACGCGCGCGATTCCTGCTGCGCGACCTCGGCCGCCAGCGCCTTCTCAATTCGTTCGGCACGCAAAGCCTCGGCGCGCCGCTGTTCGAGGACGATCTGCGAGTACTCCGCCGAGAGGCCCTTCAGGTTGCGCTGTTTGTCCGCTTCGATCGCGGCCAATTCCTGCATGAGCGCCTTGCGCCCCGGGTGCTCCGGCGAGAGCCCGCTCAAACGCGCGGTCAGCTCGGCGCGCCTCGGATTGGTGCTCGAAAGGAGGGCCGTATTCGCCGGATCCTTGCTCGCCATTTCGAGCGCATAGGCATCGAGAGTCTGCTTGGCTACTGTGCCGCGCGCCGGATCGACGACGCCAAACTGCTCAGTTGCCGTGATCCTCTGGCGGCGAGCGTCGGCAAGAGCCTGCTTTGCCGAGACCAGCAGTTGGTCGTAAGGGTTGATGTAGCTCTCCGAGAACGTGCTCACGCCAAGTTCCTGGGCCAGTTCCGTCCTCCGCGTCTGGTTGTCCGCCATCTCTTTCCCGAGGCTGTCCATCTCCTGCTGCAAAGTCCGCAGGCGGCTGTCCACACCGTAGAACTCCTCGGATTTCTGGACGGCGATATACACGTCCACGAGCGTATTGACGATCTCGGCCAAACCCTGCGGCTTGTCGCCATCCAGACCCACGGTCACCTGGTAGGTGTCCGGTACCGGAGTGATCATCAGCGCGGCGGCCAGCCGCTCGGCCGCGCGGCGATCATTCTCTCCAGGACGATACCACCAGCGCTTGCCGTTCGCGCCCAGCCTCTTCAACGTCTCCTGCACGATGTCGAAACGATTGATGGTGCGGACATTCTGCTGGACGTACTCGCGGTACTGCGTATTCGACTGCAACTGGAACTCTTCGTCGCCCTGCAGGTTCTTGATGAATCGCGGAGAGATGAACACCACGGCCTGCGTGTAGTAGCCCGGCTTCCCTTTGACATAGGCAATCGGGAGCCCGGCGCAGGAGATCAGCAGGAACAGCGCCAAGGCGAGCCGTTTGTGGCGGGCCAGGCTCGCGCCCGGCTCTAGCCGCGACAGCAGACTCCCGCCCGAAGGCTGCGGGCGCGGAGCCGCCGCCTCATCCGAAGGGATGGCGCTGGAGGCGGGCTGTTGTGTTGGATCCATTTGCGGCTGATTCGCGGGCGCCTAGGGCTTCACAACGGAATAGAGGATGGCGAAGCCCGCCACGGAAGTGACCTTGTTCAGCACGTAGCCGAACTTGGCCCACCCCCGGCGTGGAACGTATACGATATCTCCTTCTTCCAGCTTGACCGCGGGATTCAGCCGGCGCTCGATAATGTCTTTCAAAGGAAACTCCATCTGCTGCTGCGTTCTTGGCCGCACCAGGACAATCTTATTCTCCGCGGCGTCCGCCGTGGTCCCGCCCGCCAAAGCCAGCGCATCGATGAACGACATCGAAGGAGTCAGCCGGAAGGCGCCCGGATGCTGGGCTTCGCCGATCACGTAGACCAGTTGATCGTCCGCGTCCGGCATATAGACCAGGTCGTTTCTGGCCAGACGAATGTTGTAACTCAGGTTGCCCTCTGAAAAGAGCGGCCTTAAATCGATCCAGATGATCTTATCGCGTCCCCGGAACACTGCACAGCGCGAGAGTCCCGCCTTGTCCGCGCCGATTCCGCCGATAGGGAGGCTGCCCGCGCGCGTGAGGACGTCGAGCAACGTAGGCTGGAAATCGAACACCAATGTCCCCGGATTCGCGACACGCCCCAGGACGAAAACCCGATTCGAGGTATAGCGTTCAATGCGGATGGTCACGGAAACTGTGTCGTAGTAACGCGAATAGAGCTTCTCGATCATCCTTGGCGCTTCCTCGCGGCTCAGTCCCGCGAGGTGGATGTTGCCGAGTAGCGGAAGCGTGATGTAGCCATCCGGACCGATGGTGTGTTTGCCGGATAGCTCGCCTCGCCCCCAAACGTCGACCGCGATTTCGTCACCCTCGCCGAAATGATAGATCTTCTCCTCCGGAGCCTCGAATTCGCGGATGATGTCCAGCGGAGTGATCTGCAATGACTTTTGCTGCTGCTGGAATCCTTCCGGCGGCTGTACTTGAACCGGCTTGGTTGCGTTCTGAGCGTCGAGAGGAGAGAGCAAAGCGGCCGCCAGGAGCGCCGCCAGCGCCACGAGCCGCGCCCCGTTTACTACGTTTTGAACGCGCGTGCACCGGCTCACGATGGCTCACCCTCCGCAGCCGTCTGAGCACTCTTGCGAGGCAGGATGCGGGCCGGAACGCCTACCGCCAGCGAGTTCGCGGGCACATCCGTGATCACCACGGCATTGGCCCCGATGGCGACGTCGTCGCCAATCCGGATGGGACCCAGAATCTTTGCCCCCGCGCCCACGTCAACCCGGTCGCCGAAGACGGGCGCGCCCCGCTGCCCGGTATGCCGCAGCCCCACGGTCACGCCGTTGCGCACCACGCAATCGTCTCCGAAAACTGCATCGCCACTGATGATGATGCCTCCGAAATGTTCTATCGTGAACCGCCGCCCAACCACGACTTCGCACGGCAGGTCAATGCCGGTGAGGATCTGCGAGAGCACTTTGAGGATCCGGTAAATGAACGAGAACGGGGCGCGCAGCACGCGCGATCCGATGGTATAGCGCCAGCGCCCAAAGCGGTAAACGAGCATCACCCACAAGCCCTGCCGGCTCAGCGAGCCGTCGTAGGTCTGCCAGTCTTTCCGGATATTCTCAAACATTGCCACGTCGTTCTGGTTTTACCACGGTCGCGGCGGCGAGATGCGCCCGCCCCTGGTTTCCCGCCACGCCTGATCCATGACTTCCACAATCAATTGCGAGTCCTCGTGCTTTCGCTCGCTCACCGCATCGTGTTTGCCCGCGTTCTTCCAGGCTCGCAACGCGTTCCAATCGCGCTCCAGACGATAGGCCGCCCACGCCAGGGCGCCGTGATGCTTGCGGTAATAGAGCATCGCGCTCCGTACTCGCCATAGAGTCAATTGTGCGCCGAAACGCGACATTTTGAGACTCTTGACGGTCCTGGAAGACTCTCCTCCCAAGTGGACCACAACCACGTCCGGCCAGTACCAGATTTGCCAGCCCGCGGCCTTAATTCGCCGGCACAGGTCCACCTCCTCGTAATAGAGGAAGAAATTCTCATCGAAAAAACCAACCTGATCCAATGCATCCTTCCGGATAATCGAGTAAGCGCCCGGCACCCAATCGGTCTCAGCAGCCACGGCCGGACTTGCCCAGGTGCGATCCATTCTTCCAAAAAAGCGCGACGTCCGATAGTGCGCGGAGAGGCCGCTCAGCATCAGAAAATCGTTCAGCACGGACGGGAACACCCGCGCCGCGGGTTGCCACGCACCGTCGCGTCCGACCAGCCTCGCGCCGGCCAGTCCGCAGCGCGGCGTCAGGTCCATCTTCTCGATCGACAGACGCAATGCGCCGGGCTCCAGAAAGGCGTCGGAGTTCAACAGCACCACATAACGTCCGCGGGCCTCCCGGAAGGCCACATTATTGGCGCCGGCAAAGCCGAGGTTCGCCCCACTGCGGCGGAGTTGGACCCAGGGGAAGTCCTGCTCGACCATTGCGGCGGAGCCGTCGCCGGAAACGTTATCGACGACGAACGTCTCGATGGAAAGGCCCTCGGCCTCCCGCGCGAGCGTGCTCAGACACTCCCGCAGGACTTCCCTCGTATTGAAGCTGACGATCACGACGGATGCATCCAAGATAGACGCGTCGGGTCTCGCGGCTGCCGCAGCCTGAGTCATGGTTTCTTCTGCCCCCGTTTCTGATCCGGCTCCCTTTCCGTTCTCACCCAGGCCGACGACGAGCGCGAGGTACGGATCAGCACGGGAATCATCAGCACCTTCCAGGCCACGTAGAATGGCGCGGCAGCCAGCGCCGCCACGTCGCTCCAACCGCCCCCGGCAACGAGCACGCCTGCCAGGACGTGCAACAGCACCAATGCCAACCCGGCCAGACCGTAAAGCCGGACGGGCGCAAACGGGAACGCCACCGCCATCAAGAGGAGCAGGACGTGCATTGCCAGCGGCAGCAGCAGCAATTCGAGCAACGGCTCCAGCATGCGGAACCGGCCGGCGAGCACTTCCCTGAGCAGCGACGGTGCGTGTTCGCGAATCATCCGCAACCGTCCGCCTTCCCAGCGTGCGCGTTGCGTCTTGACGCCCGAGCCGGAGACCGGCATGACGGCATAGACGAAGACGTCAGGCAGGAACTCGACGCGTTCGCCCTCCCGCACCAGGCGCAGGTGGTATTCGAGGTCCTCCACGACCGAAGTCGCATCGTAAGGCACGCCTTCAAGCAGGCTGCGTGAGACCCCGAAGCCGTTGCCCAGGATGCCACAGCTCAATCCCCAGCGCCACCGGCCTCGCGGACGAAGGACGTTGAACGCCATCAGGGCCAGATTCATCAACCGGGTCCGCACGGACCCGCCGGCGTTCCGCACCAGATACCCGCACTGGGTGGCGGCCGCGCCATGCGCAAACGCCTCGCGGGTGCGAGTGATCAGGCCGGGACTGATCGTCGTGTCCGCGTCGACAATCAGGAACGCGTCCCAACCCTCCCGCATCAATGCGGCAAACGCGTGGTTCAGCGCATGCCCTTTGCCCCGCTCCTCCTCGTTGAAACGGACGAGCACATGCGCGCCGTGGCTCACCGCTTCCGTCGCCGTGCCGTCCGAGCAATTGTCGGCGATCACGACCACCCGGACACCCTCCTCGAAAGCGCCCGCGACCCGCAAACTGTCTATACAGACCCCGATCCCTTGCTCCTCGTCGTGAGCGGGAACTACGACGGCGAGCGAGGGCAATGGCCCGGGCAAGCATGCCCGCGCGCGCCGCGCCGGCAACAACCCGCCCAGCGTCAGGAGCAGAAGTTCGATGCTGCCCGGCAGGCTCAGGAGCGCGACGCAGCACGCGGCAACCGTCAGCACTGTGCTCCATGCGCTCATCGCCTTGGCTCCGCTGGCGTGCCGGAGCTGGGCGGTTCCCGAGGCGCAACGACGGCGACGCTCCAGCCGGGCAATTGGAAGCGCAGCCGGTCGCCGCTCCAATCCGCGGGCAGAGGACGCGGGCCGATCTGTTCCTCGTCCTCGTTTGTGCCGGAAAGGCCCCGAGCTTGCGGAGTGTAAAGCGACACGCCTTTTAAATCGATCTCCACGTCCACAGAGTGGTCCATCAGCGAGACGGCCGCCAGGGTTACCTTACCCGAGCTTTGAAAAGCCCATACCCGCAAGGGCTCGTCGGCGCGCGCCGCCCGCACCTCCAGCCTCTCGCCCGGCAGAACCTGGTTCAGCAAGGCCAGAGTCTGTCCGGCCGGCCGCAAGCGAACGGCGCCGGCCAGGTCGCGCGCGGCGCCCCAGATCCGCACGAATCCGCCGTTCGCATCGAGTTTCGAATCGAACTGGGCCAGCGTGTAGAAGCACTGCGCCGCCACCCCGCCTTCAAGAGCTGCGAGCATCTTCCAGGCTACCGCCGCCGCGCCCGGCATACCCGCGGTGAGAGGATTGCGCTCTTCCGCCGAGGCGGTCCCGCCCAGCGTGTGGAGATTCACTTCGTAAATCGCCTCGGCCCGGCCGCTCAACTCGCCCACTGCGGGCAGAACCGGCCTTCTTGCCTCGTCCCTGAGCAAAGCGAGGCGCGCAGGCAGAGCCAGGTGTGCGTTGAGTTCCGGCAACAGGTAGGGCGCCAGGGCCAGGGCATCGGCCTGGGTTGCGCGTTTCAACGTCTCCGCCGACCGATCGGGCGCAATCCCCTGGCCATTGACGACCGCCGTCATGCGGACCGCACCGCCCGCGCCGTGCTTCACCCGTTCGAAACACCGGTTGGCAGCTTCGGCATGGTGCGCGAGATCGGGGATCCCGGCCGGGCGGAACAGCATGTTCCAGTTTTCGTTGCCGAATTCGACGTAGGAATCCTGGACAGCTTCGGAACGCAGCCACGCACCCAATGCTTCGCACTCGCTGTCAGAATACGCGGGCGAGATGACAATCCAGGGTCGCGCGCCGATCCGGCGGCAGAGCGAAACGAACTCCGGCAGCGAGAGGAACCAATCGCTCTCCGAGGATTGGTCTCCTGATGGTCCAAACGGGCGATAGCGGCTGCAGCGGCGCGTCTCCGGGCGGGCCAGACGGTTTTCCAAGGTATCGCCCAATTGTCCGGCCCAGTCCCGCAGGATGCCAGGACGCAGGGCTTCGAGCGCATCGACAGCGGGCTTTCTGTAAGCGGATCCTGCATCGGCCATTGAGCGCAAATCCACGTCGTCAAGCTCGATCGAGCCCGAGCCCGATGTCCTGAAACTCAGTTCCAGCAGCTTGTCCGGACCCGCATCCGGGCCCGTGAATTCAAAGTGGTACTCGCGCCATTCGGAGGTCAACGCAACAGTCTGCTTCAGGAACGGCGGGCTCTGCTGGCGGCGGAAACTCGCTTCCAGTTGTGAGCCACCATGCTCGCGCCGGGCCCAGAATCGGAGGGTCCAGCGACCCGCGACGGGCAGGAGTTTGCCGGCCCGGTCCCCGATGGCGTCGAGGTAAGAGAAAATCTCCGTGTCCTCGCCAGGTCCTGCGAGCAGCCGCAACACCCGCGCACCGGCTCCGCCCGTCCTGCGACCGGGTACCGTGGCGACGCGCCCCGCCGAGCCAGACGGGATCCACCACATCGCAGGCAACCCCAAATCGTCGATCCGTGTCAGCGCGACCACGTCACCCCTCGCCAGTTGCACCGGCCGGTCAAAGGTGAGACCCGGCAGTCCGTCATCCGCTTGACGGACAGAGCCGCTCACGCCGCCTTCCACGCCGGCGCTTACGCCAGTCCGTACGCTGAACCGGGCCCCACGCCAGAACCCGTCGGGACGCGCGAGCCAGTCCTGGTCGTCGCTCATCCTGCCCGTCGAGGCCGCGGCCGCGATCGCGATTGCCCTGTCGACCAATCCCTCGAAGCCCGGGTTCTTGATGACGTTGGCCGAAAGCTGGGCTGCGCCCCAACTGGTCCACACACCCGTGTTAATGCCGAGGCGCAGAGGCGCCGAGCCTACGATCCGCTCGCCTACTGTGAAGCGATAGGGCCGCGCGGCACTCGATTGGCAGGCAGCAATGGCGGCCACAACGAGCCCGCCAAGGGCCCACAGGGCCAGTCGGACTCCGCGTGTCATCTCCCGGATCAATCCGTCGCCTTCCCGCTGAGACGCCGTTCAAAGATGGCGCTGAGGCGCAATATGTTCTTCCGCAGGTTGTAGTGCTCGTTCACCCGCTGGCGGGCCGACTCGCCCAGGCGGCGCCGGAGTCGGGCGTCGTCCATCAGGCATTCCAGCGCCAAGGCAAGACCTTCGACGTCGGATGGCGCCACGAGCAGGCCGTCCTCGCCGTTTCTGATCAGCTCAGGGATTCCCGTGATCCAGGTCGTGACGCACGGGATCTCCATCGCCATCGCCTCCATCAGCACCACCGGGATTCCTTCGGCGAAACTCGCGAGGGCGAAGGCGCCGGCCGTCGAGTAGAACTCGCGGATGTGCTCCTGGTCGACCGAACCCTCGAAGCGCACGCGCCCCGCGAGTGCGGGCTGAGCCGCCTCGCGTTCCAGAGAATCGCGGTCCGGCCCGTCGCCGACAAAGCGCAACAGGAAATCGCGGCCGTGCGCCGCGAGCAACTCCGCCGCGCGCAGCAGAATGTGCTGGCCCTTGGCGGGCACCAGACGCCCGACGCACAGGACCTCGAACCGTTCGTGCGTCTCGCGGAACGGAGGCGGAGTGAACAGATCCACTTCCACGCCAAGCGGCGAGATCTCGATCTTGTCCCAGTGCGCGGGCTCGCTCAGCTTCATGAGCTGGCTGCGCGCATAGTAACCGATAGCACACAGGAAGGCGCAGGCCTCGATTTTCTCCGTCAGCCGGTACCCGGGCGCGTCATAAAACTCGTCGGGGCCGTGAACCGTGATGGAAAGCGTAGCGCCCTCCAGCCGGGTGGCCAGCAGTCCGACCATCGAGGCAGGCGTCGCGAAGTGGACGTGCAGATGGCTCAAGCGCTTAGAGCGCATCCACTCCGCGAGCAGGCACGCTTCGACGAAATAGAAGACCTGGTAACTCAGCTTGCGGGGATCGGGGCCACCCAATCTAAGAGCGCAGAGCAGCGTCGAGAAGAAACGTCCCGGCGCGCGCACAAAGCGAGTCAGCATCGCGCCCGCGGCTCCGGACGCGCCCTGCTGCTTGATGTAGTAAGTGCGTTCGGCTTCCGTTCTCTCGTCCGCTGTCAAGCGCTCCACCGGGCGGTCCGGGAGGTTCACGGAAGCCGGTTCGATGCGGAATCCAAGCCGCTGCAGCCCCAGCACTTCCCTGAGGATGAACGTGTGCGAGATGCCAGGATACTGGCTGACCAGATACCCCAGGCGCGGCTTCGCTTGTTGCGGCATGGACGACTCTCCCGCCGGAGCCGGTCTAGCTTTCGTCAGCCAGGCGGATCAGGGCTTCGAGCATCTGTTGCGGATTGGCAATCGAGTGATGCGGAGCGCGAGCATCGGAAAGGACCCAATCCAGACCGCTCTCGGCCACCTGCACGGTTACGCCCTCTCCGGTAACACAGAAGCGGCCGCTGGCGATCGACCGGTTCAAATGCGTCATGGAACTGACCCGGGTGTATTCGAACACGAAGCTCTCTTCGACCACTGCCCCGGCTTCCAAGACCGCGCCCGGCCCGATGTAGCACGGTCCGAGCAGAGTCGCACGATCCTCGATGGTTGCGCTCGCGCCGATGCTCACCGGACCGCGGATCGTACACGCCTCCGGCCGGATGCGGACGTTGGGCCCGACACGCAGACCGGGCCGGATCTCCGTTCCCGGCACCGTAACTCCAGGCACGCCCCCCACCATCGCCAGACGGAGGACCTCGTAATAGTCGGTCACCTTCCCGATGTCGAGCCAGCGGAACGGCAGGTTCAACGCGTAGAAAGGAGCGCCGCGCCGCACCAGATCGGGGAACAACTGGCCTCCAATGTCATAGGCCACGCCGCTCGGAATCAGGTCAGTCACAGAAGGCTCAAACAGGTAGACGCCGGTATTCACCGTCGTGCTCCTGGCCTCTTCTGGAGAGGGCTTTTCCTGAAAGCCGAGGATCCGGCCGTCCGGCTCGGCGACCACAACGCCGTAGCTCCCCACCGTCTCGCGCGGCACGTCCAGCATGGCGAGAGAAGCCACCGCACCCCGCGAGTGGTGAAACTCGGCGAACCGCGTCAGATCCAGGTCGATGATGGCATCCCCGCAAAGGACGAAGAACGGCTCGTCGAAGAAGCCGGAATGGTCCTGAATCTTGCGGATGGCGCCCGCGGAACCGACGGGAGCATCCACGAGATGACCGTTCTCCATCCGGCCTTCGAAGGAGTATCCGATTTCCACCCCGAACCGGGAGCCGTCGCGGAAGTAATTCTCGATCTCTCCCGAGAGATAGCTCGTGTTGACCAGAATCTGCCGGACGCCGTGATGCCGGAGGTGTTCCACCAGCAGCTCCATAATAGGCCGGTTCAGCACGGGCATCATGGGCTTGGGAAGCGAGTGGGTGATGGGCTGAACACGCGTGCCGCGTCCAGCGCCCAGAATCAGGGCCTTCATTGTGGTCACTCCCTGTAAAGATCAGTTCAGGCGCCGGCGCTATAGGAGCGCAGCGCTTCGTCGCGGGAATTGTAAATTTCAAAAATGCGATGCATGCGCACCAATTCGAATAAAGCCCGCACGGCCTTCCCCATCTCGCAGAGCTTGAGGTCGCCGCCCGAGCTGTGCACCTGCCGCAGGCAGCTCAACAAGGCCCCTAGACCCGAACTGTCGACGAAACGTACGCCCTTCATGTCGAAAACCAGCTTGGCCCCTGGCGCCAAAACAGGGACGAGGTCCGTCTTGAGGGCCTTTGCGTTGCTCGCGTCAAGCGTCTCTCCCTGCAACGTCACGACGGTGACGCCATTCACGGTCTCGGTGGTGAAATCCATCCAGCGCTCCTCTCTACTTCTTGCGCGATTTCGATAGCCGGAGGATATTTCTCCCATCCTCCGAGCGATTCAGTATTACATCTTCGAAGATAGACCGAACGATGAAGACCCCAAAGCCCCCATCCTGCTCGCCTGTGAAAATGGGTTCCGGAATGGAGGCCATAGCCCACTCTCCAGCCCAATCCTCTACGTAAAACACCAGACTCTTCGCGTCATGCTCAGCGCGGATCTGGATGGGGTGTCCCGGTTCTTCGTGATACCCGTGGCGGATGACGTTCACGATGACCTCGGTCAGTCCCAGCTTGATCTCGTCGCCCAGTTCGCTGGCTGCGTCCCCTTCCAACGTGGAGGACGCCCAATGCCGCATCTTTTCGAGGTCCGAGTAAGAGCTGAGAATGGTGACCTCTCCAGCGGGTTCGGCATGATCCGGACGGATCTTCAAGGCGAGGCAGGTAAAATCGTCGCCCAGCGGCTCGTCGCCGCAAAACTCCATGACCCGGTTTCGAATCTCCGACAGCAACCCGGCTGCACTGAGATGGGAGCAAATCCGGAGCGTCGCGGTCAGTCGTTCCTCTCC